>Ga0123357_10014237_pt1 | contig 10371 bp, 6 predicted proteins | sample TergutEmb28metaG_FD_89873 | JGI IMG/M metagenome (GOLD analysis project Ga0123357, IMG submission 89873) | Embiratermes neotenicus P4 segment gut microbial communities from Petit-Saut dam, French Guiana - Emb289 P4 | ecosystem: Host-associated > Arthropoda: Insects > Digestive system > Gut ... | reverse complement strand
TTGGGGGAGTGGGGGGGGGGGGGGGGGCCCTCTCCCGCCCCGGGGGTTTTAACGGCGGTTAAAAAAACCCCCACCCAATTGAGGGGGGGGGGGGGGGTTAGTCTTACACTCGTAGCATCACGCCTTTATTTGTGTGTTATTCGATTTTTTATTTTGTGCTTACGTGTATGGTGTTTGTATAACCGTTATTTTTTCTCGTTATTTTATAGTGCTTGTCTGTAATTGACTTTGTTGCTATTGTCAAGCACTTTAATAAAATAATAATTATTGTTATTCTTGTTCTTTTTAAAGTAAAAGGGCAAAGTCCCTGGCCACAGTTAAGCACCACACGCAAGGAGCCTTACGGGGAAGTGGAGGTATAGTCCTAATATTTCTTAACCTTCATCACCAGATGGAAGCGAGTAGATAGCTTCACGACCCGGCTGCTTAATCCCCGGGGAAAGAGCTGCTCGTGACACTCGCTGAATAGGGCGCTGGGTGGGCGCCTTTGCCGGTCTGAACGCTGTCGGCGATTCGGGAAGTCACTGCTCCCGCCGGTAACCGAACACTGATTATCGGGTTGTCAAGCCCGTAACGTACATGCTCATTATACTGACCTATCGCTTATTCTGTCTCATTTATTAGTGTTTGTTATCAACTTTATATACAGAGTATTTACAATTATGTACTTGAAGCAAACCACGTTTCTAGGGTATATAATGTTGCAGCTGCTTGGTGGTTACATTATTTTGGATCTTCCCTGTTATAACAGCGCCACTCCCGCTTTGGCTGCAAAGGATTGTGGCTTGTCCTATAACTGAGGCTAGATGGTTTGCGTTATGTTTGTACATAGTAGCCAGAACTACTACATACATGGCCCAAACCGTGTAACCAAAGTCACAAGGGAAGCCTAGGGGTGGACGTAGTGGCGTTATTACAGGAATGATACGCTGTAGCGCATTATTATTATTATTATTATTATTATTATTATTATTATTATTATTCGAATCAAAGAATAGTCTTTCCAAACCATAAGTGGGTCTTAGTGACGAATGCTGTTTTGAGGAGTTTTTCTTACATGTGCGAGGATTTGTTTTGCATAGCTTGGATCTAAATCCCCGAAAATGTCAGTATCTGTGACAAATCCATTAAATTAATTTATCTGAGTACGTTGACAAGTGCTTCCGCATGCATCTGGACGCCATTAGACTCAGAGGGTCGTGAAACGATATAACGGTGTACGAGTTTCACAGTGCTTGCCACTGGGAGCGCTGCAATCTCTGTTCCGTCTGTGGCAGCAGCCGTGCTGCCACTGTACCTTAGTTTGACTGTGCATCTTTAGCTGGTTGGAGTTCGTGGGTGTTTGATGTGCACCCACGAACCGTATGCGTTCGACTGATGTTGGTGGGTTACTAGGTTGGTTTCAAGTTCACGGATTGTAATAAATATGTGAAGTGAATCGAAGTGGTGCCAGTGGCCGTGTAGATTGTATGGGGGTGTAAATAGTGAGTATTGCGTGTTGGGTCGAGATGCTGTACATTTTACCGCCTCCCAGTGCACCAAGTCCTCCATCACCATGGACCACAATTCTTTGTGGAAGCGGTGGAGGTAGTGAGGGCTCTGCTAGTGGCAGCGGTGGCATTGTTAGGGGTGGTATTGTCAGAACAGCTGCTGGGGGGGCAGTGGCTACCGTGGTGCAGAGCAGTGCATGGGGTACTGTCACTGGGATCAGCAAGAGACCGCCATCAGCCCGTGTTCGTGCGCTGAGGAATCCGAAGAACAGGGTGAGTTGTATATTTGAAGGTTGTTGTCACAGTCGAGTCATCCATCTTTGCAAACCAATATTAGGCGCATTTCTTAGTATACACAAGCGAACAAACTCTGTGGGTCACAGTCTTACAGTACGAGCTAATAATTGCCCAGCTGGCGAAGTTTCGCGTAAACCGAAGGAACATACAGTGTCCACAACAGCTAGCCTTTGGGCCGTGGCCTACGCAAGTTGAATCTTTGTCACACTGTCATTGCTTACTTCGTTAAAGATCAATTTTAGTATTATCCTTCGACCTAAACATAGGGCTGTCGTGTGGTTTCTACTGTTCCGGTTTTACAGCTGGAGTTTGGCATATACTCCCGACCACTGTTTTGTTCAACGACTGTCCCATCCTGTTTGATTTGATCACAAATACTGGGTGAACAGAGCAAATTTTGAAACTTTTCACGGTGTAAGAAACTCCATCCTGCTGTTTCTTATCTGACAGTTCGTTGTTTTTCTCGTCTTTTATTCTCACGCTCCTTAATCTGTGTTCTTCACGCTGGAGCGAGAGACCAGTTTTCACGACCGTACATAACAGCAATACGTGCGAAATGCATTGATTTTTACATTAATACGTATGAAAGGGTAAGATAAGGAGTTAAATAAAATATGCATTGTTAAAATTATCGTGGTAAAGTTGTGGCTTTAGTGGCGTGTGGTGGGGGTACTTTTTTGTGGTTTGTACGGCAGACTTTGTTGGAACGACGTATGAACTACTTGTTGTGTGTTGTTTCTTCTATAGGACGAATTGTACGCAGAAGCTAGCGTTACTTCAAAGTTAGTCGTTCAACCTTGACACTCTTGGACAAATTTGAAAACATTCTGATGACTTGCTGTGCTAGATTTTAATGGCATTAAGCCTTAACACGTTGGAATTGCCACACACGATCCTTATTTACGTCAGCGAGAAATTCTTTGCGCCTTTCACATCCGAATAGCTGTATGATTATTACAAAGTGCGGTCTTTTGTGTAGATTGAATGTACAGCAGTGCGAGTCTGATTTTGGCAAATTCGCCTATCGCCGTACTGCTAACCTCCAGAGTCATAAGGCAGCAGATTTTCATGTTATCCGAGGTGTCTTATGCTAATGAAGGAGTGATGTCATAAAATTAATATTCCAGGAACTGAGGTGTAGTAAATACGGGCGCCAGTGTTGATAATCCTTTCGTTAAAACAGAAATCCATTGATGGGATTGCGTCCATATAGCTCTGAGAAGACTATGGTGGCACAGTGCCAGTTTAGTCACTGTACTATGGAAGTACTATTGCAAGTGTAACTGCTGACTTGCGGGCCGCTGAAATGTAGCTGCAACTCAGGTAGAGGGTGTAATTATGTTGTTTAAATGGCTGACTTTTTACGTTATGAATATCAGGACAAACTGAACATACGAGAAGTTGGCGCGTTAGGTGTTCTAACGCTGTCGACTTGAACGAAAAGAGAATGCAAGGGGATTATTTGCTTATTTTGCAGATACTCATATTTCATTATTTTGCGTTGCTCTACTGCCCTTTACGATGAATTCTGGACCAGCATTTTAAACAAACCACAGTCGAATCCTGTCCAGTGATTACAAATTAATAATCCTTTAATTGTATTCCTATTCATGCCCTTGTATTGTATTATATTGAATACGAAGTATTACAGCCAGACTCAACTCTTAAATATTGATCTTTTCGATTTAATGAACACAAGTACATTTTCAACGTGCATTGTTCGTTAGTGAGATCTCACTAGCGTATAAATATTTATTAAAATAATACATATATCATGTGTTGGAGCATAATATACAATTCAGTCTTTGTTCTGTGTAATATGTCTTCATTATTGTGCTGGATGTTGAGACGAGTATGTTAGCTCGGGTAAAATCAGTGCTCTCTATCCTCGTTTTGTTGTTAAATTCCTGGTCGTATTTAATGAACACATTTTCATAATATAATGTTCTTGTTAAAAAACATGTGACATATAATTTTTAAAAAATTGGCTAAACTTTAATATCGTCTATTCACATAACCAAGTGAAGGTTTTTGTACTTACAGCTGCATGTTTGTATTAGTAACCGGTTAAGATTTTTATTCTTATGATGATCTCGGACTTTATTTAATACAGTTATAAATTAAGATAAGAAATACCCGTTACTAGTCCATAATGTGTTTTTTTTTTGTTAGTATTACACTGTAGTTTGTAGTAATGAATAACGTTTTTAAATAGTTGTAACACGCATACTAGAAAAAAAAATTGAATCATGTAGTTAAAGAAAGGCACGGAATGAGAATTCGAATTGCACTCGGGAGCTCTGTCCTATTAGTGCTTCGCTTTGACAGCCGTCGCTGCGATAGACGTCTAGACGAACTACAATCCGTAATGCGTGTCGGCGTACACCAGTAGGTCGGCGGTACGACACAGAGGAGGCAGAACCTCTATATTTCTATGTAGACTTTGAACGTAGGCCTGATCTCGCCTATTCATTCCACAACGTGCTAGCAGATTTCTTTTAAGCAGCAATTCAGTTCTGATGAGGTTGTGCAGTGAGTTTTGCACTTCGCAGTCGTTAAGCGTAGGCCTACTTAACGTGCCATAGTTCGGCCCGACTTCACGAAAGGAGCGTGCAATTTTTCCACCTGACTTGGTGTCCCCCAGAAAAGACTTACTGAAAGGCTTCTGGTGAGGCAGGGTTTTTGATGGTAAAATAATTGACATAACGATTGTTTGAACTGGCGGGCACTGTTGCACGTGTTATTCCTCTCACGTACCGTCCTACTACCACCGCAAACGTTTGCTACAGTAAGTGCAAACACAGAAGACAGCGCAGAATTGCATTTTAGAAATCTCCGTGTTTCCCGGTTGGTCTAATGGATTATGTATCTTGTGATGGCAGCGCTATAGTTGTACGTCCTGTTGGTGACAGATGCCCCTAAGACCTGACAACGTGTGTGAGGTTTTTTGTTGTATCTGGACGACTTTAAACCGCCGACATTTGGTTCCTGTACTTGGGGCCAGTATGTCGGAATTCTCCCAAACGTGTGCTGGCAAGGATATTGACATCCTTTCTCAAAGATGGGGGTTCGCATTACTGGTCAGATCCCTTGCCGGAAATTCATCCCATGCCAGGAATTGTGAATTGAAAGGAACCGGACCCCAGTAGAGAGGCGTTCGTTGCGTGGCACTGGGCTTTTCTTTTTTGATATCCAAGAGATTTACGTGCATAGAAATGTAGCATTTCTAACACTTTCTCTCCCCATTTGACCTAACGAAGTGTGTTCCGCTGAAGTCTTATGAAATAATGTTGATTAACAGGCACACATGAGGCTACAGATTTGTGGTAGTTACACTGAGGCCACTCGCTCCCCTTCACCCCTCCGCCGAGGTTTCTCTCTCGTTAATGATAAGATACAACATGCCATCATCGTTAGAACCTTTTACAAGATTTCCACAGTTTTGTTCTGAGCAGTTAGCGGTTAATGGCCCATTGTGAATGAGATCAGCTTTCGTAAGAAATATTTGAAATAGCGGTTATTCGCAGTTTTAAAATTTTCACGCGCTTAAGTAAGATATCTTGGCACATCAAATACGAGGAAGGGGCTGTAAACACTGTAGTAGGCATTAGACTGTAAAGACATCGCTGAAACGGTTGGTATTTCAGTGCAGTGCTTGTAGTTCTAATGTAATTAGTTTACGCATTGAACGTAGTGTGTATTTGTGTATATTAGTAGCTAACTGAGGTACATCATATTTTCATGTTACGTAGCTCGGTTCACAGTTGCCTCTTCTTGCGACTAGCATTCGGCAGTTTGCTCCTAGCATTTAAAATGACGTTGTAAGCTTGTATGTCAGTAAAGAGAATACCTGTCCGTATTTATGCCTAGCAAAAGTATCTTATTCTTATTTACCGAATTAAAATGCAGGTGTAATTAACGAACGGACGCACCCAAATTTCGCCGTGTCAGTATGGTTGTCTACCTGTCCGTCTGTTCCCATGAAACAGTTCGAGAGCTGCAGAAGAGAAGAAATTTGACGTCGCAGAGTTCCGCTAGCGTCGCCGATCCCAGGGGCCGCGCAGACCAATGCGTGGGTCTGCGGATGCTCGCATGTTGGGATTGCGGGTTCGAATCCCGCCGGGAGCATGGATGTCTATCGTGAGTGTTTGTGTGTCGTCAGGTAGAAGAGGTGTCTGCGACTGCTTAATTTTTCTCGGCGCGAATATCGTTTCGAACAAGAAATGTAAAGGAATATGCAGCACATGTTTTGTGTTCGATGCCCCTTTCCTTAAGCCTTACGGTTCCCGCGATATTAAACAAAGGCATTTTTATGCTGTGTCATCTCATAACCGAAGAACCGTTGCTGTGATTTCGCCACCGCCCGTCCGCCCAGTTGATTTACGCTGTTTGTAAGAGAGCTCCAGAGTTTGGTATTCATGAATTCAATATCTTGAAACAGTAACCGTGCGAACTCGCCAGAATTGCGCCGTACGTACGTGTCCTGATTTGTGTTAAAGGCGAGATACTGTATTGCGAAATTGCCCTTTTAGTTGAGTACCCAAGGTTGTGTGGGATTAATAGTGTTCAGTCATCGGCATTTGCATTCAGTCCGGATGAATTTCGTACAGGACCTACAGCAGCATTCCGCCCTAATTGTCGCTTATTGTACAATGCTGTGATGGAGGACTGAGTAGTTCCAAATAGCGGGATGCTGGGTGAGTAAGAAGTTGGACAGAATTAGGAAGAGGGTGGGACTGAGAAAAAACGTGAAGAACCTCAAGATAACCGATTTCTCGGCCGAGATTGGAATGGACGTCTCCCAAATACAAGCAGAAGGGTTTACTACTTGAGCCAAGTTTCTCGATACTTTCCGTATCGGAGTCACACCGTAGTAGGTACCAGTTAACGCGCTGGACAGTCGGATGAATTGTGGTTCGATTCTCGGCAGAGGTATGATATTTTTTCTGTGCTTGTGGCCGTCCGGACGCGTTCTTCGGTCCACCAAACCTTCAGTTCACTCGGTACCAAGGGCTCTGTCCCCGGAGTGAAACCGCTGTGTGTGAGGCTTGCCACTTTCCTCCATCTAGTGCCAAGATTAAGAATAAGTGGCGCTCTACATTCACCCCTATTCCCTTATGGTGTGCACGGGAAAAACTTTACCCTTTATCTTTACTTACATGCCGTACATTTTTCCCCTACAGGCGTCTGATTCTATTCATTAAACACTGCATGGTGTGAGTGTATACGCTCTGTTTTGTGTAATCTCGCGTGTGGGGCGGTATTGTGTTTGTAGAGAGCGGCCTGATGGATTCATTGTCCATGCCTGAGGATGACACATTGATGAATATGGAACACTGGTGGAATGATGGCTTGACGTGTGAAGATGAAGGGCTCGTCGAGAAATGTGTCTTTGTGCCATTGCATTCTGCACAGATCCCACTTGGACTACACTGGACTTGGATCAGGGCCTGCGTGGTGATAAGCACTAAGACATGCCGTGGCCAAAGACTCAAGAGGTCTAGTTTCATTGTGCCTGTTTTTACATTCGGTCTTGGGGTTATTACTCTTTCACTTTTGACGCGTGATCCCGGTGACATCACGGAATGCAAAGTAGGACACGCTGAACGGCTGAAGCACGCATTGTGGAGTAATTTGTTACAGCTCGGCCACAGTGGCGGCCAGGGATTGGGTTTTTGAGACATTTATGTAATTTTTCGAAATGTTGGACGCAGTAATTTGTGTAAAACATGCAAGTAGATTGGTTTATAATGATATAAGATGCATATACACTCGGAATGCAATTTTCTTCGGTGCGTCACGAATCAAGTGTTGGGGTTCATTGGCGAACTGCTGTTGTTTCAACCGCATCTGGGTCACTGCTTTCAGCGGATCCATTAGACGTTTGTTTTCTGTTTAAAACTTAAATGGATATGAACTTATCTTGGAGTGACAGGTACATGCTGGCGAGTTGCTGCCATTGACGGGGCGCGACACCCTTCTTTTATACCCTGCCGTTTTGCATTATCCACGGCATCTCCTATTACATTATTTAAACGCCTGTTTTCACCACGTTTTTTATATTTACATATGTGATTGACACTGCTAATGCGATACTTGTGGCGGGCTCCTAAACGTTTTGTGCAGAACAAAAACAAGACTCACATTTTGGTATATTAACGTTGGTTTGGATGAAAAATTAAATTGGTCCGTTTTTGTAATTTTTTATTACACTGCCTATTTTTAAAAATGACTTATGCGCGAATCTCCCATGAGCGCGGGCCCGGATTGCGTCATGTAGGTCTAATCGGCCCAAGGTCGGCCCTGCTCTTATTTGCAGTTTTTATTGTTTATCCGTATTCTGCTGTGCAAATATGTTAGCTCACTGTATAGCTTATCTTATCGGTATTTATTGGCTGATGTTATTAGCCTCATGCTTCGTATCTTAAAAGTTGTGCTTCTAGTTTGTTGCACTTATTTTGTTTTGTGCATTATTCAGCGATGCTGTCAGTTGCTAAGATTAAATAGCGTCGGAGGTTTGCAAATGAGTGTGGACCGTGGTGAATGATATTAATAGGGAAAAACCTAAGTACTCGGTGAAAATTCCTCCCGATTACCACTTTGTTTACTACAAATCCCACATGGACTGGCTAGCGGTTGAACTGTGGCCTCCTCGGTGAGGCGGACGGCGAACCATGTAAGCCATGGCACGGTTCCGGACGAAGTTCCTATTTTTTGTGCGTGCATTTTCCAAACTTACCTTGTATTTACCAACATATTCATCAGATTTGCGTATTTTCCCCTTGTGGCTGTATTTTGTAATACTGTGTCCAGTTTAGTGCTCCAGAATTTATTGTCCAGAATTCTTTGCATCCGTCATTTTGTTCCATCACACCTCACAATACGGCACAATTCGTTTTCACCTTCCTGCAAATAGAACTATCCACGTCAAAGTCCGTACTCCCTTTTCCTCTGAATTATGCCCGTTCATTCTTCCCGTTTAGGCCTACGTGCCCGTGTACCTGTCTCTTCCCAATACGTTATCCTACGTATCGTTTCAAAGAATAACCATTTATCTGGAGTTACGAGTCCAGTGGTACTCATTACGCGCCCTGCGGTATGTGGCTCTCGATATTAACACTGTAATTCATTTCTGTAAAATCTGTTTCCATTTGCGGCTTGGTAACAGTTGATTAAATTCTCTCCAGAATAAGGGGCGTTTTGCCTGAAGACCTCTATACATTTATGATTATATATCGCTCAGTTCTTCGTAGAATGAGAAATATTTTAGATAAAAATTGTAGAGAAAAAAACACATTTTATGTTCAGTAACTTTTTCCCCCGAAAATTACGCCGTTTTGAGGTAATGTGGAAAAATATTGTAGAGCCAGACGTGTCACAGATAATGTAATACGGCGCATGCTCTTAGCATGTTGGATCCCTAAGACTGCAAATACACATTCAGCATATGTAATACTTACAGCTTTTCCACTGCAACCATGTTTGCAAGAACGCGTCTTACTGTTACGTTATACGTACATTGCCTTATTTGTTAATGTTTGTAGTCGCATGCATGTACAAATAGTGGTTTCAGTATTTGAAGCTGGAGAAAGGGTAGTCAGTTTGGGTTGATGGATTAAGTTCTTGGACTTACATTGGTATTTCGGAGTCTCAAAGTGCAGCTTAGCTGTGTTTCGTGCTTAGGCCACAGATGACATAATACGGCTCATAGACTTTGTTTGCTTAATACCTAAGGCTATAAACACACACTCAGAATGTGCAATACTTCTTGCATATCGCGGCAACAATGGTTACGAAAGCGCGCCTCGGTTTTACTTTATATGCCTATTGCCTGTTTTGTCACTTCCCTGATGTCGATGTGGAGTGATTAATACTGCTTGGCATTCGGCCCTGAAACTAACATGGCAGGTTTTCATGTTTTCGTATGTTTCTTCGGCCATATACTCAGATTGTACCGCAGTTTATGGCCCAACAGCTTCCTTCCGTAGCGTTTCTCTAAACCAGCGTTTCGAAATTTTTTTTAGGACGGCCCCTAAAATTTTCATATCTCGAGGAACTCCGACCTACGAAAACGAAACAAAGAGGCAGTTGGTAGTGCACTGAGTTTACTCCAGTATTGCCAATTATTCTTGCGATATTTCGAGGTATATTTGGAATTTTGTGCGATGTCAGAAATTTTATTTATTTATTCTACGATTTCTCGCAGAACCCACAATGATGTTCAGCGGAACCCATATTGGGGAACAATGTTCTAAACTTTTTATGTACATGGGTCCCTGCATCTTGAATGGAATTTAATAATTGTTTTCCAACAAGATGCTACTTATTCAGTTTATTACATTTCTGTAGGCAGCTCTACATATTTCCGGTGTTGACACCCATCATCAGGAGCTCGTACAACTGTAATTACAGCTTCTGGTATTGATTAACTGCAATGAGTAAAATACGCTGCTATTAATTAATTCATTCATTAGTATTCAGCCTTGAAGGCCGGGCTTGGCAGGAACCAGAGCCCAGTCATGTGACCGGTATGGCTCTGGCACACTGCATCTTGGGCAAGTTCTTGGGGGTAGTTTGCCATTGC
>Ga0123357_10014236_pt1 | contig 10372 bp, 8 predicted proteins | sample TergutEmb28metaG_FD_89873 | JGI IMG/M metagenome (GOLD analysis project Ga0123357, IMG submission 89873) | Embiratermes neotenicus P4 segment gut microbial communities from Petit-Saut dam, French Guiana - Emb289 P4 | ecosystem: Host-associated > Arthropoda: Insects > Digestive system > Gut ... | reverse complement strand
CACTAACTCGTAAAGACTGACTGACTCTCAATTGCAGAGTGATTTGGGCTTGTTCTGAAAGGGTTAATTTGTACAATCGACAGACTGTACAAAGAGAGACAAAAGCATATGCAACAAGGTTGGGCCCAGGCCCCCGGTGATTTCTGCGGACACCTTGCCCACCCCTCCCCCCCTTCCCGGCCCTGAATCTATGCTGCCGTAATGTGAGAGACCAAGTTTCACACCCATATAAAACTGACTTCGTTCTGACAACAATCTTACAACGGATAATGAAACTTTGTTCGTTGGAAATGGTATTTTGTATCTGTCGGGAAAGTGACGTCACGACAGTTTGATCCGGCATTCTGTAGTTAGTGGCCCAGTTTATTTAACGACGCTCTAACCGCCCAGGACTGCGTAGTGGGAGATGATTAGATACGATATAATATATTTGTAAACTGCAATTGGGTTGACACCCAGCGGCAGTAGTACAGTACACAATAACACACACAAACAATACACAGAACAACACAATGAAACACAATACCTAGAACGGAACATACATGACAACAATAATACATAAACATACAAAAATACGTAATTTACAAAAGTATGCAGAAACATACAAAACATACAACCGTATATACAATGATAAAAATGGAACCAAAAGAATATGAAAGAATGTGATAAACGAAAAAGCCAAAGGATGCGAAACGAAGTTCCACAGTGACGTATACCGCCACTTACTAACCACGTGACATTAATGTTAGTAACGTAATTTAAGGTAATGTTCCGCCATGTTCTGGAGGTAGGCTGTAGGGTGTGTCGGCCAGGATTCGAACCGGGCAGCTCCCAAACTGAAGTCTCTAATCGCTTGAGACAACACGTTTGGTGGCATAGTCGTGCTTGGAGAAACTGTGCATTACAGAATCGCATGATGGATAGGAATCCGGTTGGTCACAGAGCTTCCCTGTCACTGTCCAGTTTGTACGGGTTGTAAACAGCTCTGTTCGCTTGTCATGCAAAACTCGGTTCGGGAAGCCAAATTCCCCAGGTTTTTCCATGTCATAAAAATACAACATTGTTAACAATGCCTATGGACTTTTTACCTTCCTACAAAGGGAGGGAACGATGGATTAGGACGGCGATCAGCCAGCCACTAATAAGTAGGAAGAGGAGAGGGTGAAGAAGATGTAGATTAGTGATTATATAGTGTTGACTGAGACTGGGAAAGACGGGGAACGGGTAGGTGAAGGAGCATCGATGAATGAACTGAGCTTTTGAGCTTGTGTTATTATTGTTATTATTATTGCTAGTATTATTTCAATGTTTATTATCAGCATGTTATGACCTCGCTGCAGCCATATTAATAAATTGCTCCGCTATTTCACTGCGTGACGGGTTAAACATTCTTGTCCTCTAACCTCCTCTCCTGCCAAATAAACGTCCCAGTTTTCAGTTTTATAAATATGGGATCCCTAATAATGTGTCGATAACAGAGACTTCGGTAGAGGCCAGCTGAAATGTGATGGCACACGCGCAGAAACCAGATTTCGTTTTTCGGCGAAACGGACGAGTCCATTTAAATCGGCGGGGGACGTCAGTTCAGTCGACTACTGGCAGCCGAGTTGTGCGCATCAGCGGTAGTAATGCTGGATACACCATGTTCCGAGGTAGTGTGAAGAGTACTGGCTACACACTCCATTCGCCAGTTTCCCCTTCACTTCCCCTCCCGTGCGTCGCCGTGTGCCATCACATTTCAACTGGAGTCTACTACTGCTACTAGAGGCCAGTTGAAACGCGATGGCACACGCGCAGAAACTAGATTTCGTCTTTCGGCGAAACGGACGAGTCCATTTAAAACGGCGGGGGCGTCAGTTCAGTCGACTACTGGCAGCCGAGGTGTGTGCATCAGCGGTATTAATGCTGGATACATCATGTTCCGAGGTAGTGTGAAGAGTACTGGCTACCTTTTCCATTCGCCAGTTTCCCCTTCAATTCCCCTCCCGTGCGTCACCGTGTCCCATCACGTTTCAACTGGACTCCTGAGAGTCAAGTTACACTGACACCGAATGTTGTAATCTGTGTCCCCCCAGGAGTCCAGACACAGAGCTTACGTAACAACAGCAGTAACGGATCTTCATGTTTGTACCGTGCATCAATGAAGATTAAAACATTTTATTATCCAACAGATGCACAAATATATAATTCGTAGATACAATTAGAAATATTATAAAGCATTTTAAAATATTTAAAATTGTTCCAACATGTTTCGGATCAAAGGGGATACATCATCAGGCAATTTTATACAGTGATACACGTTAGAACAATTACTGCAATTTTAGCCAAGCACTGTATAAAGCTCCCTGATGGTGGATCCCTTGTGATCAGAAACATGTTGGAGCAATTTTAAATATTTTTAGATATTGTATAATAATTCTAATTTTATCTACGAATTGTATATTTGTGCATCTGTTTGGATAATAAAGTGTTTTAACACTAACAGATATCCGACTTAATTCACTGTTTCCGCTATATTCATCCAAACACTCCACAGCAGGCATTATCCATCTATTCCAGTAGTGTAGCTTGTGTTGTAACAATTGAAGACAAGGTAGTGCATACAATTTGCCTTTGGAAACAAGGTAACCCATTACTATGGCAACCCTTTCCCCGTTACTGCTGAATACATGTTTCATGGACAATGGATACGCGAGGCTGCTGTTTGCTTGGTTCATTAAATAAACATGGCGTCATGCCTGTACATAGGCTAGCAGTGGATATGTCGGTGTTGCTGCAGTACGTCAGCAAATGTTTAGTCAGTTTATGTATGGGCCTGGGATATTAGTTTTTATGTATTTTCTTTTCGGAAAAAAAGAAATAAAATATTGCTAAAAACATTGGGGTGTTTTGTTTTACGGGCGCGATGTGATGTTCTGGATGTTGGGTGTTGGTAAGTTGTAGATGCAATATAAAGTTCAACAGTTTGTAATACTACGTACATCATTTAGAAATTGATGTTCACGTTAACGTGCATCGTGATGAATTCTTACAATAAAACAAACTACATGCATTAATTACTCAAATTTATTTTTGGACTAAAACTCTACATGTTTCGGACAGTTCCTCTGCCCATCATCAGAGTTTTTCACTGTACACACAACAATGGTATATGTCATACAGTTTTGCTTTGTGTACAGTGGAAATATATTCAATAATTCATATAATAAAACCAACTAGATGCACCAATTTCTCAAACTTATTTTTGGAAAAAACTACATGTTTCGGACCGTTCCTCTGTCCATCATCAGGATTTTTTCACTGTACGCACAGCAATGGTATATGTCATAAAGGTTTGCTTTGTGTACAGTGGAAATATATTCAATAATTCATATAATAAAATCAACTAGATGCACCAATTTCTCAAACTTATTTTTGGAAAAAAACTACATGTTTCGGACCGTTCCTCTGTCCATCATCAGGATTTTTTCACTGTATACACAGCAAACCTGTATGACATATACAGTTTGCTGTGCATACAGTGAAAAATTTCTGATGATGGACAGAGGAACAGTATCAGGACGGAATTTCAGTTTCTTCCTGAACCTGCTCGCAAGCTGTAAGCAAACCTGTATGACATATACCATTGCTGTGTGTACAGTGAAGAAATCCTGATGATGGGCAGAGAGAAACCCTCCGAAACATGAAGAGTTTTATTCCAAAAATAAATTCGAGAAATTAGTGCATCTATTTGGTTTTATTATAAGAAATATTATATAAATTTCCACTGTACACACAGCAAACCTGTATGACATATACCATTGTTGTGTGTACAGTGAAGAAATCCTGATGATGGGCAGAGAGAAACCCTCCGAAACATGAAGAGTTTTATTCCAAAAATAAATTCGAGAAATTAGTGCATCTAGTTGGTTTTATTATAAGAAATATTATATATATTTCCACTGTACACACAGCAAACCTGTATGACATATACAATTGGTGTGTGTACAGTGAAAAATTCCTGATGATGGACAGAGGAACGGTCCGAAACATGTAGAGTTTTATTCCAAAAATAAGTTTGAGATATTAGTGCATGTAGTTGGTTTTATTATAAGAATCGTTTACAAAGTAGAATGAAGTTTTTATGTAGTAAATTCGTTGAAACTTTGCGTACGTTCGAGTATTTACAAACTAAAATGGCAGTTAACACTGTGCATTCTTAGAGCACTGTTGCCTGAAGCTAGAGATTTGTAGCGTCGCCTGATGTCGGTGCTGAGAGTTGCCAAAGGACATTAGGTGCTTCATGTTCAAGGTAAGTCCTCGTGACCCTGAAGAAGGAAATATTGTTTTTCCCGAAACGTCGGCAAATGCAGGGTGATTTTTTATAATTTTTATAATTTATAATTGTACGCAAAACGACGGGGATGGCTCACTTAGAAAAACTATTAATGCCAGACCAGGCCCCATCCGCGAGTATGAGAACCTAAAGAGTAAAGAAAATAAAACGACTGAGAATCAAAAAGTAAAGGCAAAATACATTTAACGGCTTTAAAACAAATAACTGTGAGCAATTTTACATATCATTTTTCTACACCGTCCCCTTGCAACACAATGCATTTGTTATATCTTTCAACTGGTTTCTGTATTCCCGCGGAGAAGAAGCTTTTCGGCTGCTCTTGTGGTCTTGTGTGCGCGATGTTGATGGCCGACCAGAACAACCTTCATCAGTAACACGTGTTCGACCCGATTTAAACCTTTCCACCCACTCATAATCCTTTCGTTGACTCATGGTGCTCTGTCCAGAATGAGCCAACATACGACGGTGAATTTCTACAGGTTTCACTCCTTCTGCCCAAAGAAACCGCACTACGCCACGTTCTTAGATGGTGCAATCTTGCAAAGGAGCGTCCATGTTTTCGCCCTCGTTGCTGCCACTCGACTGAAGGCACAGCGCTGTACTGCACATGGCTGAATTCTTCAACAGGCATTGTCAACACTGCGCAACGCGCCAGCTCCTCTCTGTCCCGGTTACCGCGTAATTTAAAAATTGCCTTTACTTTTTGATTCACCCTCGTATATTCACAAGTTGTGTTTGACTCACTCTGCCTATCCTTATAACTGCAGGGCGCTTCAATAGTCACCATATATAGGGAGATGATTCAAAATCTCCAACTTGGGGAAAATGGTCTCTGTATTTACACAGCGTGCTCATTATGGACACCGGACATTGATCTTTATCTGGTCTTCTTTAGACAAAGACATTTATGTTTTATTTCTTTTTGTTGCTACAGCCCCCATTGCGCCATGGCCTCCACATTCATGAGGTTTCTATATCACACACAACGACACACCACAGTCGGTAGGATTCCTCTGGACCAGTGATCAGTTCGTAGTAGAGACCTCTATTTGACAGCACACAATACTCACAACAGACAGACGTCCATGCCTCCGGTGGGATTCGAACCTACACTCTCAGCAGACGAGTGGTCGCAGACCTACGCTTTAGACGGCGCGGCCACTGGACCGGCAAATTCATTTATTTACGTTTCTGAAACTAAAAATACACTTAATGTCTAAGTGTGGAGTCTTCTAAATCTTTTTGTGTTTACCAGTCAGTACGGATTAACTTGCGAGACGAATTTTATTTTTAAATGGACGTTATATAAAGTAAGATGTGGGTCGGGTAGCTCAGTCATTGTAGTGACTGACTACGGGCAGGACGTTACGGGATCGAATCTCGGAGGGGACGAGATTTTTCCGCCCGTCCAGACCGGCCCTGGGGCCACCCAGCCTCCTGTACAATGGGTACCGGGTCTTTCCCGTAGGTAGAGGCGGCCGGAGCGTGGGTCTGACCCCCCGACCCCTGGACTAGTGCTGAAGGTCCTAGAAAGAGTAGAGTTATACCTCTACTCACCCTAAGGGCCTGTGTGGCTTATAAATATTGGTGAAAACATACCTACATAAAGCGAGATATTAATGCAGTCAATTCCGGTGCCACATTTTTTCCTTTAACGCGAATTGGCTGTAATGAGGTTGATGAACAGTTGAACGCTGTTTGTGTAACGCGCACTTTCGGACACGCGTGTTCGCTATTCCGCTACTTCATCAGTCGGTGTAAAGGTATAACGTTGAAGGGCGGGCCAATTTTTTTTTTTGATCTGACCGTGTTTTTATGACGAGATTTGCTGCAACGTGAAGGTATCACGGGAAGATTTCTGTCACGTTGTGGCACCACTGGCTATGTTGAAGAAACACGTTCAGTCCTTGGACACATCATGTTCTGTCCGAGAATAAATATCACAGATAAGCATTCTGTTGTCCTGGAAGTGACGCCGTGTGTGTAGGGATCGTCTTTATCTCCATCCGCAGTGTAAAAGAATAATGTAAGGTAAAGGTAAAGTTCACCGTTTTTCAGGTACTGAGGTTCTGTACAGGCCGTACGGCCCATAGGGGAAGTAGAGGTATGGCTATACTCTTTCTTGACCACGACTCTAGAAAGGGTGAGGGGTCAGCGTCACGCCCCGGCCGCTCTTTACCCCCGGGAAAGACCCCGGAACCCATTGTACAGGAGGCTGGGTGGGTCTCAGGGCCGGTCTGGACAGGAACGGAAAATCTCGTCCCACCGGGATTCAATCCCCGGACCGTCCAACCCGTAGCCAGCCACTATACCGACTGAGCTACCCAGCCCAAAAGAGTAAGGCGGTACACACAAATGTGTTTGAAACTTTGTGCACAATACTGATTTTTTATGCTTAAAGGTTTCGACCACAGACCGATGACATCTTCAGGGAGCCACAGTACTTGAGGACATATGCAGCGTGTTATGCAACACGTCAGTCGTAAATAATGAATTATATGCTTGTTATGTCATTTTATAGTTAGTTAGCGATTGTTAATATTGTTTTAAAATTATAATACCGTGATATAACAAAAGTTATGTAAGATGTAACATTCCGTAAGTTGCCTAACACGCTGTGTGTCCTCAGAGTGCTGTAGCTCCCTGAAGACGGCCTTATCACGTGGCCGAAACATACAGCAGAATCAACGCTGTGTTTTGTGCAGAATGTAGAGAATATTTTTGTGTAGCTAAAAAATTTGCACGGAAAATGTATAATATTAATTTCCTTTACAAGTTATTTCATCATCATCATCATCATCTTCCTCCGTGGATTAGGTTGTTTGACCTCTTCCGTCATCGACGCGTTGCCATCGTTTCCTGGGGCGTCCGCGATCCGTCGTTTCCTGGATAGTCCTCGATCCCTTCTTCCCCGGGGTTTGTAGGTGAGGGCGTGTTTCGGCAGTCTGGTGTTGTCCATTCTTTCGAGGTGGTTGATCCAGTTTTGTTTGTATTTGAGTCTCACGTCTTGTATTCGTGAGATCTCTAGTTCTTGTCTTATGTCTTCGCTTCTTATTTTGTCCAGTCTTGTGTATCCTGTAACACTTCTTAGAAAGCGCATCTCTGCAGCTTCTAGGCCAGTCATGTCTCTCCGCGTGGTTACCCATGTTTCGCTGCCATACTGTAGTGATGGTCTAGCTACAACTTTATAAAATTCCATTTGTGTTTCTGTACGGTTTTCCTTAAGTGTTTTCTAATAGTGCCGCATATGCCTTGAAATCTGTTTATTTTTTTGTCAAACCTGGTTTACCGTCTAAACTCATTTTGCATCCCAAATAATTAAATTGCTTCACTTTTTGTAATATCGATCCGTCTATTTCTATTTCAGAACGCACTAAGTGTTTTCCTTTTAAAGCCATAATTTTTGTCTTGTCCGTAGATATTTTGAAGTTGTAGTATTTGCTCATTTGGTTTAATAAATAGACAGATTTCTGTAGTTTGTCTTCGGAGTCTTGTATTATTACTTGGTCGTCTGCGAAGAGTAATGTGTTAAGGTTCGTGTTTCCAGTTTCTGAGGAGGTCGCCAGTGTGAATTATAAAATGAGCCAGTGATTGATTACACACTTGTCGTACTCCTTGGTCAACCCTTTGATGCCTAAAGACTTCTATAGTGGTCGTACCGCACCACTAGCCTCTAAACGTTGCATTTTATATATTTATTCAACAAATACAGGTACTGAGTATTTTAAACACGGTATATACTGTCCGTTTTTTTCTCTCTCTCTTCAAAATGCAGTTTGTTTTATAATTCTACCGTATTTGGTTCCTGTTTTTTTTCACATTTTATATACAGGGTGTGCTAAAATTTAAAAAAATAATTCCGGCGCCAAAAGGTTAATTTATAATATTAAAAATAAGAGCCAGCCGCTACTAACACTCGGTAGCAGTCTACCAAACTGCACTGCGGCACACACCGCAATAGCGTGACTCTAATATTCACCCCCGTGGGAACATCAAACATCAGTAGGGCAATGTTAAGGCTCTGTGTTTGTAAAGCTGCGTGTCGTGGCGTTGCGCATTGTTTGGTCTCCCCTTTCTTCCAACAAATCAATTGACCGTATTTGTTGCTAGTAATGCCACGTGTAAATGTTAGCAGAGTGTAATTATGGCCCAACGTCGTCTGTTAGAATAAGATAGCAGAAAGTCCACCAGAAGACGGTCAGTAAAGTCGCATTAGCAACACAATCATTCCGTAATGTTTTCGGTCCCTAAATGTGAATACCCTTTCGCGTGCCAGTAAACGGACCGACTGTGGCCGATCAATTCCGCTGACTGATTGATACAGAAACATTACTGCATGGTATAAAACGTACTGAAATAAGCTGTCAGCTACGCCTGACGTTTCATGCTTTTCTGTGAGGGATTAAAGTTTAGACTTGACGGACTTTTCTTCAATATAGTTTAGACGTTATTATAAAGGGCTGTCTGAAACAAAGTCAGTGCTGCACTGTCACCTTCACCGTCACTGTCAATGTCAATGTCACTGTCACCGTCACTGTCAATGTCGCTGTCACTGTCAATGTCACTCTTACTGTCATTCACTTTCACTTTCACCGTCAGTGTCAATGTCACTGTCACTGTCAATGTCAGTGTCACTGTCACCGTCACTGTCAATGTCCATGTCACTGTCAGTGTCAATGTCAATGTCACTGTTAGTGTCACTCACTGTCACAGTCACTGTCAATGTCACTGTCACTGTCAGTGACACTCACTGCCAATGACACTGTCAATGTCAATGTCTCTGTTACTGTCACTCACTGTCAGTGTCACTTACTGTCAATGTCACTGTCACTGTCAGTGACACTCACTGCCAATGACACTGTCAATGTCAATGTCACTGTTACTGTCACTCACTGTCAGTGTCACTCACTGTCACAGTCACTGTCAATGTCACTGTCACTGTCAGTGTCACTCACTACCAATGTCACTGTCAATGTCAATGTCACTGTTACTGTCACTCACTGTCAGTGTCACTCACTGTCAATGTCACTGTCAATGTCACTGTCGTTGTTACTGCTATTGTCACTGTCTTCCCATTCTGCCGATGACGACATTCGGAAGATCAATAGTGATGCCGGCTAGGAAAGCATAACTATGAGATGGGATCCTGATGTAATAATATCGTTTGGACAACCACCAGGCAGGCAAATAAAGTAACAAAGAAACAAGCAAACAAATTACAACATAGCAATACCAAACATACGTAACAACGGCTAAGTGTAATGTACTCTGCGTGTCACTGAAAACGATCGGAGGGAATCTCCAAGCAAACAGCACGACGAGTTGAACTGCTTATAACTTATTATTTAATATTCCTTCAGTCTGTCACGTATTTTAATCATTTTAAAATTCTATATATTGTGGGAAAACAAATCGATTGATATCTCGATATACTCATATATATATATATATATATCAATTTATATTCGAACCTAATTTTTGTCTTATGAAATTCCCTGGAGATGACCTAACAGTAACATGTTGCTGTGTCATTTGGTCTGTCAGTAATACCAACAGCAGCAAAATACTGATTCATAATACCGACACAACGGATGGCTAAGATACAGTCACTGAGGGTAGATTCTTCTTTTCCTTCTTCTTTTCTTCTTTTTCTTCTTCTTCTCTTCTTCTTTTTCTTCTTCTTCTCTTCTTCTTTTCTTCTTATTTTATTCTTCTTTTTTCTTCTTTTTTTTCTTCTTCTTCTTCTTTGGGCGCCACAACTTCAATCTCTGATTGTTTTGACCTTCTCAACATATGATCATTGAGGTTAGGTTAGGTTAGGCTAAGTTAGGTTAAATATTATAACATAAGTGTACGTCAGCACAATCTAATTATTTATTTATAGTGTAGTTATATAATGGCTACATGTTTCGGCTAAAGACTAGTCATCTTCAGGCCTCTACAATTCTGTGCCAGATGCTACTGCCCACTTTGGGATCCCAAAGTGGGCAGTAGCATCTGGCACAGAATTGTAGAGGCCTGAAGATGACTAGTCTT
>Ga0123357_10014235_pt1 | contig 10372 bp, 18 predicted proteins | sample TergutEmb28metaG_FD_89873 | JGI IMG/M metagenome (GOLD analysis project Ga0123357, IMG submission 89873) | Embiratermes neotenicus P4 segment gut microbial communities from Petit-Saut dam, French Guiana - Emb289 P4 | ecosystem: Host-associated > Arthropoda: Insects > Digestive system > Gut ... | reverse complement strand
GCGCGCCAGCGCGGCGTTGGCCTTGCCGACGAGCGGCACCAGGCGCGCCCAGTCGAGGTCTGTAGGTGGAAAGCCGTTCAGGTGGTAACGTACTGGCGCGGTCATAACTTCTCCTCGTTATCTTGCGGGGACAAGGCGGAAAGGTTCAGACCGTCCATCTATGTGCCCGACAATTTTTTCGAGGATGATGTAATTTTTATCCGCCATAGATAGCAATACCCGTGCTATTGACTTCTTTTTCAATGGGTGAACCCCTGTCAACATAATGGATGTCTATGAGGTCCACGTTTTTTTCCAGGGCTTCGCGCACATACTCGATTAAGCCCACAAAATCCAGGCCGCGCAAACCGCTATCCACCATAATGTCAATATCGCTGCTTAATGCTGCATCGCCCTTGGCATAAGAACCAAAAAGCACCGCGCTCTTGACGCCGCTAGCCCGGAAAACAGGCTCCAGACGGCGCTTGATTTCCGCTATGTCATAAATTGGTTCAGTACTCATGACAAAACTCCACAAGAGAAAAGTACCGCCGCAAAGTCGCCATGCCGCCAAAGGCAAAAACCTGGCTACAATTTTTGGGCATCCGCCGCATCGCTGCCAGACTTCGATCTTTCGCGAATAACGAGCTTCGTTCCCGTCCGCTCGGCAAGCTCGCGGGCATCAGCGGCAGCCTGGAACATCGCCGTTTTAACCAGTTCCCGAAAGTGCTGGAACTCAGGGCTATATGCGGCTTTCTGTTCAGACATCATTTCCTCCGGCGGCAAGTTCCACTGGGAACTCGCCGGTATTATCGTACAGCACCCAGCCGTCTGCCAATTTTTTATACACAGCATGGAAATTTCGCAACCCCGCTGCAAATCTGCGCCGAATAACGTCTTCCGGTATGAAATGTCCGCCTTGCGCCACACGGGCGGCAACGCGGGCAATGGCTGTTTCCGCGTCCGGCAGGAGCAGAAACACCAGACGCACAGCAAAGCCTTTGCCTTGCCACGCCGGAATCATGCGGGCGTAAGAACGGCCCGCCAAGGTCGTTTCGAGGCAAAAGCTCTCGCCTTGGTTCACAAGCTTGTTGATTTGCCGAAGCATGAGCTTTCCGGCTTGGATGGCCTCGCGCTCCGGGGCAAAGGGCGATAATCCGTAGGCGATAAGGTCAGCGTTGACGAATTGGGTGATGTTGACGGTGGCGGGGATAAAACGCTGCGCAAAAGTAGTTTTGCCCGCGCCGTTCGGCCCGGCGATGGCGTATATGGCGCGGTCAGACATGATCTTTTCAGGATTTATTTTCATACCGTGAGGTCATGCCCATTTTTTATCGCCAAGGGAACACCAAGGGCCTTGGTGATTTTCATTATGGTGTCAAAGCGCGGCTTCGCGCCGGGAGCGAGCGTTTTATACAGGCTCTCCCGTCCTAAGCCCGTATCTTTGGCAAGTTGAGCAATGCCCCGCGCCTTTGCCACGTCGGAAAGTGCGGCCAGAAACACGTCAGGATTTTCGTCTTCCATCGCCGCCGTGAGATACTCGGCCATCATCTCTTCGCTGTCGAGATAGTCAACCGCGTCAAATTTGCTAATCTTTACCATAACTCATCTCCTCGACTGCGCGTCGCAAATCCTTGGCTCTTTCAATGTCGCGTTTCTGAGAGCTTTTGTCGCCTCCGGCCAGCAATCAGTAAACTTGGCTGCCCTGTTGCCAGAAGTACAGGCGATACCCAGGCCCAAAATGGAGGCGCATCTCTGCAATCCCTTCCCCGACCGGAGCGCAATCGCCAAAATTACCATGCTCCGCCGACCTGACCCGAACGACTCCGGGCGATTATCGTTCTAAAACATTGTTCAAGCCGCACTTGACGCGCACAGATTCCTGGCATAGAGTGGCACGAATTTGAAAATCGTGTCGCCAAGGAAGCTCCATGCGTTTTTTTGCCCGTTCCGTGTGTGTCTGTCTGGCCTTGTTCCTTGTCTGCCTGGAGGGCGGTCCGGCCTTCGCCCATTTCGGCATGATCATCCCCTCACGCAGCATGATCGATGCAGACGCCGAGAAGGACATCAGCCTCGATCTGCTTTTCTGGCATCCTTTTGAAGGGCAGGGCATGCACCTTGCCAAGCCCAAAAGCTTTTCCCTCTTCAGCGATGGCGCAAAGCGCGACCTGCTTGCTTCCCTGACGCCGGCAAAACGGGACGGCTTCGATACCTGGAAAGCCGCTTACCGGGCCGAACGCCCCGGCCTGCTCGCCTTCGTCATGGAACCCGAGCCGTACTGGGCGCAGGAAGAAGGCCGCTTCATCATCCATATTACCAAGACCTATGTGGCCGCCTTCGGCGAAGGCGAAGGCTGGCATACGCCGCTGGGCCTGGATGCCGAAATCGTGCCCCTGTGCGCGCCCTATGGCCTGTATACGGGCAACGTCTTTCAGGGGCAAGTGCTGGTGAACGGCAAAGCCGTGCCCGGCGCGCTTGTGGAAGTGGAATGGCATGCCGGCCCCGGCCAACATGGGCAGGCGCCCGGCGAACTCATGATTACCCAGACCGTCAGGGCCGACCCGAACGGCATCTTCACTTACGCCGCGCCCAAAGCCGGCTGGTGGGGCTTTGCCGCTCTTTCGGAAGCAGGCTACACCCTGCCCAAGGACGGAAAAGAACGCCGCGTGGAACTCGGCGCCGTGCTCTGGGTGCGCTTTTACGATATGAAATAACGGAAGCAGCATGCATATATCCGAAGGAGTGATCGCGGCGCCGGTGCTGGCCGGGAGCGCCGCCCTGGCGGCAGTTGGGCTTGCCGTGGGTTTGAGGCGTCTGCGCCCGGACCAGACGGTGGCGAGCGCCATGGTTGCGGCGATATTTTTTCTGGCCTCGCTGGTGCATGTGCCGCTGGGACCGGCAAACGCGGATCTGACGCTCAACGGCCTGGTCGGGCTTGTCCTGGGTTGGGGAGCGGTTCCGGCGATTTTTGTCGCCTTGAGCCTGCAAGCGCTGCTCTTTCAATTCGGCGGATTGACAACACTGGGGGTGAACACGCTGATTATGGCCGCCCCGGCCGTGATCTGCGCGCTGGCATGCCGGCCTTTGCTGGCCTCGCCGCATCCGCGGCTTGTCAGCTTGGGGGCCTTTTGTACGGGTTTTTGCGCGTTGGGGCTGTCCGCGTGCATCATGGCCGCTTGCCTGGCGCTCTCAGGCGAAGCTTTTCTGCCGCTGGCCTGGCTGGCGCTGATCGGCCATCTGCCGCTCATGCTGGTGGAAGGACTGATAAGCCTGGCCGCCGTGAACTTTCTCCGTAAAGTCAAACCTGAGGTTCTGGCCTTTGCTCCGCCGGCCAAAACATACAACTAAGCGCCTGCGCATGCAGCGCGGCTTGGGCGTGGCCTGTATGCTGCTTGCGCTGCTTGCGTTGCCGGACGCGGCCTTCGCACATCGGGTGCAGCTTTTTGCCTGGGACGAGGACGGCCGGGTATGCAGCTGGAGTTCTTACAGTAAAAACGCCAGGATAGTGGATGCCGAAGTTCAGGTGCGTAATGCGGACGGCAAGGAAGTGTTGCGCGGGCGCAGCGATAGCGACGGACTTTTTTGCTTTGCCCGACCGCATGCCGGGGAACTGCTCCTTTCCGTGGACGCGGGTCAGGGACACCGGGGAGAATTCCGGCTGTCCGCAAAAACCCCCGGCGTAGCCGAACATGCGAAAAACAAGACGCAGGCGGAACCGGCGGAACCGGGCCTGCGGGAGATTCTGGAAGGCCTGGGCTGGATTGCGGGGCTTGCCGCGCTGCTTGCCTGGCACAACAGGAGGCGGCGTGCATCTTGAGGAGTTCGCCCAGGGACATTCCCTGCTCCACCGGCTTGATCCCAGGGGAAAACTCCTGGCGGCGCTCTTCTGGTCCTGCATGGTCGCAACCAGCGGCCACCTGGCTTTGCCGGCCTGGGCGCTGGTATGCGGCCTTGTGCTGACGGCCATGGCCGGACTGCCCGTGCGCAGCCTCTGCGCCCGTTTCGCCCTGGTAAACCTGTTCATCGCCCTGCTCTGGCTCACCCTGCCCTTTTCCCTGCCCGGCGACCAAATTGCCCTGGGACCGCTGCACGTCGGCCGCGAGGGACTTCTGCTGGCTCTGCGCATCACGCTCAAATGCAATGCCATCCTGCTGGCCGTCACAGCCCTGCTCGGCACCTCCACGGTCTTTACCCTGGTGCATGCATTGCGACGCTTGGCCCTGCCTGAAAAACTGACGCAACTCTTTTTCTTCACCTTCCGCTATTTCCAGATCCTGCACGCCGAGTACCTGCGCTTGCGCGAAGCCATGCGGGCACGCTGCTTTGCGCCGGGCGTCAATCTCCACAGCTACAAAAGCTATGCGCAGCTTATGGGCACCCTGCTCGTGCGTAGCCTGGATCGCGCCGAGCGCGTGCGCGAGGCCATGCTCTGCCGTGGATATGTCGGCAGACTCCCGCTAGGGGATCATAGGGCCATACAAAAACACGATGTTCTTTTTGCAGTATTTTTTTCAATGGTTTGTGGCAGCTTGCTCTTTCTGACATGAGAATTCCCTCCGGTGGAGGGGCCCGACAGGGCGAGGTGGGCACATGGACGATGCAAGCGTCGAAAACGACCTGATACAGCTTCGCGGCATCGGTTTCAGCTTTGGGGGAGAAAAAGCGCTCTTCAAGGATCTGGATTTTTCCCTGCGCCGGGGGGAACGTCTTGCTTTGCGCGGCGGCAACGGCGCGGGCAAGACAACGTTGCTGCGCATCATCATGGGCCTTGCGCGTCCGGACCAAGGGACGGTGCGCCTGTTCGGGCGGGACTGCCGTTCGGAAAAAGACTTTGCCGCCGCCCGCACTCGGATGGGTTTTCTGTTCCAGGACGCCGACGACCAGCTTTTCTGCCCCACTGTAGCGGACGATGTGGCCTTTGGCCCTTTGAACCTTGGTCTGCCGCACGATCGTGTCCATGAACGGGTGCATGCGACGCTGGCCGAAGTGGGGCTTGCGGGTTTCGAGCAGCGTGTCAGCTACCGGCTGTCCGGAGGCGAAAAAAAACTGGCGGCCCTGGCTACGGTCCTGGCCATGGAGCCCGAACTGCTGCTGCTTGATGAACCCACGGCCGGCCTACCGGCAGAGACCGTGGAGCATATCGCCCGCATCCTGCGCGCAAGCGCCCTCCCCTGTCTTGTCGTCTCCCATGACCAAGCCTTTCTTGAACAAAGCGCCGTGCGAACGCTGCATCTTCAGGCCGGCCGCATATATGCCGACCCATAAAAAACGCCCGCCCGTCAAAAAGACGACGCGTGCGCTTTTGCGCGGCAAAAGCCGCGCGGAATGTTCAGGAGGCTTCAACGCAACAGATCCGCCTCTTCCTGCAAAAGTTTTTCGGCAATCTTTCCGTTGTCGATGTGATACGTTCCGTCCGCGACCTGCGCTTTCAGGGCGTCCACGCGCTCCTGGCGCATATCGTCCGCCTGCATGGCGACGCTGCGGGCCGAGGTGCGCAACTTGGCCTCATGGGAAAGCCGGATGGTATCCCCCTCACCCTCAGAACGCGCCTCCTTGCCCTTCGCCCCTTTGGGCGCCGCGTCTTCCGTCCGATCCGCCCGGGGGCGGTAACTTGTGATCCCCTGATTATTTAATCCATTGATATCCATAAAAACTCCTCAGCGAACCCTGCCTGTACGCGTGTCAGCGCGGCATGCGCCTGTTCTGTAAAAATGCAAATTACGTGCCTTTTTCCCATACTGTCAACATGCGTCTCACAGCATGGTTTCATCAACCTTGGCCAGCGTGATGCGCCAAAGCGCCTCCAGAAGCAGCCCCTTTTCGTGCGGACTGACCGCCTCCGGTCCCGAAGCGCCTTCCCGGATGAGCTGCAAAGCGGCTTCGCCGGGCGTATACTGAAAATGCAGGGGGGCGCCGGCGCTCACGGAAAGTTCCTTGCGGATGTTCTCGGCAACAGGGTTGTCGCTTCCGGTGAAGATCAGATGCTCATACAATTCCTTGGCCACCTTCTCCACCAAGCGACGGCGCATCTCTTCGGGATCCGGAAGATCCGCATCCCCCCGGGCCAGACGCAAAGCCATGCGGTAACGCGCCAAGCGGCGGGCGTTCAGCAACTGGCGCTCATACTGGCGCAACATATTACGCATAGGAACGGATACGCCCGACACAACACCCCTCCAGCAAAACGCTCCCTAATATATCGCGCGGGAACCGGCAAGGCCGGGTGGCGCTCTCGCGCACGGCAGCGCTTTGGCAAACTTATCGGCACGGCCGCGTTTTTCTTTAGCGAAACGGTGAAAAAAATCCCAAAATGCGTCCATGTTTTTTTCGCGCGGCAGATTGACGCAACGCCCTCGCTGTGCTATCCCCAGAAAACCCCGGATGGCACTGCCTCAAAGGGCAAGACAGGGAGCCGCGCGATGAAGATTTCCCGCCCGGAAGGCATGAAGAACAGCATGGGCGTCCTGGCCGGCGCCGGCACAATGGGCATGCATCTTGTTGCAGGGCCTGCTGTAGGCTTCGGCATCGGGTATTTTCTTGACGGCCGGCTCGACACGCATCCCTGGATGAAGGGCATTTTCTTCATCCTGGGGGTTATCAGCGGCTTCAAGCTGGTGTATGAAGACGCCCGGAAGCTTGCCAGGGAGACAGAGAATCCACGTGATCACAACACTGATCCACCGGCTTGACGCGCAGCTCCGGCACTTGGGCTTTCATCGCCCGGAAGTGCGTCTTGTCATGCGGAATGAATTGCTTTTTTCCGTGTCGTTGTTGCTTATCGGTCTCTGCCTTCTGCCGCTGACATCCTGGCTTTTGTGGTTTGCTGCAGGGGCATTGCTCATTGCCTGGAATTTTTACGGACTGGCGCGCTTCCTCCAGAGGCTTTCTCTGGAGGTCTATTCACAGTCGTTGTTGATGGGCATGCTGTTTCGCTCCAATCTTCGGCTTGTATTTACGGCTTTATTTCTCTATGGGATTTTGGTATGGCTTGAGGCGTCTGTTTGGGCTGTTGTGGCCGGCATAACAGGGGCCATGGGGCTTTTGGCGGCTACGTCCGCGTGGGCTGCCGGACAGCGCAATCGACAAAAGGAGGCCTGATATGGCTGGTGGTTTGCCGCATCCGATTTTACTTTCCACGGCACTGCGCATGGACGAAATGACCATCATGGGACAGACCGTCGAAGTGAAGCATGTGTTCTACACCTGGGTGGGCATGGCCCTGCTCTTCGTTTTTGCCTGGATTGTGCGCAAAAGAATCAGCATGATTCCGGGGGGCGCGCAGAATTTTGCGGAAGTCCTGATCGGAGGACTGGAAAACCAGGTCGTCGAAACTCTCGGAGAAGAGGGCAGGCGCTTCGTGCCCGTGCTTGTCGGGCTGTTCATCTATATTATCGCCCTGAACCTCATGGGGCTTATTCCCGGCTTCGACGCGCCCACAGCCAACATCAACACCAACGTGGGCATGGCGATCTTTGTTTTCCTGTATTACCACTTCGTAGGCTTGCAGCGCTGGCACGGACATTACATCCACCACTTCCTCGGACCCACGAAGGCGCTCATCCCGCTCATGCTGCCCATTGAACTCGTATCGCATCTTACACGTCCGGTTTCGCTCACTCTCCGTCTTTTCGGCAACATCCGCGGCGAGGAAACCGTGTTGATTTTGTTCTTTATCATGGCGCCCATAATCAGCACCCTGCCCATCTACGCCCTGTTCCTTCTGGCGAAGTGCTTGCAGGCCTTTATCTTCTTCATGCTGGCCATGTACTATCTGAAAGGTTCGCTGGAGCCGGCCCACTAGGCGGCAATCCTTATGGGGGAATGGTCTTCGGACCAAAACATATAACTGTATTCCAAGGAGTTTACAATGCGTAAGTTTGTGATGATCGCCCTGAACACTGTTGCGCTGCTTTCCATGGCTGCCGCAGCTTTCGCTGCCGCTGCGGCCGCCACCGCCGCCCCTGCTGCCGCCCCTGATTCCGCCGCTCTCGGCATCATCGCCCTCGGGGCGTGCCTCGGCGTCGGCATCGCCGGTTGCGGCTGCGGCATCGGCCAAGGCATCGGTCTCAAAGGCGCTTGCGAAGGCACCGCCCGCAATCCTGACGCCGGCGGCAAAATTATGGGAACCCTGATCCTCGGCTTGGCCTTCATTGAATCTCTGGCCATTTACGCCTTGGTTATCAGCCTGCTCCTGCTCTTCATGAAGCCCCTCGGCTGATTTTGTATTGTACCGCCATCTCAAAAAGGGGGGGGCAGACGCCTCCCCCTTCCTTGCGTATGGATATTGTCGCCTATTGTATTTCTTTCGTGCTGCACATCGATCGGCACCTGTTCGAACTGGCAGCCAACTACGGAACGTGGCTTTACGCCATTCTCTTTCTCATTATCTTTTGCGAAACCGGCCTTGTCGTCACCCCTTTTCTGCCGGGCGACTCCCTGCTCTTTGCCTGCGGCGTGTTGGCCGGCGCGGATCTGCTGGGTTATCCGCAAACAGTCGGCGTGTTGCTGGCGGCCGGGGTTCTGGGCGATGCCGTGAACTACCGCATCGGCAGATACGTGGGGCCGGCTATTTTCAAAAGGGAAACCCGCTTCATCAAAAAAACACATCTCCTCAAAGCGCATGCCTTTTATGAACGCCACGGCGGCAAGGCCATCGTGCTGGCGCGTTTTATCCCTATTATCCGCACCTTTGCGCCCTTCGTGGCGGGCATTGCCCAGATGAATCCCGCGACCTTTCTGCTGTTCAACGTCATCGGCTGCATCCTCTGGGTAGCGAGTCTGGTCAGCGCGGGCTATTTTCTCGGAAATACGCCCTTTGCCAGGGAAAATTTCAGTCTCATCGTCTATGCAATCATCGTGGTCTCGGTCATGCCCATCGTGGTGGAGATGATCAAAGGCTGGTGGAAGCGGAAAAAGAACTGAAGTTCCACCGCCCGCAAAAACTGCTGTAACCCTCCCGTAAAATAGCGCCATTCAAAACTGGAGAGATACCGTATGCGAACCAAGACAAGCATTTTTACAGCACTTTGCCTCACCCTGCTGTTTGCTCATAACTCACGGGCGTTTCCGGAATCCGGGCAGACAACCTTTTTGGAACAGCTCAGTGTTTCCACGGAAGAAGAAGGGAAGATTTTGCAGCTTTGTTTTTCGATTCTGTTTTTTTATAACATGTCGGAAGATCGCGAGCGGCAAAAAGGCATGTTGGATATACTGGACGAACACGCAACAATGACCGGCGATGTCTACCGCTGGACTCAGAACCCAAAAACAAAAAAATGGAAAAAACTCGAATCCGGCGTCAACAGCTATATTAACCCCAGGGAATGGGTACTTACCAACCCCAACTACAGATGGTCGCTGATTTATCATGCCGGGGAAAAAGCTTCCGACGCTTCAGACATAGAATTTTATACGTTGAATAGTGGGGATACGCCTCAAGGCGACGATACCAGCTTTCTGCGCATCCATTTTCCTGTTTCCATCCTGAAGGATACCCCGGCGCTGCTGGAACGCATACGCCACTGGTGCGGTCTCATTCAGCCCGACCATGGCTACGCGGGATTCAGCTTCGCCCATTCCCACGGCTATGAGCGGGGGGAGGCCGTAAGCTATGAATATATCATGGCCCAACGCTTTCCCGGCCTAGACGTATACGATAACGTACATCATAGCCTCAAACTGGGGCACCACATCAAGGGCGCTGACTGGCTGGTTATTCTCAGCGATGCGTTTTTAAACCGCATCGGCGGCTTGCCGCAGATACGGGAACGCATGGGCAGCTTACCAGTGCTGGACTATCCGGGAGGAGCCATATTACAGGCGGGGCCTCTGCCCCAACTAGGCGATACGGAACAAGATTTACCCATGACGGAATATAGACAGGTGGCCGCCATCATCGAACCCTTGCGCCACAAAAACTACAAGGGAGGTGCGGAGATGCTGGCCCCTGGTCCCAAGTTTACCGGAAGCAGCTACATGCAGTGGCTCGCCCGATTCAGTCCTGAACCTGAATAGAATGGGGTTTAATAGTTACAGGGAAAAGTAACCTCAGGAGGGTCGAGCATGCGCGTGTGGCAACCGGACAACAAAATAACGGATGACGACCTGTTTGAATATCTTCCAGATCAAACCTTCCCTGATATAGCAGGCTTGGCACTGCGCATTGGAGAGAAAGCCTTATATCTGCGGTAATGATGGCGATTTACATTTTAGACTGGAAGGTAAAGGTAAGGTTGCTATGCCGAACCTTGTCACCATTGCCTCAGGTCTTGCTCTGCAAGACGCCTATCTTGCCCGCGCCAAGCTTGAAGGTAGCGGTATTTACAGTTTCCTCGCTAACGAAGCTCTTATGCATACCCATTGTCCGAGTCTTTCTTTTGGTGTGGGTGGCGTG
>Ga0123357_10014234_pt1 | contig 10372 bp, 4 predicted proteins | sample TergutEmb28metaG_FD_89873 | JGI IMG/M metagenome (GOLD analysis project Ga0123357, IMG submission 89873) | Embiratermes neotenicus P4 segment gut microbial communities from Petit-Saut dam, French Guiana - Emb289 P4 | ecosystem: Host-associated > Arthropoda: Insects > Digestive system > Gut ... | reverse complement strand
TGAAACACTGTCGTATTATATATGGTGATTGTAATGTTTTGTTACATTCTGTAATTTTGTTTGAGTTGGCTATTTTTGTCCCATCCTGTTTAGTTGTATTATCCTGTCACTATATTTCTCCTTCTGTGACTTTTGAAATCTATTGTATGTAAGTAACATGGACTACTACCCTGACCGAGGTTTTTCGTGTTTCCCTCGGTTGTAAGGCGAATGTTAGGGTATTCCTCTCAAAGACGGAGCACGGTCCGCACTCTTACCTCCGCCCAGTGGAGGGTAAATGGTTTGCTCTATGTATTGTTGGTGTTGACTGTTGTTATATGTAATTTTGGTCTGTAATCGTGTACCACTGCCACCGGGTATACACCCAATTGCAGTTGAATAAATATCATATCACATGGAAAGGTGTTAAGCAAATACCACACTTGTCTTGCCTATTGGTAAATCTTTATATAATGAATTGTACGTAGAAAAATGTGTATTTGATGTTGCGTAGACAGTAAATGCTGTGTTATAGTGCTACCAATTCTTTGAAGAGAGAAGAAAGTTATTCAGAAAGGAGTAGGTTACCTGGCGTTTCTTAGTAAGAAATCTTGTTGGAGTTGGTTTATAGTGTCAAGATGTGGCAGCACCTGTCTCTTTTAGTAATAAAGTCTCGCGCGAAATACATTCAGATAGACCTCTAGGAAGTAAGCAGATTTTCAAGCCTTTTTATCTCGTTAAATTACACTTTTCTGGAAATTCTACACACGACAACCAATGCAGTACTTTAGCCTAATTGTTTATATACGAATATCAGTTTAGTCCTCCTAATAAAGGTAAAGGTAAAAAAGGTGAAATTCACCTTAGAACAGGCCTTGAAGGCTCAGGGAGGCGGGATTACAGGTATAGCTCTACTCTTTTTTAACCTCACACTGGATGGTGTTTGGTGATCAACGCCACGCTCCGGTCGCTTTACGTCCAGGAGAGATATTCTGTAAACATTGTACTGAAGATTTTTTGGGTCCCAGGCCCGGTCTGCGCGGTTGCGGAAAATCTCGCTACCACAGGAGGATTCGAACCCCGAACCGTGCAGCCCGTAGTGAGTCGCAATGCCGACCCACTTTATTCCTGCACTACGCGTTTCAACCTTAAAGGCTACTTACCAGCCCCACGACAGTTAAAATATATTTTACGCATTTGTTATTAATTAGGTGAGAATCAAATGTGTTGCAAAATAAATGAAAATAAAATTAGTTATTTATATATTTCGTATTAATACGACTAAAATATAAATTAGTGCGCGTTGGAGTTTTGTGTCCGACAATTTTCCATGTAGGTTATGACGTAATGTATGATGGGAAAGCTTCCTGCCGGGCTCGTATCGTTGTCATGAAGAAGGCCGTCGAACGTTCCAGTTTCATGACACTTGATACGGCAGTCAATAAGCGCTTAAACGAAATTTTTACGATTTTCTGCCCATTTTCACTAATGACCGTCCTGATGTCCGTAATACGGAAGTTTCTATATAATGCCTTTTACCGGTTGCTGCTGCTTTCAGTTGCGTAATACAGTATAAATTGATGGTAAAAATGTATTCCGAATCACGAACCTGGGAGCGTGGTGGCAGAATTTCCATCACGTCACATGTTGATACAGAGTTACCTGGTCGCTGCAGCCTAACTTGTGGAAAGATGGAACAAGATGTTTGAGCGTCAAGTGTTACTTTAAGCTACGTTTTGTGATGCGTATCAGAGCCTGTAAGGGGTGGAAAATTCAAGAGGCCATACCATTAATTCTCGTACCGTTTGGTTTTCCATATGAATGAAATGCATTCCAACACTTTTGTTGTTATAGCCTCAGGCTCCTTTAACCTAAGGAAGAAAATACGGAGGATAGAAAACAATTTGTCGTAGGTATTTTAATGTGGTGTAGGTGAAACGTTTGCCTTGTGTAGTTTACGCTGCCTGATGATGGCGTAGCCGAAACATGTCGCAATGAAGTATATAGCAAGATACCATCAAACGTAAGCTGTTATTAACTGTTCTTACTTCTCACTTCACCGTAATTATCTTTATTATATAGTATTTCATTCGAAATGAGGTGTCATTAACTCGAAGTGGAGGGAAAGCTAGATAAACCTGGATATACGTAAACTGCGCGAGGCTATAAGGCAACTAGCACTTCATTTTGCCCTTTCCATCCAGATTGAAGCTCCTTATGTACAAATAAGAAGTACTACAGCGCCACCGACGCATCTAATACAGTTGGGTTGAGGGAAGTAAATTACTGCTTATTTACCGGTATAGGAAACGCAACAGGACGCCAACCATCAATAATACACTTGCAAGTCAAGGTAATAGCGTCTACCAGCATAAAAGCCCTCGACTGTATTGCGTGCTTTGAGCAAAATTGTGTAAAGGAAACGTGTGCCAAAAGTTGCAAAAATCAAAATGCGGAATACGTCACCAGCAACAAAGAAAGCTAAATTATGTATATCAAATTTTTGACGGCGGTAAAGTACTGCCTGAATACTGTTAAAAGAAGCACAAGGGGATTGCAAACAAAAAAAAAAGTATATGTGTACTGACGGTGAAGGAAGAATGTAGTGCCGACGTAACTGTAACTAAGTACAGTAGGGTCTCGTTTTGCGACGTTTCGTTTTATGACGATTCACTTTTACGACTTTTGTCAATTCGGACCGAACACTCCAGACTTTTGGTGCATTACTGTAGCAACTCAAGCGTCCTTTCTGTAATTAGTGCGCTTCTAGCTCATTTCCGGTGTACGTGTGCTTCTTCTTTTTATATTTTATATTTTGGTACACTTCTTTTAAGTTGACTGATTTTTCCACTCATGACTTCCATCAAAAAGACAGAAAAGAAAAAAATCAAACAGTTGACGTTCTAAACCACGGCCTGGGCCTTCTTCAACAAAATAAAAAGTGATTTGATTGATACTTTTTAATTATCTATGTAATTTTCTATCCATCTAATTCATTAAATTCAAATTGTATTTCATAGTGTAAAGAAATATTGTAAAGTAAAAAATTATTTACCTAATTTGTTTGGCCCATGAATCTATCTCAATTTAAACCATTTAAGTTATACTCGTTTTAAGACGATTAGATTTACAACCAAATATTCGAGAACGTATCCCCGTCGTAGAACGAGACCCTACTGTACTCCTTCCTTCACACACAAGCACACGTGTATGTGTGTGTGTGTGTGTGTGTGTGTGTGTGTGCACGTACAGGATATGCAACTCTTGTTGCTTGTTGAAATCTGGCCTGGGGGCTGAAAACAATTGGTTACTAAATGGTTACCAGAACATCCCGCACAGTTCTGTAATATGAAAGGAAGAGCGGAGAAACAATATGGGAGTAAAGAAAACAGAAAGAGAAAACGAAAAGGAATCAAAGAAGAGAAGACAGAAAACATGGTAAATGAAGTAAAACAGAGAAAGGAAAGAAGAGCTGGGAGAGAAAATTGTAGTTAAAGATACAAAAAGGTGCGAAAGAAAAATCGGAGAAGAAAGAAAAATGAAGGCAATTATCGGCCCTGACTTGCGTATTCTGCTGCTTATAATCAGAATGCTTGTCTTCTGTCAGTAGCTAGACAGCTCTCATAACATGCTGACAGACCTTCATTATAATGTCATTTATTTTGCCTCTGCCTGTGCATAATTTTGCACCGTAAAAAAAGAAGAAAAATAGGTAGTTTGGATCATTTCTGGTTGCACTGAAAAAGAAGGACGTTGGAGAGGTTTAGTCTGGTTGCCGATAAAATAAATCGGCGGTGTTCCTTGAAACTACAGCGACGTCATTTGGGATGAGAAGATTGCCAGGTGCTGCGATTTTCTACAAAGTCAATTCGCAGCAATGAAAAGTAAAACGAAGTGTCTTCAGTTCAACATGACATATACAACGACTGATAGAGTGTGCCAAATGTACGGAATGAACATACATTGTATGTACGTTACTGAACTGAAGGATGTGTTTACTTTGGCATGACCTCTGATTTGTTATGTTTCTGTACATTCTGTTACCTCTTCTATTTATTCGGTTCTCATCGCGCCAACTGGCACTCTTCGGCTACCCTGACTGAGGGTTTTCCGTGCTTTTTCCTCGGCTGTAAGGCAAATGCCAGGGTATAATTCGCAAAGACGGAGCACAGCCCGCACTCTTCCCATTTAGTTAATTGTGTTTTTCTATGTATTGTTTGTGTTAACTGTGTGTTCTATTATTGTTTGTTTATAAATATGTACTGTAGTACTGCCACCGTGTGTGAGCCCAATTGCAGTTAACAAATATATCGTATCATATCTGCTGGCCAAAGCCTCGTCCACACCTACATAATTTGTGCGCGTATGAAGTCTGGGAATGTCTGCGGACTGTCTCTTTATTTACGTAAACTGTTTTGTACGCGGACGGTGTCCGTTGTCTGCCGGCCAGGATGGAAAACAGCAGACAACGTCTGTACGTCAGGACGTGTCCGCGTGCATTCGTACTTCCTTCAGCGTGTCGTTAGTTTATTTGCAGAAGTTGAGATGTGTTCGAACGAAGAGCTTCTTACTCTTATTGAGGATCTGCAGCGCGATGCATGTTGATGGGGGTGTGCATTTGCAGATTACAAAAACCTTACTACAAAAAGGTGTTGCGACTGACGTTCTTGCAAAAAAAAAAAAAAATCAATGCTATTAAATTTGAAAAACAAAATCGCCACTGACTAAATATCAGAGCGGTACGGCTAATCTGAGACGAGAAAATATTCGTGAAATTTTATATCTATTCTTCGGATTTTGGGGCCAATTTCTGAAGCAAAATCTCAAAGTCATTTTTCGTCATCTTGACGAAATTTCTGAAGCCAAAACCTTCCTATATATAACTCACGAAGAAGGAAGTGTCCGTACTGAAGTCCATCTTTGAACAAGCGCCGCGTCCAAACACTTTTCGCAGATTTTGGCCTTTTGTTTCTTCTCATGACAAGTATAATGCATATCCCGCACACATTCCAGTTGCATCTTAACTCCGCGACATGACAAGTTTGCTACGTCACACCAAGTATGTGTGGACATAAACCACTGTACGCGATCTACACGCAGGTATTTGAGGTAGGTATGGACTAGGCTAAATTCGGCAGCTTCCTATAGTGGTGAATTTATTTCAGCTTTGCCAAAGGAAACCATAAAGTGTCAAATATGCTGATATTCAGCTGATCCAGCTGTCGGTATGTCTGGCAAAACAATGGGGGAGGCAGTAAGCGATTATACATAAGCTACCCAACTGCAACCTTCTTTCAGCAGTTGGTGTGTGTCGCTTGGTAAAGAAATACCATGCTTCTGTAAATCCACAGACACAGTCTCTATCTTGAGTAGTAATGTACAGTCTACAACTTCACACCCTATTTGTAAAAGATCAGTTTAAATATTATGTTCTTTAATTAATAATTAGTATAATTAGCCAGCGTATTGCACCTTATTTTTTTATTATACAAAGGTTAAAATATTATAAAACTCACATAGAATTATAAAATTATAAAATTATCTTTTACAATGAAAACAATTATGTTCTTTCTCCGTTTTTTTTAACGGATTGTCTTCGCTTGCGATTTTTGGTACTGATTTTCTACGCATTCTTTTTTCTCCCATCCATGCTACTGTTTAACCCATTTCACCCCTTCAATATAGCTTCTTTTAAACACCATAACAATTTTATGCTAGTTTTGAGGCTTGGCATTACACGTTCTTCTCCGTTATCCTTTACTTCCTCTGCCTATTGACCATATATTTCCTTTGGCAGTCACGCGACTGCGTTAGTAGCAGAATTTCCGATGTAGGCTGACTGCCACTCCATCTGTATTTTACTGACACTATGGGACCAGCCGGAGGTCGGAAATCTAATCTATGTGTTTCTGATCTGTGCTTTTCGATAAGACGTTCACAAAGTAGCGAGGAGAGAGAGGTATTTTGCTCTGCTAGAGTGAAGAATTGACAGACGAGGAGAGGCATAATGCATGAACAGTGGATACAAATAAACCACTTCATGCAAAGAAAATTGTGCAACACAGCAGCAATAGTTGTAATCATACTGGACCTGTACAATGTGATCACAGAAATTATGCACACGCCAAACATTTTCTCTTTCTCTCACTGTTTTAGAGCCATGCTAGCTGTTGACAAGAGTGTTTACTCTCACGGCTGATGTGCGCTTGTAAATACAGAGTGCAAAGTACATTATAGACACTTCCCGACTTACGCAGTGGTTCCGGAAGGCTCTGCGCAAGTCAGATTTCAAAACACATACGGGCAACCAGTCTAGTTCAACTGCAAGCTCAAATGCATTGTAACTTAGTCTGCCGCAGCATGACCGTCTCGCCGCCTATTATCGCCCAGCAGTATTCTTCCGCCATCTACGTCTCATTGGCCTTTGGTTCCACCAAGTTCAAATTCGGCCCGCATTTAAAATCGTATTATTTATATTTTTTCTTATTTTTTTATAAGATTGGGTAATTATGAAATTGCGTAACTTGGAAATGCATAAGACCGGGAGTGTCTGAACACGAATCTCTTAGCAACAACTCTTCGCAATTTTGTGAATACTTGAAGCAGAAAATTGTTCATAGAAGCCACATAACGCGTAACTGTTGAAATGTAATCAAAGTGCCTGCCACCACGCGTTATAGACGAAGGCACGGATTACAACCGTCGAAAGAGATTTCAAGGAAGATGTTTCTGGAGGTATACAACCATTCCGCCACAAATAGCAAGTGCTGTGGGACACAGTGTCTGGTTTCCTATTTCAGGATCATTCGCTATATCACATTCTTCCACGTGGTGCTGCGTAATCTAGTTTCTACGCAGATTTTTCCCAGATGCCGTAGCATAAAGGAATGCAACTCGCTTATTTCTGTCCTGTTCTGAATTCTAAGATCAGCTGTGTGTGCTTCTTCCCATTTCATGAAAGTACAGATAGCACTCCGCCGCATTTCTCTCGTCTATGTTAGGCCATGCATAAAGTCAAACCCTTTGTGAGCTTTTTTTTTTTGGTTCGTCTGCAAAATTGCCAAAAGCGACTATTAGCTTCGTTATGTCTGTCTGTCTGTCTGTGTCTATCTGCCCATCCGCACGGAACAACTCTGCTCTCACTGCACGGAAGTTAATAAAAGTTGATGTTTAAGGATTTTCGGAAATCTCTCCAGAAAATTCAAGTTTCAATGAAATATGACAAGAATAGCGACTACTTTACATGAAGACCAGCATAACGTTTGATCATATCCCGTTCATTCCTTCTTATAATGAGAATATTTCAGACAAAATTGTAGAGAAAATGGAAACACACATTTTATGTTCAGTAACTTTTTTTTCCGAAAATCGTGCCGTTTATGAGAAAATGTGGAAAGAGATATGGTAAAACCAGACAGCTCACAAATGACAATATAATACCGCTCATGCGCTGTGCATGTTGGATACCAAAGGCTACAGACCCACACTCAGAACATATAATACTTTTAGCTTTTCCACTACAACAATGGTTGCATGAATGCGCCTCATTGTTACGTTATAACTACGTTGCCTGTCTTGTTTGGGGTAAAACTCGGGATTAAAATGTCAATGTAAAGAATTTGTTAGTCCAAAACAACTGACATTGCCTAGCAATATATTTTATAAGCACTTTCTAATCCTGCTGCTAGGAAAAATGGCACCTCATGTAGTAACACGAACAAAGCTGATTTATTTGCTACCTCTCTTTCTCAGCATACTATGAAATATGACTGATAATCAGAGGGGAGAGATATACGCACAACAAATCAGGTGGAATGAATTCCTGTCAATAGGTTTATGCCGAACTTTCCTATAGACCTATCATTTTTTTCCAAGGGTGACAATTAGGTAACCAATGTGGTTATTGTACGCAGGTTAAGTAAATAATTACGAATCTTGTTTCAAACTTACCATCAAACATAAAACAAAACTTTCCTTTATAATGCATCAGTGCTTTCAATATTTTCGATATGGTTACCACGTATTTCGACTACAAATCTTCACATCTTCAAGCGGCTCTTCAGTAGACAATATCAGGAACATAAATACGTTAGATAATCATTATTACAACAGTTATGTATGTTCAGTTTGTCGAGATTATTCTTCGTTAATCATAAAATCTTGTCATGAAGTATCGTATTCTATTGTATTGCCATCAAAAATATATAAGAATGTAAAACCGTGAGTGCTGTTTATATTAATTACACAAATTTTACTTTTCTCAAGGCGGTCCGTATGAATGTTATAACGTAATTTAATGATATTAAATCCATGGGTCTCACGTTAGTCCATATTTATCTCTCTTTGTTTAATGTATATAAATTCCTGAAATTTTTCCTTTTGTACCCTGTGTTGGCTCTATTGGGCTCAGTTTCTCATACTTGTTCACTTATCTGATTACATAATAATTTTCGTCCTATCGTAATATGGGCTCCGTCTTATAAATCATTAATAATTTGGAATTATTATTAGAACAAGAAGTGTACTATTTAAAAAAACTATTAGTTGTGTAAGCCGCGTTGTGTTATGTTTACACTCATTCGCTGTATACAGTCCGTATTTTATCATGTAACGGATTTTATAACTGGACGGTTGTTACTGTCCATTTCGAAGTCACCCACACTTACCCTACATATCCTTCCGTGGGCGTAATTGCTATCCTATAAAGATTTTATGTTGGGATAAAGAGACCTGCAAGAAATTATTAGACAGCTCTATCAGGAGCCTGAAATTTAATGATCCCAGTACTTGCGAGTTTATGTATTTGGACTTCCTGCATGCCTACATAAAATACCTGGAGGAATAAGGGCAGAGTCATTTCATGAGGTCCTTAGACGTCAAATAAATTTCAGAAGGATTTGCGTAGGACTTTTTTTTGCGTTATGACACTTCTACTTTTGGAAAAATAAATCAGACAATAAGGCATTCACGTATTCTTGACGTCCGATTTTTAGGGGAGTTTCTTACCGTACTGACTTTGATTTTAAAAGATACGGCTGTCTGTCAGCAAGCAAGATATCTCTGCAAACTTTGGTGTGAAGGGATGTGATCTCAGAACGTTAAACGGCGTAGAAGGGAAATAAGGAGACTATTGCAGTGAGAACTAAATATAATTTCAGCTTCGGAAAATAGGGATATAAATTTAGCCATCATTGTGAGTTGGGAACATGGCAGTTAGAATTTGTGCCACAGACTGTCCACGTAATTAAGAAGGCAGCTTAAACCATGGTTTCATGAAGACTGTTCAAAATTATCAGATCAAGGGAAACATGACAATTTACGCTGTTTAAAACATCCCAGGCAGATGAGTGGAGATAATGTGAACAATGTACGAGGGCACATGAGAAAGAAAGAGAATGTTTCAAGCATGAAGTTAATGAGCTGGGATGTAGCAGTAGATTAAAGCTATTCGAGAATCTCGTAGGGGAATAAATGAATTTACAAAGGGTGGACAAACTATAAATACCCCTGTGAATGATTAGAATGCATATCTTATGTGTCAGCACGAAAGATGGAAGAATTATTGTTTATTTACTGAATGAACACAAGTTCAAGGTTAAGTAAGTTACGCCGGCTGCAATACGTACACGTAAGACATCATATTTATCTCCATTTTCTTTGGGGGTTTGGAATTAATGCCAAAAAGTTTAAAATATTTGCGTCACAAAATACTCGAAAAATTCTGGTATAATTGAACATAGAAAGATTTAAAAAATTGAGTTTTGATTGTAGCTACTTATTAATTCTGTTGTGGGAAATGAAGAATTGTCACAGCTCTGGAAGGAAATTGGACAGGAAGGACAACGATATTTACCGAAATAATCGTCAGTTCGTTATACCTTTGTGTGCACGCGGTGACACAGTTGATTGAAGCACTGCGCTACAAGCCGGAAGCTCGCGCCGTCGATTCCCGATCGTGTCACTGGAAATTTTCATTGGCATAATCTTTCCGGCCGCACTAACCTGGGGCTTACTGAGCTTCTAACAGAAATGAGTAAAACGAAAATTTCCTGGGAGCAAAGGCGGTCAGTGCGTAGGGCTAACAACCTTACCACCTTCATGTGCCCATAGTCTCAACCTCCTGGAAGCCTGTACATGGATTGCTTAACTTTACCTTTACCTTTTTGTTATACTTTTAGCAACTATATATGCAATTCCTTCGAATGTTGAGGGTTGTTTGACAGTGCATCTTCCTCATGAAATAAAGTGAAATGCCAGCTTGATGCAACTATGATAGATAATTTTATTGGTGTATTCTTAGCTCGATATGTTTCGGGTACATGCGCCCTTCATCAGGAGCATTAGATGTTGAGTTGCAGCGTATGATTTTCTGCACCGAGTTTTTGGATGGGTG
>Ga0123357_10014233_pt1 | contig 10372 bp, 7 predicted proteins | sample TergutEmb28metaG_FD_89873 | JGI IMG/M metagenome (GOLD analysis project Ga0123357, IMG submission 89873) | Embiratermes neotenicus P4 segment gut microbial communities from Petit-Saut dam, French Guiana - Emb289 P4 | ecosystem: Host-associated > Arthropoda: Insects > Digestive system > Gut ... | reverse complement strand
GAAAACGGCGATATGACCAGTCAGGAGTTAGCGCTTGAGCAGGAACGTTTGTCGAATGTTCAGTTGGCATATATTGATGCGTATATTACTTACCGCTTGGCGATTGCCGATTTAAACAGGAAAACGATGTATGATTTTGAGAATAATAGAAGTTATATAATTAGGAATTAGGAATTAAGAATTAAGAATTAGGAATTATGGGAAAAAATAATTATCAATTAAAAGCTGTTTTGTTATTGCTTTTCAGTTGGGTTTTTATCGCTAACATGTATTGTCAGAACGAAGATGAAGCGGCGTTGCTGCTGGATTTGAAGAAAGCGCGGGCAGATTATGAAGTGGCTAAACAGAAATGTGAAAACGACAGCAAGTTGTATGATGAAAAAGCTATTTCTTTGAATGATTTGACGCGGTCGAAAAACGAATTGCTGAGCCGTGAAGTCGATTACCAGAAATTAATCCTGAGGCTTATTTCTCAACAGTCGTATATAACTGTCCAACAAGCAATCAAATACCAGAACAAACAGGGTGAACGAAGGGTCAAAATAACCCTTAGTAGCGCAATGGAGGGAAATGAAGAGTATCTCAACCAATTCAAAGAACATTTCGATGTCTTTACGCCTGAAATGCGTTCGGGCAAAATTTATAATATTTATGTTTCGTTAATTGATAATGAATCAAAAACGATTATCGGTTCACCCTACGAATTTCGGATTCCGTTTATCGAACTCGGACAGACCGGAACAGCCGATTTCGAGTTGCTGAAAGATGTCGAAGCGTTGACCGTTTCCCTGAATTACAACAACAAGAAGGATGAAAAAAACATCTACCTGAAAAAAGGAGGAAGTTCGAATGTCATTGATATTGCCGCCATGCAGTTTTCGCAGGAAGCCGACTTGAGTTCGAGCGCAACTTACCAACTGTCGCTGGAGCGTTTTTCTACTTCGGACGATATTTACCGTTTGGTTATCATCAACCTGCCTCGCCAGATTACTTACGATTTTTCGGATGAGGGAAGCAAGGTTACTCAAATCAAATTTGCACAGGGAGTAAACGTAAAAAAACTATCTTTGCAAATCTATTTGCCGGATAGGGACGACGACCAGGTTGTGATTGACAAACCGATACATTTTCAGGTCGTGGCGTTGACCAATGCAGAATACAATAAATTGGACGGCAAAGACCTGTCAACGGTTTCGGCATCCGATTTGAAAGCGGACATCAGCGGGTCGGAACAGTTGGAAATCATCCCTCGCGGAAAAGGAAAAATTGAAGTCCGCGCAAACAGTTTGTATTACGAAATAACTACCGGTAAAGAAGTTGCAATGGATATTACCGTTCGTAACGCGGGTCGTCGTCGTTTGGATAATATCAAAATCAGCGCCGAAAAGCCGTTGGGATGGGAGACGGTTATCACGCCGGATGTCATTAAATCGCTTGAACCGGAAAAAGAAACAACGGTTAATATCCGGATTACACCCTCGAAAGACGGCGGAGTTGGGGCTCAGGAAGTAAAAATAAAAACGGAAGCGATGGCTGATAACCGGAAAGTGGAAACGGAAGATAAAACCGTTCGCATACAAGTGAATGCATCGACTTCGGTATTCGGAACGATTGTATTGATTCTCGCATTGCTCGGATTGGTTGGCGGCATTATTTGGTTTGGGATGAAATTAAGTAAAAAATAAGAAATATGAAAAATCAATTTAAAACATTAGTTCTCCGTGAAATTCAAGGCGCTGTTATTGATTTCAGATTTTGGGTGGTATTAGTATTGTGTATCAGCATTATTCCACTTAGTTTTTATGTTTCGGTACGCAATTATTCTCAAGGTTTATCGGATTACCGGCAGGAAATAAAGACGTATCGTGAGAATACGCAGATACAAGCGCAAATTGTAGCAGAAGGAGTTCATTCGCCTTCTCCTTTAAGTATTTTTTCCAGGGGATTGGATTCCAAAATGCCGTATAAAATACTTACCTCGCGTGATGGCAACTATAAAATCGAATATGCCAAGCCTGACAATAAAAAAGATTTATTGGGAGAAATAGATTTTGCCTTTATTGTATCGTTTGTACTTTCCATACTGGCAATTGTATTTACTTTCGCTTGTATTTCAGGGGATAAGGAAAGTGGCATATTACGTCTTGTCCTTTCTAATCCTGTTTTACGAAGACAATTACTAATGGCAAAATTAATAGGAAACTACGTAGTATTTTTAGTGCCGTTTATACTGTCGTTATTGATGGCTCTATTAGTCGTTTATCTGTCTGGAATTATTCCTGTTTTTTCAAAAGAAATACTAATACCGGTTTTCATTATGTTGGGTATCAGCCTCCTGTTTATACTGGTTATGTTTAATCTCGGCTTGTGGATTTCGGCGTTCGCTCACAATTCTATTTTATCCGTCAATATTTTACTGTTGATTTGGATTATAATGGGCTTAGTTGTTCCTAAAATCAGTCCGATTATCGGAGCGGCTGTTTATCCGGTAGAATCGACCGGAGTATTTGAATCCCAAAAGGCGCTTGTTCGTCAGAATATCACAAAGGAACAATATAAAGAAGAAGGAGATTTATATGAAAAACTTAGAAATCAATTTCGACCGGGGGCACAAGGCGGTTCTACCGGATGGTCTGATGTAAATTCTGCTTATGATGAACAGGTGCTTCCTATACGGGAAAAATATGAGCAGTTACTGGCTTCTGAAACGGAAAAATTGACCAATAATTATACGTTGCGTTGTAATAAACAGAATACGCTGGCAAGAAGTATTGCGCGGCTATCTCCCATTTATGCAGTCAACAGTTTAATGGCAGAATTTTCAAATACCGGTTACTCGGAAGCTAATAACTTTGTTCAACAAGCTCCTGTATATCAAGAATATATTAAACAAAATTATTATGATAAAATGCCATATAAAACATACAGAACTGGCAGTGGCTCGATGTCAGTAGGGAGTCGTTTTTCCGATGATTTACCGAAAGAAGTACCTACACTTGAAAATTATAAAAGCGTAAGTATTGGTCAAATCTTCCAACAAAACTGGGTAGATATTGCTTTACTTGGCTTCTATTGCCTGTTGTTCTTTTTATGCGGATTCGTCAGCTTTTTGAGATTTGATGTTAGATAATAATAATAATAATCCACCCCCCAGCCCCCTAAAAGGGGAGAAAGTCCCCTTCAGGGGATTTAGGGGTTAAAAAATAAATAATATGTTACAAGCAATTGATTTAACAAAACGTTATGAAGACGGGCAATTGGCGCTCGAATCATTAAATTTGGACATTCACCCCGGCGAAATCTTCTTTTTGCTGGGAGCGAACGGCGCAGGGAAAACAACCACTATCAATCTGTTCCTGAACTTTATCGACCCAACGTCGGGCAAAGCGCTTATTAACGGCATTGATGTGATGCAACAACCCTTAGAAACAAAAAAGCATGTGGCTTTTGTTTCGGAAAACGTGATGCTGTACGGTAATTTTACCGCAAGGCAAAACCTCGATTTTTTTGCCCGATTGGGAGGAAAAAACAATCTGACAAAGAAAGATTATTACAATACCATGCGTGAAATCGGATTGCAGGAAGAAGCCTTTGAGAAAAAGTTGAAGACATTTTCCAAAGGAATGCGTCAAAAAGTCGGTTTGGCTATTGCTATCATTAAAGATGCCGACAACATATTAATGGACGAACCGACTTCCGGTTTAGACCCTAAATCCGCTTCGGAACTGATGCAGATATTAGTCGGTTTGCGCAATGCCGGAAAGGCGATTCTGATGTGTACCCACGATATATTTCGCGCCAAAGCGGTAGCCGACCGCGTTGGTATCATGAAAGAAGGGCGGTTGGTGATGCTTCGTTCCCGCGAAGAGTTTCTTCGCGACGATTTGGAACGCATTTATTTGGATTATATGCAGGAGGTTGCTGATAGGAATTAGGAATTATGCTTTGGTTAATTGCAAAAAAAGAATTTCTCAATAACATCGTCACATCAGGATTTATTGTGGGAATGGCGTTGTGTCTGGCGTTGATACCCTACACGGTTTACACCGGTATTCAAACGTATGAAAACCGGCTGGCGCAGTACGAAACCGATGTAAAATCGGCTGAAGACGTTTACCAAAAATCGCAGGTATATGCGCAGGTCAATCCGCTGGTAGTAAAGCCGGTGTCGCCGCTGAGTATTTTCAGCAAAGGCATTCTGGAGCAAACCGGCTCGAAGGTCAAGCTCGACCGCAAGGAAAAACCGGTGTTCTCGTCCGACATTGTGTTGCTGAACGAAAATCCATTCATGGGTAATTTCATGTCGCTTGATTTCACAACGGCGCTCACCATTTTGCTGTCGTTGCTCGGCGTGCTGTTTTCCTACGATATGCTCTCGCGCGAAAAGGAGCTGGGTACGCTGAAACTTTCGCTTAGCAATCCGGTAAGCCGCTCTACGTTTTTTCTTGGTAAAATTACGGGTATCTTTTTCACGCTGTTGCCTATCCTTATCATTTGCTTTTTGATTATTCTCCTCATCATCCAGTTTTCGCCGTCCATACATTTCAGCGCTGGCGATTACGGGCGCATCGCCATGCTGATATTGATGAGTCTTGTGTATTTTGCTTTCTTTGTCTTCCTTGGCGGATTTATTTCCAGCCGCATCCAAAGTTCCACATTAAGCATTATCGTGAACCTGTTCATCTGGTGTTTCCTGCTGTTTTTGCTGCCTAATGCTGCAAGTTACCTTGGCAAAAACATTACGAAAGTGGAGGATTACAAACAATTGACATTCAATACTGAGCAGGTTGATAACGAATTTTGGAACAAGTATGATGAGTTTAACAAACAGTTGAAAGATGAAGGATATAATCCTGCTATAGATTTGAGTATGTGCTCGGGATGGGACGCGGATGGACCTAACATGATATTCTTTACCTTGCGAGGGGTAATGGAATCCCAACGCCGGTTCAAGGAAATTGTAAATCCTGTGTTGTTAGCTAATTGCGACAGGAAATGGAGTTTACAGTCGGATTATCTGCAACAGCTTTATCGCCAAGAGAAAACAGTACGATACCTTTCTTTTTTATCGCCTGCCGAAATTTTTAAACAATTAACGGCTTTACTTTGCAATACCGGTATGGAAAGCGAGATTAATTTTATGAATCAGGTGCGGCAATTTCAGGATGTATATTATGGATATTTTATACAGAATAAAATTTATTCATCGTATGCATACATGACTCCACAAAAGGAAGAAGATTTTCCCAATACCCGCGAAGAAGCAGAGGCAAAAGAAAGTGAATGGAGAAAAGTAGCCAAACCCGAATCTACTTTCGATACAAGTTCATTTGGTTATCTTGATACTTCAAATTTTCCACGTTTTGCATACGTGCAGCCTACATTGGGCGCCGCACTGCAAAGCCATTTGTATCTTCTTGCCGGAATATTGGTCGTGTGTATTCTATTGTTTTGGTTTTCGTATGTTTCATTTATCAAATACGATGTGAGATGAAAAATTTAATAATACATGAAATGCAGCAATTTCTTTTCGGATTGCGGTTTCCGATAGCTCTGATTATTGTGTTGGCGATGTTTGCCGCCTCGTCGTTCATCTACATCGGCGAATATAAGGAAATGGGTAAGAAGTATCATGAACTCACTGCCAATCAGGAAAAAGGGCTGCGTGACAGAGCAAATAACGCTTCCAATGTAGCTATCCGGCAGCGTTCCTACCAGTTGCCGCCGAGGAGCAGCGGTTTTATTTCGGACTGCGGCGAGATGAATATGCCTAACACGCTTGTTTATAATGCCTACTACCAAATAGGATTTGACTCCGGCGCAGGTAAAAGCAATCCGTTCATTATGCCGTCGAGCCGTATCAATTGGGGTTTTGTGATGTTGGTACTGTTCAGTTTTCTTGCTATCATCTTTTCGTTCGATTCCGTGTCGGGCGAAAGAGAACAGCGCACATTGGCGCTGTGTTTGTCCAATCCTGTCCGGCGGGGTTATATACTGGTAAGTAAATTCATTGCTATCAATGCCTTGCTGATTACATTTGCTATTGTGGGCATGTTGTTGGCGCTGGTGATTTTGGCGCTTTCTCCGGCTGTGGTTATCGGCTCCGGCGCATTTCTCGAAATCGGATTATTCCTGCTGTTTGTAATATTTTTCACCGGCAGCATGACTGCAATCGGAATGTTTGCTTCGGTAATGAACCACGATTCCAATGTCAGCCTGCTCTTGTCTGTATCGCTGTGGCTGTTGTTCATGATTGCCGTACCCAATTTTGCCCAAACGATAGGCATGAGCTTTTATCCGGTAGAGAAAAGCAATGTGATGTGGACAAAAATCGGCGATAAACGCAAAGAAATAGAGGCAAGCTTTCCCGACGGAAAATGGACGTCGAGCGGTAGCAACCCGTTTATCCCGCAGCATGAAATCAGGGCGGCAATGCAGTCGGCTTTTGCTAAAAATCAAGCCGATTTCCTGTTGGAACACAACGCCGCATTATTTCATCAATTAGAAAAGACTCGCCGTTGGACGTGGATTTCACCGCTGTCTGTGTTTGAATACGGTACGGAAGCGTTGCTCGACGGCGGCTACCTGCGTCTGCATAAGAATTACGCCGACCTGCAAAACTTCAAGATACAATACCTGCAATGGTTCAAGGATTTGGATGCAAAAGACGCCAAAAGCCCGCACTGGTACAATGCCTACGAAGATTTTTCAACCACCAAGCAGCCTGTGTCTTACGAGCAAATACCGCAATTCGCCGAACAAACTGCCACTATCGGCAAGCGCTTGGCAGAAACAATGAAATATTTAGCTATCATGCTAACCTACATGGGCGTAATGTTTTTCATAACAATGATTCGATTTAACAAATACGACGTAAGATAAATCCCCAATCCCTAATTCCTAATTCCTAATTCCTAATTCCTAATTCCTAATTCCTAATTATTTATGCTTTGGTTAATTGCAAAAAAAGATTTCCTGCTGAATTTATTATCGGCAAGGTTTATAACAGGGTTCCTGCTTTGTTTGGTGATTATTCCGTTTACGATTGTCGTAAATGTAGATAATTATTTAAATCAGGCGCAAATATATAAAATAGAAAAAGACAAGGCGGATAAAGAATATAAAGAAGTGCGCGTCTGGTCAAGGTTGCGACCTGCCGTAGTGAAAGAACCGGAAGTTCTAAGTATATTCAGTAATGGGATATCCGGTAATTTGGGTAATAAGAGCGCAATTAAAATAGGCGAATATCCTCTGTTTCCTTCCGGTCACATTATTACAAGCGACAATCCTTTGCTGAATGCTTTTTTCTCTATTGATTTTTCTAAAATAATCGCTATCATCATTTCTTTGATTGCACTTGTGTTTTCGTATGATGCCATTACCCGTGAGCGGGAAGACGGAACTATAAAATTAGCTTTTACCGGAAACCTGAGCCGGATTACATTCCTGTTAGGGAAAATAACCGGCTTACTGATTACCTTGCTACCGATTCTGCTGTTTTGTTATATATTGGCTTGTCTGATTGTAATTCTCAATCCGGGAGTTGCCATGTCGGCATCCGATTGGGGAGGCGTTTTATTGTTGTTTCTTACATCAATTATATACATGCTGGTTTTTATATTGATTGGTATGTTGATTTCCAGTCTGGTAGCCCGTTCTTCCACATCCATTATATTGAGCTTGCTATGCTGGATATGGTTTTTATTCCTGCTACCCAATATTTCCATTTACCTTTCGCAAAGTATTGTGAAAACTCCGCTTGATGATAATGTACAGAGCGCTGTCGGGGAATTTGATAAAAGTTTTAATAAAGAATCTGATGAAGCGGAAAAACGTATAATGGATGAATTTAATGTGGAATATTTTAATTGCGGGAGTTGTGGTTTCTATGGAGACGGTTCAAAAGAAATGATTGGGATAACTCAAGAAACAGCTCTTTATCAGCGCGGTTTGTCAATTTGGGAATCTTCGGCTTTACAGAGTTATGCCGATAAAAAATGGGCGATCCAAAAAAATTACATGGATGAATTAATTCGTCAGGAAAAATGGCAGCAACGCATTGCATGGTTATCGCCCTCCCAAATATTTGGGCAAACGATTAATGCCTTGTGCAGAACAGATATGCAAAGTTTCCTGAAATATATGGAAAATGTCCGTAACTACAGAGAAACTTTTATCCGTTATTATACAGATAAAAAACTGTTTGAATCTTTTGCTTATTTTGCTCCTGAATCGTTTGAAACTCTTCCCTCTCAGGAAGAGATGAAAAGAACGGGTCAAGATCCTTGGGACAGATTAGTAAAGCAAGGAATATCTTATGAAAAATTTCCATATTTGAATACGGACGACGTACCTCGATTTGTACCCCAACCGGTTACGCTTGCTTTAGTTATAAATGGCGCAATGAGCCGGCTAACTGCTTTACTCGCTTTAATGGTCGCTTTATTAATAGCTACAATTGCTACTTTTATGAAATACGACATCCGTTAAAATTCCTAATTCCTAATTCTTAATTCCTAATTAATTATTATGTTTACAACATTATATATACATGAGCTTCAAAACTATTTCTTTAGTTTGCGCTTTTACATTTCGTTTATTATTGTCATTCTGGTATTTACGATAGGATCTGTTTCTTTTGTTTCGTTTTATACGGAAACACAGGTAAATTATGCAAAATATATGCAAAACGAACAGACTGAGCTTACCGGTCAGGCAAATAATATTTCCAAACTCGTCACAGCGAAGCGTAATTTTATTATGGCTCCGCGAGGTAATGGCGTTTTGGCTGACTGTAAAGAAAATTATCTGCCGAACGAAATCACTTACAGCGCTTATAATGTATTTGATTTTTCAGTTCGCTACAATACGTTTAACCCGCTAATAAGTCATGCGGAAAGTTTAAGCTGGTCGTTTATCGTATCCATGTTTCTGAGTTTCATCGCTTTATTGTTTGCTTACGATGCAGTATCCGGCGAAAAAGAAGACCGGACGCTGTCTTTGGTTTTCTCGAATCCTGTCCCACGCCGTACATTCTTGAGCAGTAAATTAACTGCTATTATTACGGTTATCGGATGTATGGAATTGATTGGCATAATCATAAGTATGTTAATTTTAACTATTTCAGGTAAGGTGAATATCGACGGGAGTTATTTGATAGAGACAATCGGTTTTATTTTTATCAGCCTGTTATTAATCACAATATTTACAGCTTTTGGTTTGTTTTCGTCGGTCGTCACCCGCTATTCAAATGTGAGCCTGTTGGTATCCCTGTGTTTCTGGCTGATAGTTGCGGTTGTCATTCCAAACACTTCCGTTTTTTGGGCGAAGAAGTTATTCCCTATACCTTCTGCATCTCAGGTGGAAGCAGCCATTAATCAGGAAAAGGATGATTTGGAAAAAAATGGCGCAGAAGGGCGTTGGAGCGCCAATGGAGGCAATCCCTTCTATCCCAAAAACGAATTACGGGCAAACCACCAGACCAGTCTCATGAATGCAGAGAAAAGGCATAGAGATGCCTATTACCTGCAAATGTTTCGTCAGTTTGAAAATACCCGAAGTTTTACGGTGATTTCACCTATTGCTCAATTTGATTATATTAATGAAGCGTTTTTGGGCGGCGGCTACTTGCGTTTCCGGAAAAACTGGGACGATTTGCATATTTTTCAAGAGCAGTTCCTGCAATGGTTCAAAGACATTGATTCAAAAGACAGCGGCAGTCCGCACTGGTATAATCCGTATGAAGATTATTCAACGAGCAAAAAGCCTGTCGAGATAGACCAGATTCCGCAATACAGGGAAAAACTGGCATCTTTTGGTCAACGTATAACATTTATCAATGGGTATTTAATTGCTATGGCAGCGACTATTGGGCTGTTGTTTTTTGCGAGTTTGGTGATTTTCAGGAGGTATGATATCAGGTGATTAGGTATGGAAAACGTAAAAAATTAATTATATTGGCGCCAAAACTAAAAAAATAGTATCTTTGTATTTGATATTAAAATTTATAACAAGATGAAAAAGATTATTTTATTTGTAGGAATAGTAGCATGTATATTCACAGCATGTAAGGACAAGAATGCCTATACGTTGACCGGTACGTTCGCTTCTAATGAGTTAGATGGAAAAACCGTGTATCTAAGACAATTAGATTCTTTATTCCGGAAAAGCGACGCTGTCGATTCTACCAATGTCGTAAATGGACAGTTTGTATTTAAGGGTATTGCTGAAGAAACTCCTGTTGTCAGAGTTGTTACTATGGATGAACCTTACCTGTCAGCCGCATTTGTAGCTGAAAAAGGAAATATTGTGATGAGTGTTGATTCTACATCGGCATCTATCGTAAAAGGAACAGCAATGAATGATCAATATG
>Ga0123357_10014229_pt1 | contig 10372 bp, 6 predicted proteins | sample TergutEmb28metaG_FD_89873 | JGI IMG/M metagenome (GOLD analysis project Ga0123357, IMG submission 89873) | Embiratermes neotenicus P4 segment gut microbial communities from Petit-Saut dam, French Guiana - Emb289 P4 | ecosystem: Host-associated > Arthropoda: Insects > Digestive system > Gut ... | reverse complement strand
GTTTCGTTCATACAACGCAATAGATTTACGAAGAGGACAACAAGACCGTTTTAGACCGTTTAGGCCGGCAGGGGACGTTTAAATTCCGACCGTTTCAGAACGTTAGGGCCGGCAAAGGGTTAATATATCGGGAAGTTTTCCTAGATATTCTCAACAAGAGCAAGGAAATATGAATTTTTATTTCCTCTGTTTTCTCTGAGACTTGCAGCTTGTGAGGAAATTTGTTACGAAAATAAATGTTATTAATATTAATAATCTCGTACCATTTTATTTGAGGAGAATAAAGAGTGAAACTCCCATGATTGTAATGAACGCCACAGATACTTTACTGAAAGTGCCAGTATCACTAAATGCTGCCGATTTGTTAACATTTGTTTCTGCTTACGATTATTTCCGTTCCAAGTTTCTTATGGACTGCTACTATTGTTTTAATGAATATAGGTCTGTATGTATGTATGTCGGTTTCAAAACGTTATTCTACGTTGTCCGACACCTAGACTGCTTGCTATCTTCCCACTGGCGTTCATTTAGGCTTCTTTCGTTCGTGGCCTTCTTTATATCCTCCATCCAGTTTTTCTTCGGTCTTCCTCGTGCTCAATTTTGTTTCGACATCCACTTCAGTGCTATTTTAAGTAATCTTCCTTCTGCCATTCTTTGGATATAGCCGCACCATGTAAGTTGGTTCTGTTCAATTTCTTTTATAATTAGTTCCTCTAATCCAATTTGTTGTCTTACAGTTACATTTCTAATTCTTTCTTTTCTTAATATTCTAGAGGATCTCCTCAGGGCATCCATCTATGTAGCTTCGACCCGTCTGACAGGAAATAAAATTGTGGACTTTATTTTTTCAGCAGGCCAGGAGTTCAGGGCAGAACAATTAAAACAAAGGGTCTTGAAGTGCTACTTCACTTTTACTTTGAAGAATAGGTGCAAGTAAACACAAGTCACCCGTCTAAAGATTTTCGTGTTTCCTGAACCTTCAAATGGCCTAGTAGAAGGGAACAACATTTGGCGTTCTGGAATGTGTGGTGTCATAATATTATTAAAATTGTGTTAATCGTAAATAGATCCATTCATCGAATTCTAGCTCCTACGGCCTACTTACTTACTGAAATTAACTGGTGGTATTAATATCATGTTTAAAAAATTAAGCTTGTAATTTTTATACTTAGAAAGTTCAAGTTTGCTGTTTTGTAAACAGTTCATTACGGCCATAATTTGTTGTTACTTATAGGAGCAGATAGTACAGCGGTTGGAAGTATGCTTAAGACGGTATTGCATTGTAGACCTCGCCTAAAACCAGCGTCTGTAACGCCAGTGCTTAGTGCTTATTGTTATTATTGTAAAATGTAATATTTTAGTGTAAGTGTTGCTGATCTCTCAGATCTCAGATATTTTGAGGCTATAGAGGTTGATGATTTGTAACGGAGTTTGTCTTTAACGGCATTCCGTTAATTTACGACAGACCACCAAGAAAACTTAATTAAGCTATGCGGTTTATCATCCAGCAGCAAAACGCAATTCGCTGTAAGATGGGACCCTATTCAAATTAGAAATGTAATGTCTGCAGTTGTTTTGATTATAAATAGGCCTTTTTACTGAAGTACAGGTTTTATCTTAATTTATGTGCACCAATTTCAACTCGAAGTTTCATTCTGTCTTCCACTTTGTGACCGGTACACAGTTACCGACTTTTCGGAGGATAGTAGTACCTTCATCTTTAGGGTTACGCAGTACAACAGGAGCAAAGCCGCTCTGAGAGACCCAAAATTTCGTTTTAAACTTGCGTACGAAGAATACTCGTTCTTCAGCTGCTTCATTCGAAGGCTAAAAAGACGGTTGCCTTTCGAAATGTAGGTAATACTTACTTACTTGCTTACTTACTTACTTACTCCATGGTGCAGAGTCATTTTTGAGAAGCTAACTGGTTTGCAGATAGTCAAGAAATTCCCCACATTTCACGGAACCCGAAGGTTCATTACCGCACTCACAAGCGTACGCCGCCTGTGTCTATCCTGGGCCAGCCCAATCCAGTCCACATACCCACATCCCACCTCCTGGAGACCCATCCTAATATTATCCACACATCTACGCCTAGGTCTCCCCAGTGGTCTCCTTCCCTCCGGTTTCCCCAAGACCCTATACACCCCTCTCTCCTCACCCATATGCGCCACATGCCCAGTCCATCTCATTCTTCTAGATTTTATCACCCGCACAATATTGGGTGAGGAGTATAGATCATTTAGCTCCTCGTTATGCAATCTCCTGAAATATAGGTAATAACCAATCTAAATGGCAAAATATCCAAGAAGACTGGAATCCTCAGCGATAAAGGAAGCTAAAATATGAAAAATAAATTCATGACTACGTCATATTCACTTCACCAGTTTTACTTCACTCGAACTCTTCGTTAGTTACCAATATCAGGCTGGAGCTGGACGTTCTACGAAGCAACTGCAGTAGTAAAATATTTTTTATTTTTCGTACTGTGAATCATTTTGTGTTAAATATAAAGGTAAAGGTAAAATTGTTCCTCTTCAGGCCATGATGGCCTACAGGGGACATGGATTTATAGTTCCACATTTTCTTAAATTCGGCATTAGTTTGACAGAAGTTTTCAGCTTCCACCACAGTCACTTTACTCCCAAAGAAAGCGCCAAATCTCTTCTAAATGTCCAGAAAAGTCTAGACATGTAGCACTATACATTACTGTCTTAAAGTGGGAAAAGACAAAAAGGCCGGCTTCATTACGACCACAGAGTAGAAACGCGAAAGCAACTTCTGTGACTTTATAGAGGTAATTGTGGGATATATAACACTGTATATTGAAATAAAAAAAAGTGACACAAAAATATAATTTAAGTGTCCAATTTTATGTCAAACACAATGTTCATTTTCAATGTGTGCTTGACAACTCTCTCGCTCCTGTAATCTGTGTGAGCGGACTCGACCAAAAATATGTTTGTCAAACAGTTAACATCGGCTACGTCTAAAGACTATTCCGTTCCATATATGGCGCTACAGCCCCTTCCGGGACTTGGCCTCCCTCATAATCGCCTCCATTCACCCTTATTTTCAGCTCTTCTCCTCCATCCTCTTATCCCCAGCAGTTGTAATGCATCATTCTGGACCACATCAGCCCATCTGGTTCTTGGTCTTCCCACTGGTCTTGTGGTGTAGAAGTTTCCGTTAAAACATTTTTTGGAATCCTTTCTTTTGTCTAAGGGCAATTGTTGTATAAAATTCTAGTATCATTTATAAGATAGTTCTCTTAGTTGTAGAATCGGATTGAGATTGCTCCTTTGTACGGCGAACATAGATGTGCCTAATACAACAAACTTAGAAGACCGATGATCATTGAACATTGGTAGAATGATAGTTAAGTGAAAAATCTGCCTCAGTACCATTTTATCAACCACACATCCCACACCGATAGTCCAGGGTTTGAACCCGAGGCTTCTCGATGACAAGCCTGATACTAACCCACTGATATTGTGGGATTTGTTTATTGAATAAATAGCCGTGATGCTTGCGAGATAATGGAGCGGCGGTTATGCGGACGGACTCTCACAACTAGTCAGACTCCGAACCGCAAGTCATGGCCTATTTCTGCGCACAAGGGGAGAAGATAGGGGAGATTGTAAAGTGTTGAGGATATCTTCCAAGTACACCTATTCCAGAGTTCCGTAATCCTTTACGGAACTACTTGTTGTATACAAAGAGAATCAGCAGAATGTCCTCCTTCATCTCTGTGCACGTGCTTCAATCTAACGATATCGTCCACCTGTGTGATTCTGCCCAAAAGAACGAAATGTCGTTTCTGAGCATACGTCACATCATGGTTCGAAGTTTGATAAAGCCTCCCCCAGTCCCAAGGCCATCACTTGAATAGGCCTACTTTAAGTGACGGACAGAACGTCCCAGGATTGCCGGTGCCCAATTTCGGGCAAAATCTCGTAAGATTTACGCAGCAGGCTATGCTGTAAAAGTGTCAGCTTCTGATGTCCCTTGATGACGATTTGTATGATGGGGTGCTGAGATAAAAATTTCTCTCAAATATGCGCTCAGTCAGCCAGCCAGATCTCAGAGCGCAAGCGACTTCATGGCCATCAAAAGAAGAGTTCTAATAGATAAATTAAAATTGACGGTACATAAACACTATTGTTAATATTATTAAGAATACTTTACCACACATTTAAAATACTAATTTTAGCACAGGTTTCTTACTATCCTGTCCCCTGAATCTTATGAACCATAGTACCAGTAACAAAATTTTTAACTGATACTTATGTTGAATATCTGATATCCGCAGTGTACTTTGCGATACCAAACAACAACTTCCCCTGTACAAACATATTTCCGAAGTCAAACATTGATAATCATCTCACCAATTCTTATTCGACTTGACGTATACTTAGATATCCAAATAATGCAGTAGAACTAGTTTAAATAATAATAAATATCTTATGTCTCCCTCTTTTGCAGTTTCTTCTCATACGTTGGATCTCACTGTGATGAATGTACTGCCATCTGCAGAGAGGTAAGTGAAATAAAGTAATTAGAAAGACTGGAAATGGTTTGTTAGATCAATGGTCTGTCACAAGAGTCTTATGTGTTGCTGTTTTGGGACTACGTTTGGATTTTGCTGGCGGACTTCGAGCTTCGTCTTGTCGGTAGAGTGATCTTCGGTCGACGACGATCTCCAATTAGGATTTTCCACTCCGGAATGATAAAAATATTTGAGTCTGAAACTAATATGTTTGGGCTTGTATTTGACATACACCGTTACTATTACACTCTTTCATTACGAGAAGGACATAGACAGAGGACGTTCGAGGAGAGGTCCCTGAGGAAGATGTGTGTGTCTAAAAAGGAAAAGGTGACGTTATGCTGGAAAAAAATACGTAATGTGTAACATTATGGATTGTCCTCAGTATCGTATATTATTTGAGTGATCAAGTCGAGGAGGATGAGGTGGGGTGGGACATGTGTTACCTCTGGGAAAGGGAAGAATTGCATTTAGGACCTTGTTTAGACAGCCTGAAGGAACGAGACCGTTTGGCAGACCTTGTCATAGATGACAAAATAATATTAAAAGGGTTCTTATTTAAGATGGTAGCGTGTGGACTGGATACACCTGGGTCAGGATAGGGACAAGTAGCAGGATCTGGCCAAAACTGCAATGAACATTCGGGTAAAATAAAATAAGGGGAATTTCTTTATTAGCTGAGGAAATATTGGCCTCTCAGGGAGGACTGCACCGTAGAATTAGAGTTTCGATCGGAGGTGGCAATGTGAAGGACTGTGTTGCTGCCCGAGCAGCGAAACAAGTGCGCTTTGGCGCGTGCCACACTGCCGAAAGAAGGCGTGATAGAGCTCTCTCGATTTACAGATTGTTTTACATGAGACCCCCACCCATGTCACCTTAGAACAATGAGGACAGCGCGCTGGCTTCCAAATTATGACACTGATGTACTTCAGGGCAACAACGGATTAAGTCTAATCTACCTCTATTAGAATTTCTCACAACACTGCTTCAGGTACTGCAGAGGCGTGGGTTTGTTTTCACCATCATGTATGGACCAGCTCGGTGGATCACTTAGCTTCCTGTCTACAGTGTCAGAGGTTAAAGATACCCGAGTGTTAAACTACTTTTTTCAAAATATATTCGAAGTTAAGAATAAATGGATCGTTACCCACTCCCCAATTTGCATCCTTTAGTGTAAAAACACCGATTACTAACATGCATATGCATTTATATTCCGCAATGTGGGATCCGACGTACAGGTAAACAGCATACTGGCCTGCGCAGATTAAGGACGATTTTAAGTACAAAAACAGCAATGATGGTAGATGTACCTTAGAGCAAGGGTTCTCAAAATTCAATGAAAATCCCGGTGAGGGCGAGATTTTTCTCATCCTTCCAGATCAGCCCTGGGCCCACCCAACTCCCTGCACAATGGGCACCGGATCTCTTTGACGGATTTAAAGCGGCCGGTGTGTGGTTTCGACCACCCATCCCCATCTAGCGCCGAGGATAAAGATAGAGTAGAGCTGTATCTCTACTCCCTCTCTGAGCCTTCGTGGCCTGTTGTAGGGTGAACTTTACAATTAAATGAAATTTCACAATTTCAAATTTCCACCAAAATTTTCTCGCGTTTAAATAAAAATCTGAACCTGGGAAGTCAGACTGACGGCGGCGATGATTATATAATGTTGCCAGTAATACTGCCTTGTAGCAAATATATGTGGCTTATGTTATATTTATTCTGTAATTTTTTTTTTTGGACTTCCTGATTATTTCGGTCTGTCATTAATACCGCGTACTTTTAAAAGGTGGTTGACGTACCAGTAGTGGTAAGATTACCAAAGGTGGTTGACGTACCAGTAGTGGTAAGATTACCAAAGGTTGTTGACGTACCAGTAGTGGTAAGATTACCAAAGGTGGTTGACGTACCAGTAGTGGTAAGATTACCAAAGGTGGTTGACGTACCAGTAGTGGTAAGATTACCAAAGGTGGTTGACGTACCCGTAGTGGTAAGATTACCAAAGGTGGTTGACGTACCAGTAGTGGTAAGATTGAGAAACCATCTTCTAAAAGATGTGATGATGTGACTTTATATAATGATGCAGTGAACAGAAGAAATGAAGCTGACGATGGAGGTTTCAGTTGTCAATGAAAATGGGCTTCATTTCGACGTAAATACCGTGACCATTTAAAGCCCATTGGTTCGTGTATGCCCAACAGGTTTATCACTCAAAGTTCTACATTCTACCGACACGGTTTATTGGTGTGTATGCTTCAGAGCAGAAAGTTATTTTTCCTCATTACTGCATTAATTGACTAGATAGTATATTGTTAATTCAGTGTGTTTACCATGAGGTACGAACTAAACAGTTAAATATAATTTAGTCTGATTTTCGTCTTCAATACTGTATGGCTAGACTGTTGGTTATTTGCTTTTTACTGCAGAGGCCTGGGTTCAGTTATAGGCAATGCCTTGCGATGTTTGTGATGGGCAAAGTGACAGGTTATTCTGTCACTACTTCGCCTTTCCTTGTCAGCATCACCCCACCAGCGCTCTATACCCAAAATATCTACAACTTTAATGCTACTTTGTTAAAAGGACAAACGGACGAAACTTCGGAACCTTAAAACAAAACAACGCCATTTCGGATATCTGAAAGTAGTGGACAGGAAAGTTTTTCGCATCATTTTTTCACCTTCATTGGATTAAACTTGTGTTGCTTCTTGGTCCAAGTACTTGTACTGACCGCACAAAAGTTTAATAAAATTATTGTCGTAGGATGCTCTGTGTACCTGTTGAGATCGGATGGAGCGTACGTTCATTTTTTTTACAATTTTATTCAGTATTTGCTGTTGTTTGTTTTTACGTCTCGTTTTACAACATTTTATCACACAACTGTTAAATGAAATGCATATTTTGTACGGGTGCCCTTTTAAACGAATGAGCGTAATTGGATTCAGGCTTTGAGGTTTTTTAGTGGGCAAATATTTGCATAATAAATAATAAGTAAGAAACAAAATAATAAATAAGAAACAAAACTGGATCAACCACCTCGAAAGAATGGACAACACCAGACTCCCGAAACACTCCCTCACCTACAAACCCCGGGGAAGAAGGGATCGCGGACGCCCCAGGAAACGATGGCAACGCGTCGATGCCGGAACAGGTCAAGCGACCTAATCCATGGAGGAAGATGATGATGATGATGATGATGAATAAATAAGAATGAGTTTTTTGAAAACTACAGTTTATTCCATTCTATAGGGTTCTGACAATGATTTATGACGTTGGAACTCACAGAATTTTCGAACCTTTTCTTTGAGTATTTTGGAATATGACGCAATATGTTCCAGGTTCAGGATCTGTCCCCCTCTTCAGAATTTACAGTGTAAAAGAATATTAAGTATTAACATTTGTTTTGGAAGGAAGACCGAGACCGATCCTGTACCCGAAATGTAGTGTGTTCAATTTTAATACATACGATAGAGAAAGTCCAAAAATCTGTGACTAAATTCCTGACTGAAAAATGGTCTGTAGAAACAACAGTCAAAGTTACGGTTGTGTGTTCTTGAATCCTTATACATTGTTAGACAGGCGATAAAAGGACAGAAGATTCTTAACTGAAAAATAAGGGACATTACCTGAAATTAGTATTTTGTTAATGTAGTGATAACTGTACTTTTGGTTGGATTACTGCTGCTATTAATGTAATATGTGGGAACTGCTGTTCAAGCTGTAATAATTGCAGCTGAAGTGCTATCATGTAACGCTCTTGATAATAGACCGTGACAGTAATGATGGTACTGTCGTAATGTGATGACCACAGACTTTTAAAGCCTCTTCTGTTTGCAACAATACCAGTGGCAGCAGCAGCCTCTTGTCACAGGTTACACACTAAGACATAAAACGAATACAGACCCCGTTAAAGGGTTCACGTAACCTTACGTTAACCTTGGTCAGGCGCAGCCAATATATAGCGACTTTGAAATATTTGAAAACCTTTTACGGAACCAGATAATATGAAAAATATCGATGTAAGTCAGGGATGTCCAACCCACTGCACGCCAGGTTTTATTATGTGGCCGCGGCCTTATTTGCAAATTACGTACACGGCGTACAAAAATTAAAAAAAAAAATGATTAAGTTCGATAAGTGTAGGTGTGTCACTTACCGTGACCTGTACACGTGCGGCCCACGGACCAACCCATAATAGTTGTTGCGGCTCTTTGTCAAAAAGGTTGAAACCCCTGATGTAAGCAACGTGTTGTATTGGAGGGGACAAATGTCACAGTCAATTTATGTGACTGTTGTGGTCAGCAGTTGATGACACTAAGGTTGTGCTTATTTCTCTGGGAGACGGGCTTATTGTCGCTGTGGTACTGTGGTCAAACTAGCGACTGTTGTGAGGTGAGCGACACGTCTTCCACACAGATTAACTTTTCCCGATAAAATCCGTCGAATATATCTTATTTGTAATTGATGCTGGGATTTAAATTCCAACCACTTCCCAGGACGTAGAGGTTTTTAATTTACAGCACTTTTGAAAACATTCGCTACCGTTCCTTGTACCGACACCGGCTGTGGTGAAGAATTAAGGTCCATGCATTGCACCGAAGCCGTCATTAGAGGGTTACTGGCAAAGAAATATTCTTGAAAATTTACCGTGTAACTGGTGAGAAATGCTTAGAAATTGTAGACTGTGAAGTTAAGGAATTTAAAAAGTACAAGCAAAGTCTTAAGAAACAGGCCTGTTTAAAATGGTTCCTAGAACAGTAAGATTTTTGGAAATTTTATACTAGATCTGGATTTGTTCCTCATTTTTGTAATAATTTCGCTCCGACAAACATTTGGTAAGTTATCGATCAGACGGCGGGTAGAAGAAAAAGAAGTGTAAAACGCACGCTATTTTACCTATACTGGAACCAAAATAGAAGAAATGCTGACAAATTTTTGTAAAATTTTTAGATATCAAATTTCAAGGAAATCCGTTGGTAGATCCTCTAATTGTTTTTGCTATAGACTAGACAAATATTTATGTCCTGATCCCCGTCTTGTCGGATAAAACGCTATGTTGCCGGGCAAGTGGTTTTGACATTTGGAAGAAACGTATTGCCTTTTATTGAAAGCATCACGTTCTTTCGAAACGTTGAGTTTCACATCCCAGTAAACCTAAATCCACACTTATATAGCTGCAAAAAGTTTAAAAATCGCTAATAATTATTTGTCGAGAGAATGGCATTTTATTATACTGTAGTTACCAGTTTATGGTGTCACGTTCTACGTTTTTGACGTATTTACTTCTCCTTTGTCGTAAATAACCTTACGCCCTAAATTCAGTGTTGAATATGCTATTACAGGAAGCTTCCGGTTTTTCGGATGATCCAACGGTAACTGTATTCAGAATAGACTCTACGCTGTACACTGATTGCCGTGCTACCCTAAAATGTTGAATAGGATGTGGGTCGCACGACCGGCGATTAAGTTTTTTACTTATACTAATTGTGAGTGTTATTTAACCTTTACTATTTTAACCAAAATGTGCACACGATTGTCTTTTAATTCACAATAATATTTTTGAAATATTAAAATCTACAAAGTTGCGAACCTTACTGGTTCATCATCAGGAAGTACATTAATGGTTGTTGTATAAAACAGTTATTAAACAATATTTTGTTCTACTGCATGCGTGGAACAAATGGTGGATATCTTCCGTGTAGACTGAATATACGGGGTGTAACAGGAGGAACGGACCAGACTTCGGGAGGGTGTTCCTTATGTTATACTATACCGATATAACCCAAAACACCTATGTCCAAAGTAGAACGGTTACGGAGATAATAGCC
>Ga0123357_10014228_pt1 | contig 10373 bp, 9 predicted proteins | sample TergutEmb28metaG_FD_89873 | JGI IMG/M metagenome (GOLD analysis project Ga0123357, IMG submission 89873) | Embiratermes neotenicus P4 segment gut microbial communities from Petit-Saut dam, French Guiana - Emb289 P4 | ecosystem: Host-associated > Arthropoda: Insects > Digestive system > Gut ... | reverse complement strand
CGCCACATATGACAAAACAAAGAAAACTTCTCTGATAGATTTTATCCAGAGGAAACACATCATGTTTGACATCGGTATGATCGATGAAATCCAGGACGCAGCGAACGGCGAAAGCATCATCGGCGCCGCTACGCGCTGCGTCATAGGGCATTTCAAAAAGGGCCTGTATACCACAGGCACTTCAAATAATGGGTATACCTCCTCATTGTTCAATGTCCTAATGGGTATGAAAAGCCGCAAACTGATTGCGGACAAAGTCGGCAGCGTGGACGACTTTGTTAAGAACTACGGCAGCCTGAAGGCCGTCGTAAGGGAGTCGGACCCCAACTACAGAAGAACCGGCAAAATAGAGCTAAAGGATACGCAGGTGCGCGAAATTGAGGGCATTAACCCCGTCGTCTTCGCGAGATACCTATGCGAAAACTACTTGTTCGCCACAATAAGCGAACTGACCGACGAGCCGCATCTTGCGCCGATGGTTCAAGCAATAAAGGAAAAACACGGCGTTGAGCCGGCCATTTTAAAGTTGCCCAAGCTGACAGAGGAGTACTTGCCTGTCGCCCAAAGCGATTTAATGGAACAATACGAAAATAAGCTTTTCAACGATATGACGGACATAAACGCCAGGCTGGGAAACATGATGGTTGGGAGCGTATTGCGACACTATACAAACAACCCATTCAGTTGGGATGGCATTAAGGTCATGAAGGATCGGTACGAATGCGGGTATGCATACCCTATGACCGTTCCAGAATGCACTGTTCTTGCCAAAGAGGAAATGCTGATTAAACTGTGCCTGGAACAGAAAGAAAGGCGGCGCAAAGTCTGGGTCTACACGGATTTTACGGGCGATGGGAGCACATGCCAGTACATGACTGGCTTGTCCATCCCGCAGCGGTTAAGGAACCTATTGCAGGTGGCCGGGCTGAATGTATTCTGGCTGAGGCCGTCCATCTCGCCTATAGACCGCAAGGACGCGATTGAAAGGAACAGAAATGCATACGACGTGTTCGTCAGCAACCCAAAGCTCGTCCAAGTCGGCATAAACATGGCATGGTGCGGGACATATATTTTTTATATGCCTTCGTATGAGGTCAACGTTGTCGATCAGGCTTCACGGAGGGGGTACCGGGCAAACAGCGCGATTGCTAACGAAATTTACTATTTGTATTATTCGAACAGCAAGGAAAAGGAGATCTGTAATAGGCTTCAGCTGAAGCAACTCGAATCAAGGGCTATCGAGGCTAAGTTCTATGAGGTCTCCATGAACGTCGGCCGGACGGCCTCCGCTTTTTCAGCGAAAATCGATACGGCGCTGAAGCAAGCCGGTAATGCAGGCGAAGGGCAAGAATCAAATGAGGAAGATGAGGCAAGGGACGCCGCCATCGTTCCGGATGGCGCCGCAGTCAGCGAGCCGGAAATTCTTTCTGGTGCCGAAATTGACGTTGATGTTCAAATGGCCATCGATACGATAGTCCAATTGAGCTTAGACACGGTTTTCGGACCTGCTTTTATCGCCGATGACGGCTTACCCAATCAAATCGGCGGAGCGGCTGTTGCGCAACTCACGATTGACGCTGTCAAGCCAGCAATGGGCGTTGAAATATCTAGCATTGAAGCAAAGGCCGCCGAGCCGGTGATTATGATCCGGAATGGCAAAGCCATAAGGAAAAAAGTCCGATCAATGGCCAGTATTACCGAAGTAAGCATTATCGAAGTGGCGCAACTGGAACTTGCGCTTTAACAGGTATTTTGCCCTGCGTACTATATTCATAGTACGCAGGGTTTAAGTGAATGATAACTAAACAAAGCCGCTCCACTGCTCGCCTGTGGAATGGCTTTGTTTAACCCGTTTCAGTACCTTTGCCTTTAATATTTCAGAAAGCTATTTACATAAAAGGAGCGTTTATTATGGAGGTTAAGTATATCGTACAAAGATACCAAAGATATGCCATTTATGAACCCGCCGAAGGCGGGTATTATTACGATGGCCTTTGGGCTGATGAGCATTATTCAAAATATGCGCAAAAGGCTGAAGCGATTAGCGCTCTGTTAAAGCTTGTTACGGAATCAAATGAAGCTTTGTCAAATTTGCCACAAGCTAGAGGGTATTTGATACTCGATCCCAGTGGGACAAAAGCGTATTCGATCAATCATAAATATATAGGCGACGGATGTGAATTCTATGTTGAGCCCATTAACCGCCGTGGAAGGCATAGCAAGGGCTATGTTCCATATTGCTAACCACGACTTGTTTAATTAATCGCAGAGTGGCCGGGTTTTCCCATGTAATAAGCGGGATTATCATACCCGGCCACACAAAACAAAACTAGGGGGTAATACATTGACACGGGAAACGTTTTTGAGGGACAGGCTGGAAATGGCAAGCCATAACCTTATGTGCTGTTCACAAAATTATTTGATGGATACGCCGAAAGAAGGCCGCGTGGAACAGTACAAGGAATCCGCCGCCGAGGTTGAAATGCTTAAAGCTTGGCTTAAGGAATTCCATAACACCAGAACGGACAGCACCCGCGAATTTGTCGGTTACATCACTAGCACAGGTTATGGCGAGGCTTATGACGGGAAGCTGCTCGCTACGAGTTTAGGTTTTGAAGTCGAGACCGGCGCACCCTACTTATACGGCGACAAAAGGACATTTGGCATCGGCCCCGAGGTAATGGGCTGGTTTGTCGGAGAAAACGGCGGATGCGGTTCATACGATATTGAAAAGGACAGACGCGATAGCAGGCTCGTGAAGATTACGGTTGATATAAGCGATTTTGTCCGAATGATTGAATGGGTTGAAGAAGGAAGAGTGTGGAGTGGGCCGGCGTTTCAGGCGTAATGCAGGAACCAGTTTGCTTAGGCAACACCCCTGCTAATAAATCCGGGAGACTAAGCCAGCCGGTTTTTTGCTGTCAGTTGAATAAAATAAAAGGAGATACAGTCGCATGGATAAATTCGACATAGGCGATTCCGCCTATCTCAAAGTACCTGAACGGGGCTACCGTTATGTCGAAATAATAGGTTTTGACGGAAACATGCTTATTGTACAAACTACAAACGGATATACATTTAGGGTTTATGAAGATGAGCTTGAGGAATACAGCTTGTAATTTGTATACGCCTATGCAAGAGATCCGGAAGCGGAATGGAATATGGCTACCGCGTAATCGGACTGGTTCGCCGCCCCGGTGCAGTGTCGGGGCGGCAAGCATTTTATACATAATGGTAAACAAGTCCTCGCGGATCGCGGGAGGGTGAAAAAATAAAAGGATTAAAAAAGGCGTTGAAAATCATCAATTTATGCAGCAGTGAAGAACGTGCTTACGATATTTTGCAGAATCGTAGATGTACACCGTTCGGTATGTGTGTCTCGTATGCCTGTTATTATGAAATCGCTTACTATTCATGGTATATGCGGATAGACAAGGAAAGCTTGAAAGTTACCGGCAATCTGAGGGATGTCGAAATATACGAAGAGATGGAACAATACTCGGCACAGGTCATAGCCTCGGATAAAATTTAGGGTCCTCATGTACGCCGCCAATGGCCGGGAGCACGGCACCGATCATCGGGGGTGAACTGGTGAGCGAAATTTATACCAACGTATTCTTCCAGTTCGCGTACTATCAAATTTTTTTCAACTAGATGTATCGGTTAACACATATTGCCAGATCGACAATGAAAATAGGCTATGAAACACCCGTATGATAGAGGTTGTTTCATGGCCTATATTTATGTAATCTTTATTGTTGATTCACGCCAGTCATATGTGGATGTATTGGTATTTGGGAAGAAAGATAGCTCATATAATTAATCATTATACGGTAGTAAATTATCGTCATAATCAAGCAGCAAATGATCACCGTTCATTGAAATTATTTTATGTGCGCTTAATTTAATCTTTTCTCTATTGTATTCCAAACAGTCGTTCAGCATCAATATGTATCGTTCTGAGCAGATTGGCTTTATAATCCTCCTGAGTTGTTCTCCGGCGCTGGTTAAGCGAAAACATTCGCATTCTATATTTGTATTTTTCCCTGTCTGGTTTGCTACTAAAGCGATCCTGTCCGTATGGCATATAATTCTATGTGGATCCTGCACGTAGGCATTTACTTTCCAGTTTGGTGTATCATTGACTAAACCGCATTCATCCAGTCTTAAAATATCACTATTTGAAAATCCCATTTTACCACAGGAGGCATCTGCTACCAAATGTAAGTATTGTGCTGTTACATAAAATTCGTCCCACTTTACAAAGTAAGGCAAAATATTGCTGAAAAGCATCGCTTCTTGAACGTTTAAATTTTCCAAAACGCTCATCGTACGAAAAGAGCAGCTTCCAGGTTGCTTTATTTCACCCGCCAATACCCTTGACCATAAATGTTGAAGGTTTTCTTCAGATATGTCTCCTGATGAGCGAAAGAATCTCGATACCCATTCTCTCTGCAAAGATTCGCTGGATACCACTCTCTCATTCTCTAGTTCCAAGTATGTTTGGCCGATTATTTGTTCCATATTCTGCTGCCTTTGCATTTCTTGAAAATTGCACCGCTTTGCAGCACGTTTAGCCATTTCGTCAATATCATTCGATATGCTGATACCAGATTCCTTATAATCTATTGGAACATATGAGTTGTCAGAGATTACCGTACTAAAAGCGCTAATAGAAAACGCTTTTGCTTTAGCCATCCTTTTTAGATGTATGGGTTCATACAATTTTCCTATCGCAATACTTATCGTATCTATTAGTTTCTCGACTGCTGACCCAGCGCCGAGTACATCCTTAATGTCTACCCCCATAGCAACGGCCCCTTAACTTTAAGTTTTTCTTAAATGTACTTATTTGAAAACCCAGCGCTGTTTGGCGTAAGCAGAAACCAGCGCACCTGGCGAATTTGAAGAGTTCACCAATTCATCAGACCACATTAGAGGCGGGCAACTTTACGGTAATTTGAAAAAACAATGGAAACACTGCAGCTTTTATTCGCGGAAATAAGGGGCTGCTGTTATGTTAACGTGCTACAACTTAGGGACAAATTCATCCATAAGTATATCTCATTATCAGCCTGAATATAGTCTTCCTCTTACGTGTGCTTGATTACCTGGCATAAGAGCGGTTTTGACAAAAAGTGTACCTAGCCATTACACTATACTGTAACCCCTTATTTATTCGGGTTTTTTCCGAGTATGTCCCATAATTGTCCCTGCACATAAATCTTTCCTTCTATGAACCCATTTGAATATCCATTGGCATATCCAGCATAGAACAGATCAAAAATTCTTTGAACATCTGCAATTGATTGGCACGCCGGAATCTTGAGGTGCCACTTTGTTACGCCATTAACTACGGATATTATCTTTTGAACGTTGTTTTCTGTATCCTCACAGTAATAGAAACAGGTGTTGCCAAACCGCTGGCCCCAATAATCATTGTCTGTTTTAGCGGCTATCTTGGTATTTGCTTGAGTATTACTATTATTTCAATGTCGGCAATCATAGGCCCTCCTAATTTAATAATAATAAAATACACGACGAAAGCCGGCTCTTTTCTCGAATCCAAACAGAATCATCTCATACTAATCTTCTCGTCCACAAACTCGTTATTTTAGAAAGTTTATCAAACTCGTTGCGCAAGATCTTATTGGTATACCCCGTATTGATTTATAAAATGTTGGCAGGGCTTTGAGCAGGTGGACAGCTTAAAACATATGGGTTTGGCCTTTATTACACCCCATGCCAATTATCTCAATCTCCATCTCCTAACATTTGCCATTAGACAATACATTGAACCATTGCCCGACATCTTGTTTTTCAAACATCTTTACCAGCATCGAGGACAAAACACAAAGTGGTAATATATCAACGAAACGCTTTTATTTGAATATCTATATAACCGTTTATCATATTCGTACTCTATCATAATTTGTGTATTTTGCCAAGCCTTACATTCACTTGCCATACAGAACAGTCTTTTAGATAATAGCGTCTATATATCTCCAGACTTAAGAATGGACTTTTAAGTAGATTTAAGTAACAAAGACACCCACCTTTGAGGTGTCGCATTAGGCTTTTTCTCGTTTCTGAAGCATTGCTTATATTTGATAATAATACCAACAAATGATATATTGTCTGTATGATACGTTTTATGGTGTTAAGCGTAACATCGCCCTGCACATTCTTTATATAGCCTGTAATATATTCAGATAAATATCGAAGGGCACGACAAAATTAGGTAATTATTAAGGAGACCAAATTACTGATCTGTATGGAAGGAATTTTGATTTTGATGAAATTTTGAATGTTGACATATTATGTATTATATGTTATAATATTTACAAATTGTACATCTCATTCATAGGAAAGTGAAAGAACAGATTAGTAAAATAAAGACTTTGCCGAGGTAGCGGATACACAATACTGGTCGGCCGGTAAAGGAGGAGGTGGGATTGTATGCAAAAAAAACGTCAGATGAGATGCTCTGTCCGGTATATAGCACAGCAGCACCGTTCATGAATACACATTCCGGGAGTTTTTTACGGAGGATACCATCATTTATGGAAATAATCTATCCATTATGCAGGTACGCGGCTGTAAATTCATAGAGTTAATTCGGAGGATAGGAATTATGAATTGTTTTACTGATATGACTACAATGGAGTTAAAAATTTGTTACGAACAGTATTTTAACGCTCCAGAAAACCGGAGTTATTGGAGAACAGGCGCTTCGGGGAATTATTGATAAATACACTGAGCAAAAAAGAGGCATCGGAATTGTTGCGGCACAATCTGATCTATTGGCTGAGATAGCAAAGAGATGGTACGAAGGTATAGGAAATACATAATAATAGTACAGATCCTTAAGTAAAAATAAAAATTACCACCGATATTTGGAGGGAAGCCTATGAAAATCAACGATTTACATGTTAGAACACCATATGTGGTTACGCAGAGCAAATATCAATTTTCTGCCGGAGACAAGATATACTTGCTTGATAACAATATCCTCGTCGTTCAAGGGGATGGAGAGTTGCACAAGGTAGAACTTGTTGGAGGCAGTAATGGACTTGCAGTGACCGGTACTGACGGTGGGTTTTTGACGCTGGACGAAAGAATGGGTTCAGATGAATTCGGAGAAATAACTGAAGATTTTGATGGGATGAAAGAAGATATTGATATGAGAATTTTTCTGGATCAGTATGATGAAACGGAATTTGAGCCAGCAGATAGCATGGTTTTACTCGCTACCGATTTGGTAACAAAATTGGTGAATAAAGATTGAATTACTGCGAAAATGACAAACTCTACACGTTATTAGGGGAAAGGTTTGCTGATGTTTTTGGCTGTTTGATTAATATCAAACAGCTTTTTTTGTAAGGCAGAAAACCCCCGGCTATGCCGGGAGGACTGATGCTTATAGCTATACTAAAGGTTTTTCAAAAGCACGATGTCTTATAAAGAACGGGTATTATCATTCTTTAAACTTTCTGTTTTCCGCGTATTTCTTACGTAGCTTCACGGGAGCAAGAAAGTTTTCATACCTTTGCTCTCGCCCGTTCACGGGCTGTAGGGCACCTATGCGATTGACAGGGGTTTATTCAGTGAGCCTTGAGGCTCCTGCTGGTACCATGCCCTTATAGGGCGGAAATGAAACTACCGGCTTCGCCGGTAGTCCCTCATTGATCGTATAATTCATTAAGAAAAAGCAGATATTAATTGACATATTCTTTATTATATGTTATAATATATTTATATTAATTATGAGAGTTAATCATCCCTGACGCAACACAGTGAACAAAGCCATAACGGCTATGGTTAAAGTTAGTTACTGTCGATTATTTAGTTTTTAAAGGAGGTGGTTGGCATCGGAAATGCGCGAATGATTCAGTTTAGCAATGTCGATGGAAAGCGGCTTTTTGAAATACCAGACGGTGGGTGCATAAAAGTAACATACCCAGGCGGACGCGAAAGTGTAATGGAATGCAGTTATGAGGATTCCTGCCACGCGGTTATCGGCGGGCTTATGTACCACACATGCGAGTTTGCTTTATCAATGGAACGAGCAAAGGCAACGTTCGAGGCTGCGGTGTAATGTATCAAATTGGCGTGTCCCCGGCCCAGATCAAGTCTGGGCGGGCGCTGATCTTATAAAAGATTTACCCAAATCAACGAGGAGGTTGGTGTATGAAATTCTTCACTGATAGGGACAAGCTATTGGACAGTCTCAATATTGTCAGCCACGCGGTGGCTACTCGCGCCACGAAACCAATATTGGAGTGCGTTTTGGTTAAGGCGGATGGCAGCCTATCCGTATACGGCAATGATCTGGAATTGGGGATCGCGTCTTCCGACATAGAGGCAACTATTGAAGAGCCAGGATCGGTCGCGCTGGACGCCAAACTGCTGCTAGATATTATGCGCAAAATGCCGGCTGGCTCCATTCTAATTGAATCGGACAAGCAAAACGTGACGAAAATAAGGTGTGGGCGCACCGAGTTAAAAATATTGGGGCAGCCTGCAGACGAATTTCCGCTCCCTGAAAATGTGGACAAGGATATGGGGTTTGAGGTTAACGCGCCTGAGTTTAAAGAAATGATCCGGCAGACTATTTCCTCCGTGTCCCAAGACGATTCAAAGCCCGTTTTGACGGGCGAGCTCCTTGAAATTAAGGATGGCAAATTGTGCTTGGTGTCTGTAGACGGTTACCGGATATCATATCGGATAAGCAAAAACGCTGAATTGGATAAGGCCATATCAAAGGCCGTCGTGGTTCCGGCCAAGACTTTGGCGGATCTGGCGCGGATGCTTCCGTCAGACGGCGAAGCGAGGCTGAGCTTTTATGTCCAGGACGCCCACGTTTTGTTTCAGTATGAAAACCATACGTTGATTTCGCGCCTGCTTGACGGCCAGTTCATAAATTATAAGCAAATATTTAACGAGGATTACAACACCCGCGTCAACATAAGCCGCCAACAGCTATTGATGAACATGGAACGCGCATCGTTACTTATGCGTGAAAACAAAAACAATCCCGTAAAATTTACTATTGGCCAGAATACGGTGGAAGTTACGTCCAATACGGAAATTGGGGCGTCTTACGACGAGACGGCCGCCGATATTGACGGAACGCCACTGGAGATCGCATTTAACCCGAAATACATAATTGACGCTTTGCGGGTTATGGACGATGACAACGTTCTTCTTTCGTTTACTGGCACGCTCAGCCCGTGCATCATGAAAGGCGCGAATGCAGAGTTGTATAAGTACCTTGTACTGCCTCTGCGATTACACAGTTAAGCTGCGGCACTTAAAACTTAATTTTGATGGATCCCGCCTTGTTTTACAGGCGGGGTTTATTTTTCCCCTACGTATCTGAACCACAACAGCTATATTGTTTTAGAAGCGCTCTTTGCGCTCCTTTGCTCGAAAACTTGGTCAAATTTTAGACATTTTTTCCAAAATGCCCGCTAGTGGCCCTAGCAGGCCAGTAGAGGCACCCAGGAAACGAGAGGATATAAACGTATGCCAAGCTATTCCCACTTCTAGCACCCTTGTGCAAGATGCACAAGGGTGCTAGATGGCTGCTGGAACTGGCCGTAAGCGATATGCCGGATAAAAAGTACCTGCAATCAATAAATAGCCATAAGAGGCAGAAAGAATAATGTGCGAGGGAAAATATGGTTCGCGAGCCATATGTTAAATATATATATGTTTCTTTGATTATTGACTAGAACATAGCCCTTACCAATTTATTTTTGTGATCGTCGGGTTTCCTAACACATAAAAAGCTCTTGACAGTAGGTAGGTTCTTTCTCACATTTGGTGAATGCGTAGTGGCGAACAATATTCGCCCCTAACATACATATACCCAACTGTTAAGAAAGAGCCTGTAAGAACACCAATGGTTTTTAATTAATTTACTTAGGTACTGTAAAATAATAACTTGTACAAACTTTCATTTTACTTGTCTAATATTTGGAATGTTCGCGACAAGTTATGCCATGTTATTGCTTTACAGTTCCTTATTAAAGTTAAAAGTTAATATACGCGGAAGTAATGTTGACATAGTAAGTTGAAAGATTTTTAACATAGAATTTATAATTGCCGGTTGTATTGACTTTGATCGACAAATTAGCGCCTGCAATCTTTTCAACGGTAGTAGAATAAACAAAAGTAGTTCCAGCGCTATTAAAATATCCAATTTCGAGGATAGCGGTAGGTGTATTATTAAATTGGAAAGTAACAGTAGTTCCGCCCAGTATTTGCCAGTAAGTATCTCCCGCATTTGCGTATACAGCCCGGAACCCGTAATCAAGGTTGTATGATGAATAATTATAATATGGAGTAATGCCCATACCTTGTCCCGG
>Ga0123357_10014227_pt1 | contig 10373 bp, 9 predicted proteins | sample TergutEmb28metaG_FD_89873 | JGI IMG/M metagenome (GOLD analysis project Ga0123357, IMG submission 89873) | Embiratermes neotenicus P4 segment gut microbial communities from Petit-Saut dam, French Guiana - Emb289 P4 | ecosystem: Host-associated > Arthropoda: Insects > Digestive system > Gut ... | reverse complement strand
GCTAAAAATCATCAGAGGTATTATCGGCATTGACATTAAATCTAAAGTTTTTATTAAAAATTCCGGAAGCGCCAGACCGGAGAAATTAAATGCAAACCCCGCAATTAATGCCCATATCGGCGGCAGCTCCGCCAAAATTTTAAAGCTTTCTTTTATAGTAAGCCTGCGGCCGCTGCTGTAATAAGAAGCAATCGCGGCGCCCACAATCCAGAGTAAAGGCGTAGTTGCAAGTAAATCATAAAGCAAAACGAATTTCACGGCGTCCGGACCGTAGAGTCCGGTTAAAACCGGAAGTCCTAAAAATGTAACGTTTCCGAAAGTCCCGGCCAAAATCAAAATAGCTTTTTCGGTTTTTGGAAGATGAACGAATTTTTCAACTATGGAATATATCAGGAAGGAAATCAAAAGGGAAATCAAAATAGTGGCTATGGCGCTTAGCGGCAAAAACAGCGTGTTTATGTCAAGATGGGCCGTAGCTAAAACTTTAAAGCATAGCGCCGGATAGAAAAAACGGATGACAAGCGTATTTATTACGTTCCTTGTGGCGTCGGCGTCAAGATTCCCGGGTTTTTTCCACTGGAAAAACAGGCCTCCGGCGATTATTATAAAAAACGCTATTAAATTTTCCGCCATTTTCATTTCCTAAAAAACAGACCCTGAAAAAAACTTCGCTTTCAGGGTCTGCAATATTTTATTTTATGGGTTACCTGCAGCTACCTGCCGAATAGTTGCTTTCTTCTTTCGTGATTAAAATATCGTGCGGGTGGCTTTCCGTAAGGCCTGCCGGAGTTATCTTTACAAACTGACCTTTTTGCTGGAGTTCTTTGACTGTCTTTGTCCCACAGTATCCCATCGCCGCGCGCAGTCCGCCGATAAGCTGATATACAACGTCGGAAACGGCGCCTTTGTAAGGCACGCGGCCCTCAACGCCTTCGGCTACGAGCTTTTTGGAGTTTTCCTGAAAGTATCTGTCGGAACTTCCCGCCGACATAGCCGACGACGAGCCCATGCCTCTGTAATATTTGAAAGCTCTGCCGTTGTAAATTATGTCTTCGCCGGGGCTTTCGTTTGTTCCAGCAAAGAGCGAGCCCATCATGCACACGCTTGCGCCTGCCGCCAACGCTTTCGGAATGTCGCCGGAATATTTTATTCCGCCGTCGGCAATTACGGGTATGCCGCTTTTTGACGCCGCTTTCGCGCAGTCGTAAATTGCGGTAATCTGCGGAACGCCGACGCCCGCGACGACTCTCGTGGTGCAAATCGCGCCCGGCCCTATGCCTACTTTAACGCAGTCTACGCCGGCTTTTATCAAAGCTTTCGTGGCTTCGGCCGTCGCCACGTTCCCGCCTATAATCTGAACGTTCGGAAAGGTTTTTCTCAAAAGTTTCACGGCGTCTAAAACGCCCTGGCTGTGGCCGTGCGCGGTGTCAACTACCAAAACGTCCACCTCGGCGTCTATCAAAGCTTTGGCGCGTTCTATCATATTTTTCGTAATGCCTATTGCCGCGCCGCAGAGCAGTCTGCCTTTGGCGTCTTTGGAAGAGTTGGGATAACGGATCGCTTTTTCGAGATCTTTAATTGTGATTAGGCCTTTGAGTTTGAAGTTGTCGTCTACGAGGGGAAGTTTTTCTATCTTTTTCTTCTTCAATATTTCTTTCGCGTCTTTGAGGGAGGTGCCAACCTTGGCGGTTACGAGATTGTCTTTCGTCATTATCTTTGAAACTAGAATGTCGTCGTCGGTTTCAAAACGCATGTCTCTGTTTGTCACTATGCCTATAAGTTTTCCGTTTTCTTCGACAATGGGGACGCCGGATATTCTGTATCTTGCGGCAAGCTCTTTGGCCTGGGCGAGAGTAGCCTCTTTTCTAAGCGAAAACGGATCGTAGATAATTCCGTGGTCGCTTCTTTTTACGCGGTCTACTTCCGACGCCTGTCTTTCTACGGGCATATTTTTATGAATTATCCCTATGCCGCCTTCGCGCGCTATGGCTATCGCCATTTTGGATTCCGTGACGGTATCCATTCCGGCGCTCATGACGGGGATGTTTAGTTTGATTTTTTTCGTAAGCTGGGTGTTAAGCTGGACGTCTTTCGGCAGGACCTTCGAATGCCCGGGTATAAGCAAAACGTCATCGAAAGTCAAAGCTTCTTTTGAAAATTTTTCGCTCATTTTCTCTCTCCGCTTTCTGTTGATTATATATTTTTTGCCGAATGTTGACAAGTTACGCCAGTTTGTATATAATCCTAAATTGTAATGAATACAAATAAGCTTTTATCAAGCGGACTCAGGCAGACTTTCCAGCGCAGGAAGATTTTGGAGTTTTTGGAAAATACGAAATCTCATCCTACGGCGGACGCCATTTACAAGGAAGTAAAAAAAAGTATTCCAACGGTCTCCAAAACGACCATTTATAATACGGTAAACAAACTTGTAAAGGAAGGAATAATTAAAAGCATAAGCGCTTCAGGGCAGACGCGCTACGACGCGTGCATAGGCTGCCACGGACATTTCGTATGCTCCAAGTGCGGCAGAGTTTTCGACGTTCCGTTCCCGTCGCCATCCGCTCCCAAGGACATAGACGGACATGAAATAAAAGATTCTTTTGCTTATCATACCGGCACGTGCAAATATTGCCGCAAAAAAGTATAATTATCGAAAAACTTGGATGTCAGGAGGATATATGGAAAAATGGAAATGCAGCGTATGCGGATATGTTTACGATCCGGCGGTTGGAGATCCGGATTCAGGTGTTGCCGCGGGAACTCCTTTTGAACAGATTCCGGCGGATTGGGTTTGCCCGGTCTGCGGCGTTTCAAAAGATTCCTTCGAGAAAATCTAGGCGCTGCGTCTTTCGCATTTATACTTTGTTATGCCGCTCCTCATTTACCCCGTGCGGCAAGTAAACTTCGTCGCGGCGACGCCTCGTCTAAATGCGAAATACTTTGCGCTGAACTTTAACGGATATTGTGTATGAAACAAATCTATCTGGACAATCAATCTAATACGAAAATCGACGAGCGTGTTTTTGAAGCCATGAAACCGTTTTTCTTCGAAAACTACGGCAACCCGCAGAGCATTTACTCTCTCGGCGCGATTTCCAAGGACGCGATTGAAGAGTCGCGCGCAAAAGTCGCCGCGCTTATCAACGCCGATCCAAACGAAATTATTTTTACTTCTTGCGGCACGGAATCTAACAATCTGGCGATTAAGGGAATTGCAAACGCTTTAAAATCTTCGGGGAAGCATATAATAGTATCGGCCATAGAGCATTTTTCCGTGCTGAATTCGGCCAAGGCGCTTGAAAAAGAAGGTTTTGAAATAACTTATTTGCCCGTTGACAACAAAGGTAACGTTTCCGAGGAAGAACTTAAAAAATCTTTAAGGTCTGATACTATTTTGGTTTCAATCCAACTGGCAAACACGGAAGTGGGGACTATCCAGAATATTAAACAGTTGTGCAAAGCAGCTAAGCAAGGCGGCAAGGCCACCTTTCATACGGACGCGGTGGCGGCAGCCGGGGTGATACCGGTTGACGTAAAAGATTTAGGTGTTGACGCTTTGAGCTTCTCTTCGTCGGTAATCTACGGTCCAAAAGGCGCGGCCGCGCTTTACCTTAAAAAAGGAACGAGAGTCGTCCCTCAGTTGGACGGCGGCGTTCAGGAGTTTTCAAAACGCGCCGGCACGGAGAATATTCCGGCGATAGTCGGTTTTGCTAAAGCCTGCGAAATGGCGAAAGAGGAACTAGTAAAAAATAAAACCCGTCTGGAATCATTAAGAAACAAGCTTATCGCCGAACTTCCCAAGAAAATAGAGCATATTTATTTAAACGGCGCGCCGGCAAATGAAAACAGACTGCCGGGCAACGTCAACTTTTCCATAGAGTTTGTGGAAGGCGAGGCGCTGTTTTTAATGCTTGACGCAAAAGGCATAATGGCGGCTTCGGGCTCTGCGTGCGCCAACAAAAATTTAAAGCTTTCCCATGTGCTTAACGCCATGAACGTCGACGTTGCCGTCGGGCAAGGCTCGATACTGTTCACTCTTTCTAAATACAATAACGATGAAGATATAAGTTACGTTTTAGAAGAGTTTCCAAAAATAGTCGCAAGATTAAGAGACATGTCGCCGCTATACTCGCATTTCTTGGCCACCGGTGAAAGAAAAAAGGCCGGTCCGGGAACGGATTTTGACCATGATCACGATCACTGCGACATAGAAAACAATTGACAATTTATAATTGGAAGGAGAAGTCATGCCATTTTATTCCGAAAAAGTGATGGAGCATTTCGCAAACCCCAGAAACGTCGGGGAAATAAAAGACGCCGATGGCGTGGGCGAAGTAGGGAACCCCGTCTGCGGCGATATGATGACGTTTTACGTAAAAGTTAAAGACAATAAACTCGAAGACGTAAAATTTAAAACTTTCGGCTGCGGAGCGGCTATAGCCGTTTCTTCGATGGTTTCCGAGATGGCCAAAGGAAAGACCGTAGAAGAAGCCATGAAAATTACAAACGACGACGTCGCCAAAGAACTCGGAGGACTTCCGCCCAACAAAATGCACTGCTCGAATTTGGGCGCGGACGCTCTTCATAAAGCCATAGAAAATTACAAATCGAAAACCGGTAAATAGAATGAATAATGAAAAGTGTTCCTGCCCGCATTGCGCGCCCGAACTGAAAAACGGCTGTTTCTCGCCGGATTTTTGCAAGCCGTGCTCGATAAAAAAAGACGTAAAAATATGCGCTGTCTGCAAAGCGGAGTATTCCGCAGAATATGACGGGTGCCCGTCGTGCGCGGCGCTCTCGGCAGCCAAAAAATAAACGGAGGCATCTTATGCCAGGCAAATTTTCAGAAAAAATGTATAAAGCTTTGAACGAGCAGATTAAAAACGAATATTATTCGGCGTATCTTTATCTTGCGATGTCAGCCTGCTGCTCGGACATGAACTTAAACGGCGCCGCCGCGTGGTTCAGAAAACAATACGAGGAAGAGCTTTCGCACGGCGACAAAATATACAAATACATCGTCGAAAGAGACGCAAGGGTAAAGCTTCTTCAAATCGACGAGCCCAGATTTGCGTGGGGTTCTATTCTTGAAATGTTTAATAACGCATTGGGCCACGAAAAATACGTCACGGGACTTATAAACAATCTCGTAAGCGTCGCCCGCGAAGATAAAGACAACGCGACTCTTTCGTTTCTGAAATGGTTTGTCGACGAGCAAGTCGAAGAAGAGGCGAATGTCGAAGACATCGTCGCCAGATTAGAGATGGCGGGACAGTCGAAAGCGGCGTTGATGTTCGTAGATAAAGAGCTGGGCAAAAGAAAAGAAGACTAAGGGGCTACCGCGATGGGCGTTAAACCGATAAAAGAAGGCGTGTATTCCGTAGGATGCGTTGATAAGAGCGCCGAATATTTTCACGGAAGATCTTACGTTACGAGAAGAGGGCTGACTTACAATTCCTATTTGATAAAAGACGAGAAGAACGTTCTTATAGATCTGGTCCACGCGGATTTCACGAAAGAATTTATCGCTAATATAAAAGAAGTCATAGACCCGTCAAAAATCGACGTCGTAATTATTAATCACATAGAGCCGGATCACTCCGGAGCGTTTCCTGAAATAGTGCGGCTTATGCCAAATGCCCAGTTTTACGGAACCGAAAAAGCGCGGTCCGGACTTTTGAAGTATTACGGCGCGGAAGCGAAAAGTTGGACGTCGGTAAAACTCGGATCAAGTATAAACATAGGCAAAAGAACACTTGAATTTATAGACGAGCCCATGATACACTGGCCGGACAGCATGTTCACTTATTCAGGCTTTGATAAAATTCTTTTTTCGAACGACGGCTTCGGCCAACATTACGCCACGGATAAAACTTTCGACGACGAAGTAGATTTTAACATTCTCATGGACGAAGCGAAAAAGTATTACGCAAACATTTTGTGGCCTTTCGGGCAGATTCTCGGCGCAAAGCTGGCAGCCTTGAAAAAAATGAATCTGCAAATAGAGATGATTGCCACAAGTCACGGGCTTATTTGGCGCAAATATATACCGGAGATTCTTGAAAAATACGTTTATTGGGCTGCCAATTCCTGCGCGAACAAAGTTGCCGTGGTTTACGAGACCATGTGGAATTCTACGGAAAAAATGGCGCAAAAAATAGCCGAAGGAATAACTTCGGAAGGCGTTGAGGCAAAATTATTTGACGTGACAAAAAACGACAGGCCGGATATCGCCGCATATATGCTTGACGCAAAAGGTTTCGTTTTCGGATCTTCCACGCACGACGGGGAAATGCTCCCAATGCTTGCCGGCTACCTGAGTTTCCTGAGAGGCTCCAAAGCCAAAGGCCGCGCGGCGTTCGCTTTCGGCTCTTACGGCTGGAGCGGGGAAGCCGCCGACGAAATAGAAAAAACGGTTTCGAATATAGCTTCTTTCGCGCCGCCTTTAAAGGCGGTTTTTGCTCCCACGAAAGAAGAGCTCGACAAATGTTTTACCAGAGGCAGAGAGTTTGCTAAGAAAATAAAAGGCAGTTAAACGGAGGCAACAATGAAAGGTTTGGTCTGCAAAGTTTGCGGTTACGTATCTCTTGACGGCAAGACGGATATATGTCCGGTGTGCCATGCGAAAAACGCTTTTGAGGAAAAAGAAGACGCTTATAAGATGCCCGATTTCGTGGCGGAAAAAGGCGAAAGCGAAAAGAAACATATTCCGGCTTTCATGGTTGTCGACAAATGCGGGCTTATCCCAGGCACGGGATGCGTCGACGTCCATGTGAAAATAGGGGAGATTCTCCATCCAATGACTCCCGAGCACTACATCACCTTTATCGATTTTTATCTGGATAAAAAATTTATTGCCCACGTAAGCCTTACTCCCGACATAAATCCCGCGTCGGTCGTTCACCTTAAAGGCGGAACGAAAGGGAAAGTTCAGGTAATTGAAAATTGCAACGTCCATGGTCGCTGGTTCAATGAAATAACCATAGCATAGGCGCTCTATTATTTATAGAGTTTTAAATAAACTAAATGGAGGACAAAATGTCTAAATCGGTTAAAGGAACCAAAACGGAAAAAAATTTAATGCAATCTTTTGCCGGAGAGTCTCAGGCGAGAATGCGCTACACCTACTTTGCGTCGAAGGCGAAGAAAGAAGGCTTTGAGCAGATCTCGGCGATTTTTACGGAAACTGCGGACAATGAAAAAGAGCACGCGGAAAGGTTCTTCAAATTTTTGGAAGGCGGTATGGCTGAAATTACAGCGGCGTTTCCCGCCGGCGTTATAGGAGAAACGGCGGAAAACTTAAAAGCTGCCGCGGCTGGCGAACATGAAGAAAACACTTCTCTCTATCCCGGTTTTGCGGCGGTTGCAGATAAAGAAGGTTTTTCAGAAATAGCGGAATGTTTCAGACAAATTTCGGTTGCCGAAAAACATCATGAAGTAAGATATCTCGCTCTTTTGGATAACGTTGACAACGAAAGAGTGTTCAAAAAAGACCACGAAGTAAAATGGAAATGCAGAAACTGCGGCTATGTTTATACGTCAAGAGAAGCTCTTGCGAAATGCCCGGCTTGTCTGCACGATAGAGCATACATGGAAGAGTTGGCCGATAATTTCTAAATACTGCGTCTTCTGCGGTTATACTTTGTTGCGCTGCTCCTCATTTACACTTTACGTCCGTAAACTTCGTCGCAGCGACGCCTCGTATAACCGCAGAATACTTTGTATTTATCTCGTTGTTTCAGCATTGTTGTAAATAAGAAGTTTATGGGTAGTAAAGAATATATTTCAGGCGTTCCGGGTTCCGCTAAGGCCCGTTATTTGGTTCAACGCATATTGGAAACAGGCAGGGGGGGCGTTTCCGATTTGCGCGTTTTTGCTTTTGTCAAAGACGAGGAGCTCGGCTCCTTTTATAGCGACGTTAATACTTTCTTGTCTTCAATTTCTAACTCTTTGGATAATACAGCCTGCCTTTTGTTCCCTTCGGACGACGTTCAAATAAGAACGCAAACCGCCGATAAGATAAAAAACCTTAAAAATTTTATAGTGTGCGCAAGCGACGTTTCGGCAGAGCTTGACGTGGCGGCTCCTCAAGCCGTAAACTCTTTTACGATAAAACAAACGGAGAGTCTCAGGCTTGAAGATACGGTAAAAAAGCTCGCTTCTTTCGGATACGAAAGGGTCGGCTTTGTGGAAGACAAACTTCAATTTGCCGTGCGCGGAGATATAGTAGACGTATGGCCTGCCGCCGGCGACGCGCCGGTCAGGGTCCTTTTCGAATACGAGAGCGTCGAAGCGTTAAGGAGTTTTGATCCGGGAAGCCAGCTGTCCGGTTCTTTTATAAACGAAATAAAAATTTTATCCGCCGACCGGTCGCAAAACTCCGCCACCATAAAAGATTATTTCGATTCCAAGAACTCCGCTCTTCTTTATTTTGATTATCCCGTTTCTTCCGACCAAGAAAAAAAATACGGAAAATTTAATCTTATAATTAACGACCCGCTGAATTCCAGAGCCGTTTATCAGGGGTATAAAACTTTCGCGGGTTTTGCCGGCGACGCGCAATTCTTTTTGAGTTCCTTGAAAACGTTTGCGGCGGGCGGCGCCAAAATAGAAATTTATTTCGCAAACGAAGGCGAACGCGAGAGAATTCTGGACATATTTCACGACGGCAAATGGGAGCGCGCTTTGCCGCCGTTTTTTTTCGGGGAGCTTTCCAAAGGGTTTTATCTCGAAAGCGAAAATCTTGCCTGCATTTCAAGCCGCGAAATGCTGTATAAAAAGAAGCCGGTAAGTTTTCCAAAAATCAAAGGCGGAAGAAGGCTCGAAGGTATTTGGGAGATTTCTTCCGGCGATTACGTGGTGCACGAAAAATACGGCATCGGCCGTTATACGGGGCTCAGAACCATCGTCAGGCAGGATAAATCCAGCGAGTATCTTTGCATAGAGTATTCCAAGGGCGACAAGTTATACGTCCCTCCGGAAGAAATCAGAACGGTTAAAAAATACGTCGGAGTCGAAGGCGTTCGCCCGAAACTTTACTCCATGGACACGCTTGCTTGGGAGCACGTCAAATCGAGAGCCCGCGAGGCTGCGGCGGAATTCGCCAAAGAACTTTTGAGTTTATACGCAGCAAGAAGCAAAATAAAAAGAAATCCTTTCGGGGAGCGCACTCCGTGGGAGAACGAGCTTGCCGAAGCGTTTCCTTACGAGGAAACTCCGGACCAGCTTAAAGCGATTGAAGACGTGGAGTCGGATTTTTCAAAGCCATATCCTATGGAGAGGCTGGTCTGCGGCGACGTGGGCTACGGAAAAACCGAAGTCGCCGTGCGAGCCGCTTTCAAGGTGGTTCAGAACGGTTTGCAGGCGGCGGTGCTTGTTCCTACGACCGTTTTGGCCAAGCAGCATTTCAATACTTTTTCGGGAAGGCTTTCTCCGTTCCCCACAAAAGTCGCGATGCTCAGCAGATTTCAAAGCAAGCCGGAGCAAAAAGAAATAATAGACGGTTTAAAAACGGGCGCGATAGATATTGTCGTCGGTACGCACAGGCTTTTGCAGAAAGACGCGGAGTTTAAAAAACTTGGGCTTTTGATTATAGACGAAGAACACCGTTTCGGCGTCAAGCAGAAAGAAAAGATAAAAAAACTCAAATCCGACGTTGATGTTTTGATGCTTTCGGCGACGCCAATTCCCAGAACTTTGTCGTCGGCGCTTTCGGGTTTCAGGGATTTGTCGGTAATAGAAACTCCGCCGTTCGGGCGCCTGCCGATAGAGACGACTCTTTCTTTTTACGACGAGAAACTCGTAAAAAATATAATAGACGCCGAGCTTTCCAGAAACGGGCAAGTTTTTTACGTTTACAATAAAGTCGAAACGATACTTACCAAGGCCGAAGAAATCAAAAAGCTTGCTCCGGAAGCCAGAGTGGGGGTAATCCACGGGCAGATGCGCGCGAGGGACATCGAAGAGATAATGTATAAATTCACGAACGCGGAGATCGATGTTTTGATCGCCACGACAATCATAGAGTCAGGCATAGACATCCCTTCGGTCAACACCATGATAGTGGAAGAAGCGGAAAATTTCGGGCTTTCCCAGCTTTACCAGCTTAGGGGAAGAATCGGCCGCGAGCGGCGCAAAGCCTACTGTTATTTGTTTTACAAAGACAAAGCTTTGAACGAAGCTGCGCTCAAAAGGCTTGAAGCCATGAAAGAGTTCAGCGAGCTCGGCTCGGGTTTCAGGCTTGCCATGAAAGATTTGGAAATCAGGGGAGCCGGCGGAATCCTTTCGGCAAACCAGCACGGTTTTGTGCGCGACATAGGCTATGACATGTTCTCAAAACTGCTTGAAGAGGAAGGAAAGAAAATAAAAGG
>Ga0123357_10014225_pt1 | contig 10374 bp, 7 predicted proteins | sample TergutEmb28metaG_FD_89873 | JGI IMG/M metagenome (GOLD analysis project Ga0123357, IMG submission 89873) | Embiratermes neotenicus P4 segment gut microbial communities from Petit-Saut dam, French Guiana - Emb289 P4 | ecosystem: Host-associated > Arthropoda: Insects > Digestive system > Gut ... | reverse complement strand
TCTCTGTCTGTGTGTACTGCTTGATTCCACAACACTGTAACATCTCCGTCTTCACACACTGGCTTCGGAATGTGTGTGTACCATTTGTCTGTGGTTTCAATGCCTATTATTATTATTATTATTATTATTATTATTATTATTACAGTCCTTCATGGACCCCTTAGCATTTTCCAAAATTGTCCTCAAACATCTGGTTTCCAATTTTTGAAGCTACTCAACAGAACATTTGCGGGGGAGGGGGGGAGTGTCACAGCCTCACACCCAATGCCCAACCCAGAGGACCAGGATATCCCTGTTTGTTTGGGTATTGCCAGCATAGCTGTCAGTATCATTTGACCACACACTCCTCACCCCTAACTCAAAGTTGTTGTAATATATGTACCATGCATCTTTCAATTATTTATTTATTTCACAAATTATCACACTCCTCTAAATGTTTTGACGCTATTGTATCATCGTCAGGGAGCTTGTGATCAATGCCTTGCCAAGTTACACAATTATTTCAAATGCAGCTGTTAGTAATACAAGGTAATACAATTTATAATTAAGATGTTTCACATATGTTTAATAAACTTCTCATATTACAGTCATTGAAACTTCAGTATTATAAAATCTTTAAAATATTAAAATAGTCCTATTAGCAATAAAATGGGCTAAATTCATTATGTTGCTACATTTCTCATGAAGTCAGTCTGTGTGGTGGCCATATATACAATGTGTGTATGTTGATGCTGCATTTGAAATACTTGTGTAACTTGGCAAGGTACTGATTACAAGCTCCCTGAGGATGACACAATAGTGTCGAAACATGTAGGAGTGTGATAATTTGTGAAATAATTGTGCATTTATTGGTTCATTGTACAAAATTAAAAAAAAAACTGCTTGTCACACGTCACGCTTATTTGGTATCTGGTATCTGGTACACACACGTATTTTGAAATTATGTATATATATTAAACAAGTTCATGCATATGTTAGATTATCGGATGATGATTGGAGTATTCTTATTCTTTGTCGGTGTTCGACGAATGAAAGTGTGGTAAGGTTATTGTAGTTATTTCTCCATGAAGGTGGTTAATTTTAACCAGAGTTGAGAATCACAATGTGTGTGTGCGCACGCGTGTGAGTTGTGCTGTAGCTGCGAATTGCTTAGTAAGCTCAATCAGCAAACATGTTCTCCATTCCCGAAGTTATTGTTGTGGTGTTGTTGTTGTTGTTGTTGTTGTTGTTGTTGTTGTTGTTGCTGTTGCTGTTGTTGAATTGGTAAAATTGTTCTGTGCACATCACGTGGACGGTCATCTTCAAGCCCCGGTAAAAAAACCTACAGCTGTTTTTGACCAGCAAGAGGCTGGACCACAGAGCAAGTCAGTAAGCATTATAGGAGAGAAACAGTACACTGTGACGGCCAAAACTTGAATCAGAATTCCTCGTTTTTGCATCTGATAACCTAATTACTGTACCTACTGACATATACTGGATGATGATGATGATGATAATAACAGTAATGAGCGTGGACATTAAACGCATAACAGGCTAATAAACTGTGTGGAACTGAGGCGGATTTCAGAGAGAAGCCTTATCAAAATCAAGAATTGACGCCATAAGAGCAACTATGAATATAGGGAAGAATATATTAGAAGCAACTGGATAAAAAGAATTAACAATGATTTGAACGCAGAGAGTTGTAGGAAATATATTGCCACGGATCCTAGAATAGACACCAGAGGGAACACCAAGGAAAGAAGACTGAAAGAAAGATGGTTGTATGGTGTAAGATGGAGAATGACTAACCATGGACAGAGAGAAAAGGATACTAGAGACGGGGACAAGGTACATCCTGTATAATACACAGTTCTTGGATGAATAAATGAACGCATAAATGGAGGGTGGAAGGAAGGAATTACTACTACTACAACAACCACAGGGGGCCGGGACAGCTCAGTCGGTGTAGTGACTCGCTACGGGCTGGAAGGTCCGGGGATCGAATCTCGGTGGGGGCGAGATTTTACGCAGCCTTCCGGACCAGCCCTCGGACTCACCCAACCTCCTATACGATGGGTACCGGGTATTGGGGGTAAAGCAGCCGGGGCCTGGCTTTGACCACCCACCCCATCTAGTGCCGAGGTTAAAAAAAGAGTAGTGCTATACCTCTACTCCCCCTCTGGATCTTTGTGGCCTTTTCTAGGATGACCTTTACCTTTACAACAACTACAGCTGCTGCTTCTACGAACTCTGTGGAGATAAATTTGTGTATAGAAACTGACAGTTTCTCATTTATTTGAAAAAGCCCCGTCTTTAATTTACATTGGCTTCCATTTCTGTGTTTGCAACTCGACCACGTAGATTGTAAATTACTGACTGTTTGAAGGACCACGTAGAAGTTGTGTGTTGATGTAAAATATGGAAGAAACCTGCGAGAACACGTGCATTACAGAGAAGTGACAAAAGAGAACTCTCATATCACCCATGAACGGGGAAGAAAAATTATTTTGCTCCTCCAGCCCTCAGAAAAACGCTAGTGGTTTCGTACATCAAAGCAGTGAGGGCCAGTGCTCTTTTAAAGTGATGGTTGTGTTTTGGAACTGCAAATATAAATGTGAACCATTGAGTGGTCATTGATTATAAACAGACACTGAAATGGCGTAAGGTAATATACTAGAAACTTTAAGATAAAGCAGAACCCTGGGATTTATTCACAATTTTCACGCATGGCGAGACGCTTCTCGTGAATACTAGCACAGTTCTAGACTTTGCACTTCCTTTTTGTCTTTCCACACAGTCAAATATGATAAAATATTTATTTCTGTCCCTAATCTCTTATTTACATATGATTAATCGCTTAAATGTGTAATAAAGCATAAAATAAATAAGAGATAGCACACAAAACTGCGTTTTATTTGCATGGACCACACAATTTATTGACCAGTGTAGTAATTAAAAACGCTAAACTGTTATTCAGATGCTGTGTCCGTTAAACACAATACAGGTCTGCTTGGGGTGCCTTCACTGCACGAGAGGCAAGGTTGTGCATTTACCAAAACGTATCCCATTAAAATAATTATTCTCTTTCCTTTATAATATTGGTACTTTTACAAAATACACAGATTCTATTTGTTGTTTCAAAATTCCAGAAGTTTGTACATAATACACAGAATCAGCCACAAGCTACGGAACAACCTACACACACATACACACGTGTTTCTTAACTCTACTGAAAATCAACCACCTCCAAGTGGCAACAACTGCAATAACCAAACTTTAAATTGTCAAACACCAGCAAGAGAATGAATATTCCAATGAGCAACCAAAAGCCTAACATACACGTGAAATTGTTTAATATCAAAATGCGTGTGTGTACCATACACACTCGACGTGTGTTTAACAGTTTCATAATTTAGAACACCTGTGTACATATACACAGACGTGTAGACTATAGTTCAAATCACGTGCATGTATATATCACATTGTACCTGAATGCTTACGTGACTATAGTTTTTAGAATAACCGTCTACTGCAATACTAACGTGACTATACGATTTGATATTTCTTAAACAGTGCATCATAATACCTTCTTGTCTGATAATAAACATTCATACATTGTTTTTTATGTATACTACATCCAATTTTAACCTTTACAAAAAAATTTTATGTTCATGAATGTTTTCACATACACCCTGTAAGTAATACTGTATCCCGCAGAACACGCTACGCATTGACTGTACTTTTACCTATGTGCCTTGGCCTGCAGATGGTCTAAAGACAGACCGAAACATGTTTCCACAATAAAATACCAATAATTATATAATATTGTTGTGTTTTTGACGTAATAAACTGTTTGTTTTATTGTGAGTACACAGAATCAAAAATATTTGCGGAAAAACGCTTACTTGTCAGACCCAATTTTCAATTTGAATAATGGATATTTTGAACAACATGTTACCCGAAATTCCTTAGTGTTTCCCAAACAGTTCTGGTTTATTACCGAGTATCCTGATATGTTCCTTAATTCACCAGGTACAAAACAACGTCTTTACTTGTTAGAACGCCATTAAAAAGCTATGATACCCTGCTGTACCTGCTCCTCCAGTTAATTTCCAATCGCCATCTCTGAACATCACGTGTAATTGAACAAACTGGCAGGTTAACAGTCGTGAATTACTAATATCAACCAGAACTTATACGCGTTCTGGTCAGGAACTGGTGGAAGAACGGTGACTAGCACGCTGAACCACAGCACAGCCATACTCTTTCTGACTCTATACGAATGTGGAAAGAGTGTCCTTTGAAATATTCCTCTAATGGCTCTTTCCACACTAAGATCTCTGTCGTTAGTACTGGTCTTATTAGTGTTTCCTTGCCTCCGTCCATACGTAGCCACTTCTGAAGGATCACATTGTCGCACGAGCACGGGAAGATCCATGATCATGAGAGAACAAACTATGACCACGTGACACATCTTCATCTTGCCCTTGTCCCTGAATTTGGAGTAGAGAAGACCTGGAACAGAAATTTTGTTGTAGTCATCATTTGAAGAGGCAAAGTTTCTTACAGAGACGCGTAAGGTATTACTGCCAGTAAAATATCCTTCAAAAATTCTAGGCTAGAATACAAAAATTCCCATCTGTAGCTACACTTTCTACATATAGCCATTCCATTGACAAGCTAACTAACTAGTTTCATGAAGCAACGTCTTTATTGAGGAAATCTCAGTTCCTCAAATAGTCCAGATATGGTCTGAATTTTATTGAAACCGAAGGTTAATTTCCGTGTTTACAGCAGCCCACCACTTTTCCTGAGCAAGATCAATCCAATCCATGCCATCGCATCCAATTTATACTAGGAATCGATTTAGTTTTATCCTCCACTGTACGCCTAGCCCTCTCCAATTGTCTGTTTCAGTCAGATGTCTTCACCAGATCCATGGTATGCATTTCTCTACTTTCCTACATGCCCCGCCCTTCTTATCCCCCCGTATTTAGCCACTGTAATAAAGAAGATGCTCTGATTCACTGCTATGTATTGCAGCCCCTTTGGAATCACAATTTCACAATACGCGAATTCAGTCATTCAAGAGAGATACCTCAATACCGACTGAAGTATAGACATCTCTCCAGGGCTCCCAAAAATCGATATGGGGCACAATGGGCCCTTCAATTAAGACCTAGGTACATCGGGACCGTAAGGTCTTGAACCCAATCGGAAATCATAGACATCTCTCTCTCTGTCTGTCTGGTCCCATTTTGCACTTATATTATGGACCATATGCACGCACAACACACTTGGTAACAAAAGTATCCTACTATCTGTTGGCTAAACATTAAAGATGGCCGTCCATTTGACGTTCTTGAAGGGCACAGAAGAAAGGTGAAATACAAGAAAAATAAAAAATTTTCTTACATTTTAAAAAATAATCGGTGTCTGGACTATGGTATGTCAGTAATAACGTAATAACACTGTGGCAAGCTAGCTTATATAGCGTATCTGTTTAAGAAAATTGCCTCTAGGCAGTTGATTTATAGCTCCAACTGTTCTTAGCCTTGGCACTCAGATTGAGGTGAGGGGTCAGCTTTAAGCCTCAGCCCGTTTATCTTTGGGGAAAGAGTTCCCGGTACAGAGGGTGGACGGGCTGCAGAGCCATCCTGACGCTACCGAGAAGAGAGAAATCTTTTGCCTTTACCGGGTAAAGTAAAAGTAAAGTTCACTCTATAATAGGCCACAAATGCCCAGAAGGGGAGTAGATATATAGCTCTACTCTTCTTTAACCTAGGTGCTAGATGTGGTGGGTGGTCAACCCCATGCCCCGGCCACTTTACCTCCGGGAAAGACCCAGTACCCATTGTATAGAGGGCTGGATGGGTCCCAGGATCAGTCTGGATGGGTGCGGAATGTCTCGCCCCCACCGGGATTTGATCCCCGGACCTTCCAACCCGTAGCGAGTCGCTATACTGACTGAGCTATCCCGGCCCCATTATGTTATGTAAGGGACTGGATATTTTGTCATTGTAAATGAGTGTTGTTCTAGCTGAGTAATATATCATTATGGTTAACATTGAAGAATTAATTCATACCACAGAATACTTGATGCTATAGATGAGGTGTCACATATACTGATGTCTTTATAACCGGGTTTGAATATATATGGCATCACATCCCAGAAAATGACAATTTTATTGTGCATGCAAGGGCTTCTTTGTGTGAGGCTCAGTGCTTACATGAACTGTCTTCAAGGATGTTTTTGTCCTTTCCATAATTGGTCTAGGCATACTTCAGGATAACATTTGAAAACATATCGCAACCAGTCTGTTCAGCAACTTCACTGATTCTTGTCAGTCGTTACTGAAACTTTGTACCACAGAGTTGATAAGGCTATCTGGTTATTTGGTGCAACTGATTTGAAATAATAAGCTCTTTGATGTACATATGGGTGCATACTGATCATGTATAACCTGACATCCTTAATCTGTGACCAGCCAAGTGCAGGTCAGAGATGAAGCCCCCAATTTAAAGACCAAGGATGTGATGATGTGCTGCTTCTGAAGGCAGTGATGGTTAATTGTAGAGTAATGGTGAATGATGATTAGAAGGAAAACTGAAGTGCTCAGAGGAAACCGGCTCCCCTATTACTACATCCACCAGGAATCTCACATGGAGTCGGGTTTAAACTTGAGGCTCTGGAATGGAAAGCCAAACATTTATCTAAGGTAGAGCACAGCAGTGAATAAGGTGTATGCATACTAAGTCAACAAGATTTTTGGGTATTCTAAATTCATTTAAATTTGTTCATGTTTGTTTTTAAATACTTTTTGTTAGTTGTTAATTAAGGAACAAAATTTTGATTAAAATATTAGCATGATCCTGATTTCTGTCCTTTTATTTCCTAAATAGTATAATGTTATTGCGGAAGGAAGAGGTGAAGCTAGTGGGACAGCTCATTCTGAATTGCCCTGTGTGCAGGTGGGTTTCTGAACTGATGAAGAATGAGACATTGCAAGTGAAAATGAAAAAGTCTCGCTCTGCTGCTGTCCTGGCTGCAAAAAGTGGATGCTGGGGGGTAAAACATTTAAAGCTAAGAGTATTGATAAAATTTTGCCTTTACTTAAACAGTGTTACCGAAGATGGATGAGGGATTGAGCTGAAGCTCCATCTGTATTCTCCACGTCTTGCTTAATGTCAATTATTTTTCTGTTTTATTTCTTCATAATTCTGCCATTTGTCAACTTTTACAACAAAACTTACTTTGTTCATTTCTTATTTCCCAGCTACTTGTTACATATGAATTGCTCCAATGATAATGAGTTTTTTGTTGTGAAGACGTAGAGTTTTCAGGTTTGAGATCCATATGTGGGCAATTGCTGGATATGTGCTGACAGACAAAAACTAGTGACCCCCTGGTTGAACATGTGCCAAGTGTTTACACCCATAATTTCTTGAGCATGTGTCTGATAACTCACACATGTCACATTTTAGTGTTAGGGGACCTGATCTCAGGATAAAGCACTGAACTGTCATTCAGAATGTTATGTGTTCGATCCCCAGTCAAATTTGTGCACATTTTGCTGCTCAAAAACAGAAATCTTTATCTCTACCTGAGAATGTGAAGAATATCAGGCATTTCATTTGCAGCGGACATCAAACTCTACGCCCCCACAGTTGACCATCTTTCTTTCTTTCCATTCACTGGAGATAACAGAATCTGCTCTGTGGATTCTGTTCTCTTGTCCATGGAGAGAGGCAAGGAAGACTGGACAAAGCAAATCTGGAGGCAGTAGACAAACATCCAGCCACATTTTAAGGTCTTGTGGTTTGGAAAATGACATAAATATGTTCTTTGGCTCTTCTTTCTGATGTATTGAAACTATTTTTAGAGAAATTAAGTTTATTATAAATAACATAGAAATTTCCGTCAACACAACTATAATTATGTAGGTTAAAATTACTACAACATGTTTCGACCCTTGGGGTTCATCATCAGGTCGAGCTTAGGAAACTATTTTTACATCACTTTTCTTGCCGTATTGTTTTTCATTTGCAAATGAAAACCAATACAGCATAAAACAATACGGCAAAAAAAGTGATGTAAAAATAGGTTCCTAAGCTTGACATGATGACCCCCAAGGGTCGAAACATGTTGTAGTAATTTTAACCTACATAATTATAGTTGTGTTGACGGAGATATGTTATTTATAATAAACTTAATGATTTTCATACAATGGGATGAATTCTATTAGTACCTTTAGAGAAAGTAATTGATGTAACTTTGCAAGAGGGTAACCTTGAGGTCACAGTAATGAGGGAGTGCCACCATAGCACTGCCCATGAAGGAATTATTATCTTGTTTACAAAAGGTCATAAAATTAGAATACCAGTTTGTAGTGAAATTGTACTGAATAACTTGAGATGTGAAATAAGCGTAGTGTAGTGACTGTTTTTCTTGTGTTTAACAGAGATGACTGGTGAAAGTCCAACACTGTCTGCAGTGAGGGATATTGTGCATGATGTTGGGAAGTTTCAGCACCTGATGAACTCTGAACACTGCTCAATGTGCAATCAAAATATCCTTTCTTTTCCATTTGCTTCTTGCAATTAACTGAAACAAAATGGTCAGTACCAGGATTCTAATAATGTCTTTCTTTTTTCTTTTTCCTTGTTGTTGTAGAAATAGTGCTCTGCTTCTCTACTGGTGGTTTTCGGATTTAAACCCACTTCCACAATGTGTGGGAGATAACATGGTAGCAGAAACGGCAGGTACATCACCACCAGTATGAAGCCTGCCAGTAGATATACTGAGCTATTTCCATCCATCTCCCACCCTCACATATCATCTAAGTTGTATCATAATGTTATCTTCCCATGCTCTGTGACTTCCATTGGGCCACTTAAAATAAATTTTCCTACAAAAATTTTTTGTGCATTCCTTGTTTATCACAGATTGATTGTCCTAACAATACTATGGTACCTACATAGGCCATGGAGTTCCTCATTACATAACATTCTAAACTACCCAGTTGCTTCAGCCTTTGTGCATTCAAATATTGTTCTGAGCATTTGGTTTTCAGATACTTGTAATTTATGTTTTACCTTCAAAATAAGAAACCATGTTTCACAACCACATAAAATGAGAGGCAGTGTTCACAGACTGCTTCCATGAAATAGCAGGATATCATATCTACCCAAATGTAAGCTGAACCCCCATTTACAATCTTCAGTTGTCAGGACAATACCAAAATTTACAGTGGCCAGGTTTTGTACGTCACTTATGCATGCTTAATAGTATGGAATTACATACTCATCAGAGGTAAAATATTGGAGTGTATTGCTGTAAGATTACAAGCACATCAATGACACCGCTATCACTAGAAGAGTTTTCTTAATGAGCTCTCTCCCACAGAACATCGTCCTATGTTCTATTTGTGTTATATTTTAAACCCCTTGATGATGAATTCTGATCACATTTTCGAACTAGTCTTAATCCATTGCCCAAGCAACACTTCAGATTGTCTTCTTATGTTTCCATCTGGTGTTTGTGGGCAGTTCCAGATAGCAGTCATTCTCCATACAAGTGACATAAGTCACTCTTTGACTTGTTTTGATAACTAATATATCAGGAACCTGCAACTGAAAAATCATGCTTCATGGTATGATCATTAGACATTACGTGACCCTTGAAAGCATTTAACAGCAGCATTCTTCTTTTCTCTAGAAAAGTACCTGATCTTCTGTCCCAGAATTCTCTCAGCCATTTGAGCAGGAGTTCTTCTGACAAAAACCCTTTCATGTTAGGTTTAGATATTCCACTAAGAAGCTTGTACTTCAAACAATTCTTTCTCTTCAGAAAAACAAATGGTGTAATTTTCCTCCCATCAGACAGAACTTAAAGCTTTGCAGTTCTTCTCAATTTTTCATGTCCTGAAAATTACTGATTTTGATCCTTTCACATCAGTTGTACTGTAGGCCAGCATATCAAAAAAAGCTATGGTTTTATATGCATTACCCATTTGTCCTAAGAGGCAATTATGTTTTTGGTGCAGATTAATTAAAGGACACTTGCTTACTGTTAATTTCTGAATGTAGTCAGTTGGAAGTTACTGAAATGCTGACTCTGAAATCTTGCCACAGTATCTTCAGGGTTGTAGTGACTTCTAGTACCTTCATTTCTATTTTCTCTATAGTAATGAGGATGCCATTTTTACATGTCTCTAGCACAAATGCCAGAATTTTTTCATCAGTGGCATTAAAATTCCTCTTCTTGGGCCTCAGGAATTATTTTGGGCTATATGTGCTCCCTTTAGTAATAGTTCGTTCTCTTTTCTGCACTGCTGTACATTGTGTTCTGACATAGAAATGCTGGGCAGTGGTGCAGTTGGTGGTTTCTTC
>Ga0123357_10014224_pt1 | contig 10374 bp, 5 predicted proteins | sample TergutEmb28metaG_FD_89873 | JGI IMG/M metagenome (GOLD analysis project Ga0123357, IMG submission 89873) | Embiratermes neotenicus P4 segment gut microbial communities from Petit-Saut dam, French Guiana - Emb289 P4 | ecosystem: Host-associated > Arthropoda: Insects > Digestive system > Gut ... | reverse complement strand
CGTCCCTCTTAGACCCAAATACTCTCCTCAACACCCTGTTCTCAAACATCCTCAGCCTACGTTCCTCCCTCAATGTCAGCGACCAAGGTTCACACCCATACAGGACAACGGGCAGGATTATAGTTATGTACACAGGGTGATTCAGGATGAATCTGCACTACTTTGGGAAATGATAGTATGAGTGATTCTAAGCAAAAAAACTCATACGAACATGGGTCTGATTTTGAACGGTTACGGAGTAATGGGCATTTTTTAATTCCCGTACACGCCCTCATGTGAACCGCGCTTATGGAACCAGCTGGAGGCTGTTTGCATTGCAAGCATTACTTTTGCCAGCTGACAGCATCTGAATGAGTCAGCGGAAACTGCAACGAGCAACTAGCACAGTTCACAACCGAGCGGTAGCCTGTGTTGCGGCCGGCGGTGACATTTTCGAAAACCAGCTTTAAGCACAGATCCATTCAAATTAAAGGTAATTTCACGAAGTTAACTTTACAGTTATACTTTAAATGTACCATGTATTATGCTGGTTTATTATTTCTTCCGTTCATTGTCAATAATCATTACCTTCTATTCCAAGTTTCAATCGGTCATAACTCCGTAACCGTTCAAAATTGGACCCATGCTCCTATGAACTTCTTTGCTTAGAATCACTCATACTATCATACCCCAAAGTAGTGCAGATTCCTCCTGAATCACCCTGTATATATATATATATATATATATATATATATGGTAAAACAAGTAGCCTGGACAAATAACCCACAGCTGTATAAAAACATGTGCTGATTTAGGAAATAATATCATTATAATCTTGTTGTAATTGTATATTTCTTGAAAAATTGCAAAATTATAGGAAAGTGCATTCCTACAAATAAGGCACGTTGTTAGGCCACGGCTGATACGGTTGCCTCCTGCAACTATTTGTTCTTATAGACAGAACGAAGTTCTAGCATGTGAAGACAAGATGTCGTTCTTTCCAATGAACACAAATAAACTGAGTTTAACCTATCCAATTCCCACTTGCCTTCTCATAAAATATGGGGTAGGGAGACATAACCGTCTAATCTCTCTGCTTCTGCACTTCCCTGATTCTACTTCGTCTATTTCTGAAACCGAGGATTATGACCTGATAAGTACCTAGACTTCCTCTCACTAAACCAGCCAAGGATATCCCAGTGCTGTCATGGAGTGAATTTGAATGTGACATGCAGGTTGCAGGAAGAGGCACGCATGGCCATAAGAACAAAACAAACGGAGAATAATCAGTGCGGGGGACAAACCACAGCCGTCCCATCTCGCAGCAGATGTTGAGCAGATGACGGCAAGCCTGCTGGCAATGTGACATCGCGAGGGCAGCTACGAGGAGTGTTGGGTTTCCGTGATGAAGCAAATGAGCCTCCGTCTTATGTTCTTGATCAACTACCATCTTCTAACCTAACACTGTACTGCGCATATTTACAACTATTGTTGATTTTGTGCGCCATTTGTGTCTTAGTTGTTTATTCAGGCATTTAATTTGAATATTTTATTTTTCGCTTGCGGAAGATTTTATTTCAGATTGTAAATATTTGATTGGCCTTTTACGATGGTATTTCACAGCAACATTAGGAGAATTAGACTCCGGCTACTCTTTAATGGTGAACGTCTAGTTTTATTGGTAAAGGGCCCGTCTTATCAGTACTATTCCAAGCGTGTGCTTCGCAAAAAAATTTTCCTGCCTGAAGTTCGTATCCTTCGATACTGCCTTCATATGAAATAAATTATAAATTGACTAGTATACGACAACACAACAAATATTTGAGTACCTACTCATGTTTTAACTTGTTTTAACCAGACATTATATGTTTCACATTTTATCCAGTATCATATTATATGTACGTCCACAACTGTAAAAATATTGGGATCCCAATATCTAAACAGCACCTGAGACTTATTCTGCTGGAGGCCTGATGATGACCTCTTAACAGGTCGAAACATGTAGCCTATGGACTCCAATAAATATTTGTTGTACTGTCGTGTACTAGTCAATTTGTTATTTATTTCTTTAGAGCACTTCGTGAAGCCCCCTTTAAAAATGCCTTCTTATGGGTTTCTGCATGAAAGCGTCAATCCACACATAACCTCTAAACATTGCATTTATATATATTTATTCAACAAATACAGGTACTGGATATTTTAAACATGGTATATACTCTCCGTTTTTTCTCTCTTCAAAATGCAGTTTGTTTCATAATTCTAACGTATTTGGTTCCTGTTTATTCACATTTTATATACAGGGTGTGCTAAAATTAAAAAAAAATAATTCCGGCGCCAAAAGGTTAATTATGGGTTGTTTGTTTTATACTGGTTACTTGTCACGTACTGTGGTAAGGGAACCAACGCGTTTAGTCCATGTGCGATTTATATCCGGTTGTATTATTTAGTCTCGACATGCTGTAGTCGCGTAGCCTCTGCTATTATATGGTTATAAAAACTTTAGTGCAATGAGGCAACATCATCGTTAGAGCAACTTCGGCGCCGATTTTCAGTTCTACGTGTTGTGGCTTCTAATTCCCGTCGCAAAACTTTTTCCACACTACACTCTTCTTTTCCGAAGTGTCTGCGACACTACAGGCATCGGTGACCTGACAGTCTAATCCTTCAATCCCTCACGCGCATGCCCTCCTGCAGCAAGAGACCATGTTTTCGTGTGTTTGATTACCGAAAATATTTTGCACAGTCGCTGGTAACGAGACAGTTAATGTACGTAAAGTGGAACTGCATGAGTTAGCGTCTTTAAATTAAAACTATATTATAATAGTACACTTCGTAGAGAAACGAGTTCCTGCCAATAAAAAAAAAAACTACCTGGCCTAGAATCCTTATACAATAGCCAGTAGTTCCTCACGCAATTAAGAAACGAACATTCGGGTTCTCATAGAACCCGAATGTTCATTAACGTGTTCACAAAAGCTTGACACATCCCTATTCCGAGCCAGATTAATCCAGTTGTCATCCTCCCACGCTATTTCTTGAAGAGCAAATTTATATTATCTCCCGATCAACAGTTAGGCCTTTCATTCAGGTTTCCCTAACAAATCCCTGTTTGCATCTCTGCTCTGCCTCATACGCGCTACATGCCCCGCCCTTCCCATTATTTTTGATTCGATCACCAGAATAATATTTAGTGAGGAGTACAGATCACGAAACTCTTCAATATGCAATCTGCTCTTACAGATTTTGTTATAAAATTTCTTCAGCACAAACACAGCCCTGATATCGATTGTGATTTGTGTACATTTTGCACCTCTCCGCTCTGTTGTTCAGCTTGTTAGACAGATAACACGTGCCTCTGCTCCGAACCGACGGAGATGACGTAAGAAATATTTAGTCGGCCCTTCTCATTATTTCTCTCATCCCACAAGTGGACTTCTTCATGTATTTACACACTGTTGTAACTTCTTGGATTAATTATTTTAGTAATTCATTTCTCTCACTAATTTCACAACGCTTTGAATAGCTCGGGTATAGACTGCCAAATTATTGCTTGGCAGCGAATTGAAAAGTATATTAAAGAGAGCCGTCTCGGCATAATTTGAGGGACCACCACAAAACTTATTTTGAGGGACTAAAGAAAACTTCGACAACCTCCAGTCAGGATAAACAGTTTCGGGACCAAACTTCGGGTCCTGGGTCTTCCAGATACGAACCAGAATAATTTTATAATACATTTTCACCTTTAGAACTTATTTCTTAAAACAATATATAATCAAGGATGACAGGCTTGAATTTATTATTTAAATTTTCCTATCTATTTTGGCCTTCTCAGCCATCTTCGGAAATACCAGTTAGTACCACAAGAAGGTCTGCAAGGTTATAATATATTTTTTATTCCAATAAAACAAGTGGGTACAATGCGCTCTTTTGACTAAATCAGTGTATAATTCACTGTTTTGATTACATCAGTGTATAATTCACTGTTTTGATTACATCAGTGTATAATTCACTGTTTTAACTACGTAAATGTATAATGCACTGCTTTGACTACGTCAGTGTGTAATTCACTGTTTTGACTACGTCAGTGTGTAATTCACTTTTTCGCTACGTCAGTGTATAATGCACTGTTTTGAGTACATCAGTGTATAATTCACTGTTTTGACTACGTAAATGTATAATGCACTGCTTTGACTACGTCAGTGTGTAATTCACTGTTTTGACTACGTCAGTGTATAATTCACTTTTTCGCTACGTCAGTGTATAATACACTGTTTTGAGTACATCAGTGTATAATTCACTGTTTTGACTACATCAGTGTAAAATGCACTGTTTTGACTACATCAGTGTAAAATGCACTGTTTTGACTACATCAGTGTAAAATGCACTGTTTTGACAACATCAGTGTAAAATGCACTGTTTTGACTACATCAGTGTATAACGCATTGTTTTGACTACATCAGTGTATAATGCATTGTTTTGACTACGTCATTGTATAAAGCATTGTTTTGACTACGTCAGTGTATAAAACATTGTTTTGACTACGACAGCGTATAATGCATTGTTTTGACTACGTCAGTGTATAATACATTGTTTTGACTACGTCAGTGTATAATGCACTTAATTCTGTATTTTTGACTGTACCCTACAATATGTAATTGTAGTGAAGAACTTCTTGTATTTTTAAACGCCATCTGGACCATCTGAAGGAACCTTCAGATCGTCCAGAAGGCCGAAACATGTAGGAGAGGTTAAACAATAACAATTGAATGTCTGTGAACCCCGAGTGAATACTCTTTTGGTTTCATTATTTGATGAAGGAGGAATTCTAATTATTCGATCGCGATTTTCGGTGGAGTGTGCTTAAATACGTGTCAACTTATTTCGCATGCGCCTGAGTGACATGAGGGTAGTGTGGGCAAAGTGTCTATGTAATTAAAATATACGTACTTCTTGCTTTCCAGTAATAGTCGCATCTCGGTTAGCTTAGTCAGTGTAGTGACAATTCTGCTGCTTGAACGACAACAAATTTAGGGTTCGATTCCTGGATTTTGTCTTCGCCACTCTGTCATTATCGGCTCTGGAACCAACCTACCAGAATGCTGAATGGCCATCATGTTTGTTGCTTAGACACTCAGGCGGTTAAGACACCGCTAAGCACTTAATTCGACATTGTGCCAAAGGTTTATGAATGAATGGAGTCCTAACGCCACTCTCCTACAAGCTTTCTCTGGTATTACGCTTAACTGATACAGCACAGGGTGATTTAAAATTTTCTCCCTTACTTTCAACCCTTTCATTTCCAACAATCTACGTAGTGAGAGTCGGAACCAAATCAGAAATCAGTGTCTGCATAGGTTACTGTTATAAGTTTCATCTCTACAAGGTATAGGATTTTCTGTTGCATTATAAACCTGAATCGCATAATGCATTATTTTATTTCTAAAAGTCTACGTCACTAAGAGCATTATTGGCTTCTACTTATTTTGTATCCATTGACTATTTCCTGTACTTGCAATTCTTCATAAATACTTTAAATTTTATATTTTGCTTAAGTGGCTGATGGGTTGTGTTAGTATGGTAATTTTCCATAGAAAACAGACCGTGCTGCCACATTAGACAAACGGTTACTGTTGAACATCATAGGAAAAAATTTGTAGCATTCATTTTTCGGTCTGCGAATAGAGTAAATACAACTTGCATGCTTTCGAAAGTAATCGTTTTCGTGAAAACACCAGACTGTACTATGAGGCAGATTCAAATCACGGCTGTCTTGTAATTTGGCTTCCGTGGACTGTGATGGGAAGGTACCTTTACACATTTCACTCAGGCTTCAAACTCCTTACACCAGGTGCAAATTGACTTACGCTTTGTTGGGGACGTTCTGCGTCGTCTGCAAAACTGACGCTGCAACTTGTCGCTGAATTTGCCTGCGCAAACTGGATAACACAGAACTCCTTTTATCTTGCACAAACCCTGGCAGGTGGTGGATGTGAAAGAAATCACTTTCTGCCGTGATCTAAAAAAGGAACGCGCAAAATTTTTCTATTGATTTGCAAATAATAATTTACATTAACTTTCAGGTTTGCTGTCTGATGAAAATCCGAAATGATTTATGTCTTTTTGATTGCCTGTTCCTTTAATGAGAAATAAATATATTGTTATATAAAGAGTGACAGCAATAGAAGGAATTTTACTTACGAATATCCTCACGATAACATACGTACATATTGGTTACGAACTAACAGGAGTAATGTTTAAAAGTGACTCCACACACGGTGGATACCACATAAATGAAGGAAAAACGGTTTGTACTAAGAAAATACCACGCTATCAATGTAAAATGTACGAAAAATCATGCACTTTAACCGAGAGTGTGATTTTTATTGTAACACGTATCGCATTATGTAGGCCTATTTTTAAATTGACACTTGAGCTATATCAACGATGTCTTCTGACAGATACCACCTATCTCCCTACATATAATACCGTACGTGAGTTTTGCCATTGGTGTGTGTGAGTCAGTGTCAAATTGGCTGCCATGGTCCCCAGAGTTGTTGTGTTTTCTGTGAGGTACGCTCTGAGGCAGATAAACAGTTTAATATGGAGCGTGTGATGCAACGGTAGCAGAATCATTTTGAAGCACATCAACATAGTAGATTAATGACTGGTTTCATTTAAGTGTAAAGAAATAACTGATGAAAGTGGCAGTGTATTACCGCGTGAATATTTCGTTGGCCTTTCATATGCCGAGTTCCCGGATGTGTTGTTTTTGAGGTCGGCGCTGAGAATTGGTGGGGCATTGTTGGAATTTCTTACAGCTGGGGTGTAAATATTATGTGTGGTATGTCTGAGGACGGTCTCAATCTGTGACCCAGATAAACACAGCCGTTCAAGAATTATGTTATCATTGATAACGAGAAAGGTTTTCAAAACACGTCTGTTTACGAAATGTAAAGAAACGGCAAATACATGTGTTTTTTTTCTGACGGGAAAAAAAAATGTAGAAAGGCAAAGCTATCCCCATACAGGCCTGGACAAGTCCTTGGGGTTTGGGAAGTTGAGGCTTTCACACTTTCCAGACAATTGCCACTTTAAAGTGGCACGTTTCTCAGCCCTAAGCACCTGCCGCCTTTACCCTGGTATTCATTTCTACTAGAGGCTGACTCGCCCTCGAGCCATAGTACGGCCGGAAGGTTGAAGTCAATGAAAAATACCAATGACACCATAGGGAATCGAAACCTCGACCTTCCGGCTTGTAGCGCGGTGCCTCAACCAACTGCGCCACTGCATGTGATACGAGCAAGGAGAAACAAATTAAGGTCGGAAGAATTATGATCGGTGTATCATTTGCAGAATACGTGTAACCTATAGCCTTCTTAATTAAATTTCACAGACTTTATATCTTTACAACGATACGCAGCCTGCAAGTAATTTAAATTTTTTGTTAATAGACCTACATATTTAAAGTGTTAGACTGGATAGCTACCGGAATAGCGTATTTGGTACAGCGACTAGTTACGGGCTGGACGGTGCGGGGTTCGAATACCGGCAGAGAGACAGGCAGAAGCATAGGCAAAGGCAAGAGGATCTTGCTTCTCCAAAACCGTTCAGACGGGCTCTGAGGGCCCACCCAGTCTCCACTAAAGGGTACCAGAGTTCTTTTCCAGGGGTAAAACGACAGGGGCGTGATTTTGACCACCCACCTCAGTCTGGTGTTGCTTTAAAAATGAGTGAAACTGTACTACAATTCCGCTCACCAGTATGCGTTCGTGACATGGACAGGAACAAGTTTATCTTTTTGTATATGAAAGCCACCTTTGGTTATTAAAATTTCTGACTTCCATATTTCATGTAGCCATTGTTATAAGTTACGAGAGGTGAAATATTCGGATCGAGTAGTACGAATGTGACGGATGAACAGTACGTGCTAGCATTTGTCAGAAAATCTGACCCTAAAACTTTTGGAAGACCTAGGGGTAGATGGGAGAATGGTATTTAGAAGGGTCTTAAAAACGAGGGTGAGAGGCTTTAAACTGGTTTTATCTGGCTCTGTGTAGAGACAAATGAGGGGCTGTTTTGAACCACGCTAAGTGCCTTTGGTTTCCATAAAAGTGCGGAAATTTTCGGAGCACTTCAGCGACTATTAGCTTCTTAAGAGGGATTCTGGAGGGCGATAATCAGTACTGTCAACATGAAGTCCAAGTTTGTCTGTACACGGTGGAAACTTGTAAAATAGAAAATAGATAGAGGATTGCTCTGTTGTATAACCTGTTCCCTTTCAACTCATTAGCAGAGGGATATTCTGATTTGAGAGTGGCATATTTATCTCGTGTGTCCTCTTCGGTACTCTCACGCGGTAAACCCGATTTACTGCAAGTGACAATTAGCAAACCACACGGATTAACACTACATGTAACTAAAAATGGATCATAATTGCACAAAATATTAAGCACCTGTGCGAAATCCAATATTGCACGAACAATGGACCGGAGAACAATTTATCGCAGCTGACACGTATGGTGTGAAATATCCCAATAAAATATACAGATCCTGCCGGAATTTTCGGCGATGGAATATTTTAGAAATTCTTTCGAAATGAGTGACCTTTGTGTTCGTGTTTGAACATACACGTACTCAGTCAAAGGTTTTTAGATTCTTTCCAGTTCTTGGAGGCCATGGGTACCTACCATGACTCTGTCAGATTTCTAGAAAATTTATCTCACCTTATTCCGAAGTCTTCTTTAAACCTAATCATACACAATGTCGGTTTAGCTTAACCGGCATGGATATACATCAATTAAAAAAATCACGCTTTTTCTGTTTCTGCTTCTGTTTCTTCTTCTTTCATTTGCCCTGTTACTCATTTTCTTATTCTCCTCTCCTTTCCCGTTCTTTGCCTTCTGTAATACCCTCATCCATGCAATTGTGCTATCAGGGTCTGAAAGGGATAGACCCCATTCCTTCTCTGCACAGTACATCGGACTGGCGCACCAAATGGAGACCAAAATGCTATCTTGAACTGCTTTCGAAAGGGATCCAGTAAATAGTTTATGTTCCGTATGTCTTTATTCCCTCTTCGGCCGGTATAATGCTCCGTGGAGTCCAGTGAATCAAATCTCCGGGTCTGGTAAACGAAAGAAGTACGACTTCTGATAAAATCAGATCAGCCATACAGAGCGCAGCGACAGTAAAAACATCGATATCGCTGAAACGCTGCAGAAATGTGGATTTAGTTCTGTTCTGTCACTTGTATACTCTCTTTACGATATGCGCGAAGCGAGCGGATATTCTGGCGTGATATCTGTCCACACGATTCTTCTAAACTCTGGTCAACAGATCCTTACTATATTCTGCACTGACATGGAGGAACATTCACTTAAAAGCGTTGGTTGAATTACATTTCTGTCCTGATCGAGCTTACAGCACTTGGCGCTCTGAATTGTATCTTATAATGTTTCTGTAAAACTGTAATTTAATCATAAATGTGGAAACGGCTGCTGTGATGGTAAGCTCTGTGGTAAGACTAGGATAAAGTATTTATAAAAATAGAACATATTTTGGACCGTGCTGTGGCTTAGAGGTTTAGTCACAGGACTTTCCCTGCCGATGTTGTGGTTCAGTCCCAGGCCGTTTCATAAAGGGCTTGTGGTAGAAGAAGTGAGTGTGGTATTGGCTTTTCTCCGAGTACTTCGGTATTACCCTCAGCATTACCTTCTTATTGCTCAGTAATCATTCATTCATCTGTCACTAAAACTATAAACTCTTAATTTCAACAACTGATGACGTAGTTAAATAACACACTAAATAGGAGTTTTGTAGTGTGTGTTCGGATGTTTATAACATAAAGCACTTATATAGGTGTTTATTTATGTATATATTTATGTGTTTGGTTTAATTATCGATATGGGGCGCAGTGCAGAGTACGTAGTGTCGAATGGATGAGCGTTAAGTTCTAACTATGTGCACCAGATACCTGAATTTATAATTAGTGCTCAGACCGAAAGGAAACTGGGAAGCGGCACTATTTGGGCTACATACATATATACATATTACATACATACATACATACATTCTTGCCAAACTTTCGACCACCGACCATAACAGCAGGAGTGATCGTCACTCTGCCGGCCGCACGTAGACTAGGTGTGCTGGTATGTGTGTGTGTCTGTGTGTGTGGTGTGTGTATGTGTGTGTGGTGTGCGTATGTTTGTGTATGAGTGTGTGATATGTGTGTGTGTTTATGTTGTTTGTGTGTGTGTGTGTGGTGTGTGTGTAGTGAGTGGTGTGTGTGTGGTGTGTATGTTTGTGTGTGAATGTGTTGTGTGTGTGTGGTGTGTGTGTTTGTGTGTGTATGTGTGTGTGTTTGTGTGTCTGTGTGTGTGGTGTGTGTATGTT
>Ga0123357_10014223_pt1 | contig 10374 bp, 5 predicted proteins | sample TergutEmb28metaG_FD_89873 | JGI IMG/M metagenome (GOLD analysis project Ga0123357, IMG submission 89873) | Embiratermes neotenicus P4 segment gut microbial communities from Petit-Saut dam, French Guiana - Emb289 P4 | ecosystem: Host-associated > Arthropoda: Insects > Digestive system > Gut ... | reverse complement strand
TTTATTATTAAGTGGAGATTTTTTTTTACTTTTCCTGGAGGACAGCGAAAAAAAAAAAAAAAAAAGCACTAAAAACGAAAGGGGTTATTTGGTGGGGGGGGGGGGGGGGGGAAGCAGAAGTTGGCAAGACTGGAGATTAGAGAAACCCCAGCCGCTTGTAAAGCTTATCAAAGCAGTGCCGAAGTATCTTCATACAATTTATACTTAAAGAACCCGAAGGGAATAGACCACTTGGAAGACCGACGCGCATGTAAACCAAGCAACACAGAAGGCAGAACTGGACAGTAATGAAAACCCGCCGGTACCTGACATCCATGATTGGCCAAGGCTTGCTGTATACTAAACAGCAGCCCCTATTGCATCACATAGGCCTAGGTATGAAATTTGGTTTTCCGCTCGACGCAATTAACATAGAATGAAGACGTTTGAGAGTAAGGTGCTGAAGACAGTGTTTGCATCTGAGGGAGAGAAATAAAGAAGGAAGAGGAGATTCATGAACGCAACACAATGGTGAGTTTCTTAATTTTACTACTCACCACTTATTAAAAGAATGATGAAATCAGCGTTAGAATTTAAGAAAACATAAATTTATAAGCTAAAACCCAGGCCAGTGAGCACGCTGAGGTCCCAAATAGTATTCCTTAAACAGGGTGTGCGTGATATCAGCCTGCATTAATCAAAAGAGTGCACATCTGAAGACATTTTACCCTGCTCATTACCACAGTCGTTGACTACGGGGGACAGAGTTAGTGTCTTACAACCAGCGGGCTGTGTAATCGCCGGGAAAAATGGGAATTCCATCACAAAATGAATTTCCCCAGGGACCTGAGATCGAGTCCATCGCATCACGCTTGGGTGGTGCTGGGCAATGATAATGGACTTAGTGGTGCACTGAATCCTGCAGCCAGAACTTTTAATAGCTGCCCCTTCGTTTATTGGGCGGTAAATCGAGTGCGCGGGTCGAATGGGGTGGAATAGAAGGGGAGAGACTAACTAGAAGGGGGCGAGAAAAAATGGACAGCATTAAAAAGAGACAAAGAAAAGGTTGGCATCCCAGATCCAAGTGTCTCGATTTCAATCAGCTTAAAAGAGTCCAGCAAGTCCGAGAGGTCATCAACTAAGATGGACCTTTTCCTATTTGGAGGAGTTGGAAAATGACCGTATCTAAAGGCTGGTGGACGGAATAGAGGCAGAGGGCGTGATAGTGCATAGAGAGAGGTGGAGGCATTGCCGGTCTACGAGGATTCCCTCATTGAATAAGTGAATTCACACACTTAAAGAGAATGAAATCAAAAGTTCCTAGCTATCCTCTGCTAGAGCAGAGTGCTTTTCATGGAAAACGTGATGTGGAGGTCACAAGTCCTGACCAATCACGGACAGCTGAAAACACAGAACACATTAGTGACCATCTGCAATGAGGACAATGTAAATAATGTTTGGGTACCTTGCATCTGTCCTTGAACAATGTACACGCGCAGAATAAACAGGTTCACAAGATGGATTGCCGTTGGTCTGCAACTGGTAGCGAACTGAAGCACCTTTCACACGTAAATGAATAGTTTCGTATCTTGACTTCTTAATTATTTACAGTAACCAAAACGAATGCTATTTAATAATATATCGCATATTGGAAAATAAGTCTTGTTATTTTTGTGGCACAGCATAACAAGACTGGTGAGTTCATTTTTTAAATTATTTCGTAAATCCCAAAATTATGGGGTAGTGTATCGGGCATAAAATGTGTTCAGTTTATTAATAAAAGTTTTGTTCGAAACAAGTTTGCGTTCCGATAAATATTAAGTTACACTAAAGACGTTTGGAGAAATGTATGTAAACCTTGATACAAAATGCCTGCTACTTTGTCTCATTTTAACCAAAATAGGATGGCGTCGACAACACTTTTATTAACAGGCAGGAATTCAGTCTTCTACAAAACAACATTAGCCCTCCAGTTATGTGACCCGCCATTATGTTATTACAGAGTGCTAAAGCTTTTCACTAACAAGGGCACGTGTTTTTCAATTAGCTGGACACGAAATCAAGCTTCAGTTGGACATATGCCAAACAATTATGCAGGTTAAAAAAATTTGTCTTTAATAAAAGGCGGTGATGTAAGTTACTCTAAAATTTGGAATGAACAGTTATTAGTTTCTTCAAACAACATGTCAATGCCCATGCCACTGACAATTTCTGCCGTGTATTTAATAGGGAAGAGTTTTATGAAGCAAAAATGGTACTTGAAATTCAGGTAAATATTTTGAAATGTTGGAGATTTTACATGGATAACTGTAATTTGCAATTAAATCACCACACACGCCCCTGCATTACACACACAACGCATACAAATAAGTGATTTATGGAAAGAACACACACACACAGGTTGACAGCAAACCCTTCTCTATACATAAAGTATACTTACTTACTCCGTGGAGCAGAGCCTTTCTTGAGAAGGTAACTGGTTTGCAGCTAGTCAAGAAAATCCCCACATTTTATGGAACCCAAAGGTTCATTACTGCATTCACAAGTGCCCGCCACCTGTCCCCGTCCTGAGACAGCTTGATGCAGTCCATGCCCCAACGTCCCACTTCCTGAATATCCATCTTAATATTATCCTCCCACCTATGCCTGCGTCTCCAAAGTAGTCTCTTTCCCTCAGTTTTCCCCACCAAACCCTGTATATGCCTCTCCACTCCCTCACACGTGCTACATGCACCGCCCATCTCATTATTCTTTATTTTATCACTCAAACAATACTGGGTGAAGAGTACAGATCATTAAGCTCCTCATAATGTAGTTTTCTCCACGCCCCTGTTACCTCGACCCTCTTAGGCCATTGACATAAGGTACAGTGTTAAAAATTTTTACTTCAGTAATTTAATATACTCCACATTGTTCTGTCTCTGTTACACATGTAACTACTGACCCAAGTATCACTTGTACACTGTACTGCAGGAACTATGGCAGATGTGCAGGCCACTATACAAAAGACAGTGATACTCATGTGCTTATGAAAGTCAGTTGGCCCTGCTGGAGTTTCCATTTTTCCTGTCAATACTCATCATGTACACGAACAAAGAAACTTGGAGAAAGGACAACTGAGAACAGTGCATTAATCATATTGTTCCATGAGTTCTTCAAAACCAATAATTTGTGATATTTATTTTATATGAGATATGAGGCTCTCAGTCTTAATGTTAAGGATCACAGTCTTCTTTGTGACACTGTGTAGTGTGGCAGACAGGTAGGTATCACTGTTTCAGAGTCAGCAGGTTCCCCAAACGTTGACACCAATCTATCAGTCTATATGGCATCAATTTCCAGAAGTCCATGTTTATTAAACTTATCTCATTTTTAAATATTTAAAAGTAAGTTTTAACTCCAAACAGCAGTACAGCTGAGAGGAAATTATAAATTAAAAGTAATTTTAAAAACAATTGATGTTAATATTACATCATAAACACAACATGGCTGGAATTTAAATGGCAAAATAATTATTCAGACAATTCTGTTTACTGATTTTTAACAGCGCTTTCTTGAGATAGCAAACTGTAAAAATAATTGCATCTTTACCAGATCACCAACTTCAATAATTGTTATCTGTTTTAAACATTCTGTTACTCTATAAAATGGTACAAAGCATTTATGGCCTAAAAACTATAAATTCTTTCTGCAAATAAAACAAGCAACTTTGAAACATGCCTTGACTACCACAGTAAACAATTTAAAATTAATTTATATCAGGCTGCACCTCCATCTAGTAGCGAGGTCAAGAATGAGTGGAGCTATACCTTTGCACCACTTACATGCCTTCATACTCCCCTCCCTACCTTTATCTTTTAAAAGTAATTTACATGGTAACATAGTGCAGAGTAATGGTGGTTGTGTAAACCAATGCAGCACACTCCACAGTCACTAAGACATCACACCTTAAAAGACTTTTGCAACAGCACAGCTTATTAGAAATTAGAATATGATATTGTTAATCAGTTTGACCACTGAGGTGTGTGTATGTGTGTGTATGTATGTGTGGCCACACCCTATTCTTTAAGATCCATCTTAATATTATCCTCTCATCTATGTCTACATTGCAAAAAGAGATCTTCCCATCAGGTTTTTTGGCTTAAATTTTGTAATTGTATCTTAAACTCTCCCACGCCCTCCTCATCTCATCCTTTTTAATTTAATAACCCTAGTAATGTTTGATGATCTCCAGCTTTAGAGGGTGGGCAAGGAGCTAATAACCTCTCACAGTAAAAAACATGTTACACAATGTACATGACACTACACATAACATTTTAATACACTTCTTTCTTGGAAATGCTTGTTTCTTAGCCTGTACAATAACGCCCTTCTGAACCAGCTGTATACAAAATGTCTGAGGACACAAGACACAGACTTCACTCTACTGTGTACAGTACATGTTCAAGTGAGTGAAAATAAGCTGCTACTAATAAAACGCCACAATAGTTTGGTGTATTAAGTATAAAAATGAAAGACAAAAATACTGTTTCAAGTAAAATACTTCAGCATTTATTAAATAAATGAAAAAGATATGAAGAATCTTTATCAGCTATCACAGAGGTACAGTAAAATCAAACTGTCCTATTCCACATGTTCATCACAACCTTGTTGAAATTAACCATATATACAACAAAGAACATATAATGCTTTATGCCTCTAACAGAAAATGGCACACAAAAGTTATGAGAATGTATTTTTGTTAAAGGATTTGTTCAAGTGGCCACAGTGGGCATCATATCCCCTTTCAGGACTGTTGCCATTTTACATGTTTCATAGCAGGTGGTGTTCATGGCTGGATCAGTAGTAGACTGATTTACGTTGCAACCAGTCTGGCCAAATGTCATTTGTGTTAAAATTTTTTCACATATTTCTGTGATAAGTGTCATACATGTACAAAACTTTCTGCATGTTAACCTCTGAGTCATGTACAATTTTGTTAGGAGCATCTAAGGTGCAAGTGGGATGCCACAGCAGTATATTGCTCATGTTGCATATCTTAAATAACATATATTTACATGTTTTTCATTATTGTATATTGTTTTCCTGTGTTTTCAATAATTTAAAAACACAATATGAAAGTGAATAATGTAATTTTTTTTTCAATATACAGTACTAGGCAAAAAAAAAAAAAAAACTGCCATTTCCTGATATCAGCCAGCAAATGCTGGAATGCATTCTTGCACCTGTCCTGAAAGGGTCAAATCATACCATCACTGGAAGTACATTCAAAATTTAATTTCTTCAAGATATTGTTATTACTTGCTGTGAATGTTGCTGAATCTACAAAACATTACTATAGCCTCTGTCACAAAACATTACTATAGCCTCTGTCAATTGACCTTGAAGTTCATCCTTGGAATTGGAAACAAAAAGAAGCTGTACAGTGCAAGATCTGGAGAGTAAGGGTTGTGTGGGGTTACAGCCATTCGCATCTTTACCATGACCCTCTGGACAGGCTTGCTTGTGTGAGAAGATGCACTGTCAGAATCAACCAACCTACTGGACAGGCTCCATGATGTGGAAAATAGACTGTCATGATTAACCAACACTCTGAACAGACTTGGTAGTGTGAGAGGATGCATTACCATGATTAACCAAACCTCAGTACAGACTTGGTGGTGACAGCAGATGTACTGTTATGATTAACCAACCCTCTGGACACACTGTACTGTGTGGGAGGATAAACTATCATTGTTATCCAACCCTCTGGACAGACTTGGTGGTGTGAGGATGCACTGTCATGACCCACCAACCCTCTGGACAGATTTTGTGTTGTGGGGGGATGCACCACCACCATTAACCAACAACTCCACATTTCACCATTCTCACAATGTCTTTCTGCCAATACTAGAGCACATCTCTGTAATACTACTAACAGATAGTATGGCCCACAGTGACAATTGTATAATGCACAGTACCAATGCAATTGAATGAATGGCCACTGATGATGTATATCTTTTGCATGAGATTATTCACTTCCTGACCCTCAAAACCTCCTGTATGTTTGTGCTTTAAATAAAGAATCCTTTTTAAAGGATATTCATAACTTATAAACATCAGAAACTGATTTACCATACTGGAATAAAAAAACTGATGCAAGCTCTTTGTGCTGTTCAACTGTTCATTTTAAAAGTTGCAAAGCACACTATATGAATATGTACAATACTCCCTCAGTTATCCAGTCTGTATCAGGGGATAGGTAATCTAGATTACCTGGAAATCCAGATTGTTTTGTATGTCACCTATACCAATCTGTGGTGCAGGTAACACACAAAATAATCATCACTCAAAGCTAAAGTATAACCCCATAAAGCATAAATACTGCAATTAAAGGTCAACAACAACAACAACAATACTAGTAATACAAGTAGTAGTAGTAGTAGTAATTAGTAGTAATGGAACTTTTTTCACTATCACTTCGCTGTAATAGGAAAACAAGAGAGAGAGAGAGAGAGAGAGAGAGAGGGATCACATCCTTACTGCTGAGGAGTTAAAGAATGGCTGACTCTTCCCACTTCACCCGTATCACCAGTCTCAGGATTGGTTTGTCACAGATTTCCTCCCAATGATCTGAGCCATGACTGGATCACCAGGGCAAGGGGGCGGCAGTGGCTACAGATGACTCAGAATTGTCCTCATTACCAGGGGTACTACTGTATACATTATCAGTAAACAGCTTCAGAGTGACAGAAGTAGCTTAGTATGGCATATGTGAGATTAATTGCATGCAGAATTATCACCATCTAGCTGAAAGTCATAGTGTTACTTGCAGTGTATTGATAGAGCATTCTCACAACTTTTAGAGACAACATATGGGCTGAATATTGATATAAGTTTACTTGAAGGTTGAAATTTTAAAATTCTGACAGCATTTCACTTCTCTTCTTTAATATCTGACTGTTTTTCCATATGCAGAGAGATTATGGACGGCATGTGGACAGGAGTATCAACATGAGATGCAAGTTCAGACTCACTGTCAGAGGCAGTTTGGATAAATGTTGCCTCATTCCCCATTGTGCTGGAAAGAACATACTGATAGGTAGTGCCAGGTTGAAGGGTTGCTGCCAGTTGCTCCACAAGATTCTGATCTGTAGGTAAAGTAATGTACTGACTACAACGACCAGTTACCAGGATTGGAGCACCCTGATTGAATGAAGCTAATACTTCAGCATTGCGTAAACTGTCATCAACATTACCTTCTCGCATTGATGAGTTGGGAACATAAACCAACACTGGCTCGGTTTCATCTCGTTCATATGAAGGTACCAGTTGCCCTTCCTTCTCACAACCACCCTTCAGTTCTTTTGACCTGTTGACTGATTCTGGACATGCTGTTATGTCTTTTGATTTTTGAAACTGCTGATGTAACTTTGTTACTTCCTTAGAACCTGTGTTCTGATTATCCAGTGACAACATAAATGATTCATGTTGAAGGAGATCAGTAGTGCCATGAAGACTGTCTGTTTCTAACATGTTGACCGCCTTCTGTCGCTCACAGCTGCCCAACTCTGAAACCAGACTGTTAGCAGTAACTGAAACAATGCCTGAAAGAACTGTTTCTTGGGATTGGTGTTGCCTCATGTGACTTCTCCAAGAATCCTCTCGGACAAATGCTGCATCACAAGATGTACATTTGTATGATTTGTAGCAGAATGGCTTGGAGTGAGCTACGGACTTTGGCACATTACGAGTGGAAAACCCAACTTTTCCCGTTATTGGTTCTTTTGAAGCACTTTTTCCTTTCCTAGGAACTCTCAAATCAGGATGTTTCTTCTTTGTGTGAGCCTTTAGGATTCCTGAAATAAAAAGATAATAAAATCTTTCAAATCTCTTCCAGCTTGCATGTTAACAGCTGTACAGCCACACTACATTCACATTTATGTTCGTCAATATAAGACATATTTTTTAACACTTTGTGGGCTAGTATTTAGTAGTGTTCAAACTCATCCTACTAACTGCATCATAACATCTGAGTAGCTGAAAGCATACTGTTCACAAACAACAGGGACACAACTGGTTTGGGACGAAAGCAGGTGGGGACAGGGTGAACGACTGAAATAGGGTTATCATACCTACGCACTTGAGATAATGGTTAATATCTTATTCTTGCACACTGGTGTAACTCCAGTGCCTCTGTTTCATGCGGTTCAGTACATCAGTACACTCAACATCAGCAGTTATAGTGAATTAATTAGTTTTCTTAAATTCAACAGTTCATTATAATTCAGTGGTCTTAAAATATATAACATAATTGAACTGATTAAAATAGCCATATACATTGATTCACTAGTAATAAGTAAAATTCATGACAAAGTTAGCTCATTCAGTAATGATTAGGCTATGGGGCTGGATTGCTGGGACATGCTGGGATCTTCTCTTCACCACCACACCCAGAAAAGATCTATGACTTACCCACCCTCGTACCCAATGTGTACTTGGTGTTCTTTCTCCAGGGATAAAGTAGCCAGGACATTCAGCTTACCACCCACCTCCAGTCAATAGTGAAGTTAAAAAGATGTGGAACTATACCTCCAATCTTCCCCCACATCTTCATGATGAAATGCTTAATTAAGTACTGGGTCAACTTTATCTTCACCTTTTCTATGACAAAGGTAGTATTAAAGCCAGAAAGAACATAAACATTTTCCTATACATGCTGAAGTCTACAGAGCTTACCCTGCTGCCTGCATGTGTATGGACAATGCTTGCAAGAAAAAGGTTTGTCTTTTGTGTGTATTCTCAGATGGCTCTTCATACTGGCAGTGCTAATACAGGTGTAGGCACAGACTCCACACTTTAGCACCTCATCTAAAACAAAATTGTAATAGAAGCAATTACACATAAAGATGAACACACCAACAAGGAGGCCAGACACACCAAAATTTAATAACATTATTTTTCCAGAATCAGCCACTGGGAAATACAATTACCTTATACCCGACAGTGATATAAAAATAACATATTCTCATTACTTTTCAAGCTGAATGTCACACCAGAGAGGAGAAGTGGAAGACCAAATAATCAAAATGACTAAAATCAAAGTAACAAACCAGCATGGATCTTCTCATGCTCCTTTGAAGCTCTTTTTGATGTAGATACGTGACTGCACGTATTGCATGGAATGGATTTCACTTCAGTGTGATTAAGCCGCAGATGGACTCGAAGATTTGCTGAAACAATATACTAATTTATTAACAGTTATTGTCTAGGAAAAAGTGACTTCAAATACCCCAGTATAACAGGAAGGAGGGAGGGGTAAAGGGCTATTGGTATTAGTACTGAATAAATACAAGCTTGGCTAGCTAAAGCATGCACACAGGACATTGTAGTAGTGAAATGAATGACAAAATTGATGAAGTTCATATTTAATCCAACTCTAATTATCACAGGAATATTAAGCTCAGAAAAACTTTGATTTTAATAAACTGAAGGCACCAAGAAGCCATGATACAAACCACACCCCCTACCTCAAAACTGACAAAATCACCCTACCATTCTGTGTGCTGGGGGGCAGGGGGATAAAGAAGAAAAGATGTCAGAATTTTGCAGCTGTGACACATGTCCTTCACCATTAACAAGCTGCACTTTGGCACCTGTCATGGGAATAATTACCAATGGCTCCCCAGCCTATGCCATGTAAATATACGTGACAGAGATGAGAAATGCATACCAAACACTGGACAGAAAGCTTGAAGGGAAGAGGCCACTTGCAGCACCAGCATATAAGCTGTAAGGGTAAAGTTGTCCCTGTATACACCATGAAGGCATATAGGAGTGGGAAGTATGGCTTCACTCATTCTTAACCTCAGCACTGTATAGAGGTAAATGGTCAACTTCACAAGTTGGCCACTTTATCCCCCCCCCCAGAGGAAGCCCCTGGTACCCACTGAATAGGTGGGGTGGGTCCAGAGAGTAGAAACAACATTACCCCAGCTCCCCTGTGTATAAATGAGAGGATAATATTGGCATGAATCATAAAGAAACAGGGTGTAAGATTGTGAACTAGTCATTTGGATCAGGAGAGGGGCACATTGTGAGCTCTTGCACAAAACTTTGGGTTTTGTAAGTAGCAGGGGATATCTTGAGCAACGGAGTAAATTTCATTTCTCTTTGAGGTCTCTGCTGCATGTAATGCATTTAATATTTTAAACATACATAACGTTATGGCAAACTTTCATGTAGAAATTTCAAATCTCAGTGAGAAATAGTTTTATGTAACATAAAGGTAAAGGTATGGCGCGTCCTCAGGTTGCGGATAGAGGAACGGCCTCCGATAAGGAGGGCAGCTGCGAATAAATTGAATAAGCAGTCGCGGACAGCCGACGAGGGGTGGTCCTCCAGCTTGGGGGTTGG
>Ga0123357_10014222_pt1 | contig 10375 bp, 4 predicted proteins | sample TergutEmb28metaG_FD_89873 | JGI IMG/M metagenome (GOLD analysis project Ga0123357, IMG submission 89873) | Embiratermes neotenicus P4 segment gut microbial communities from Petit-Saut dam, French Guiana - Emb289 P4 | ecosystem: Host-associated > Arthropoda: Insects > Digestive system > Gut ... | reverse complement strand
ACTGGCAACCCTAGTGACCTTTCCTTCAGGTTTTCGGAACAACACTGTATACGTATTCCTGGTTTACCTCACCTGTGCCAGATGCCCCGCCCCGCCCCGCCGCCCCGCCGCCCTCAGGCTGCTTGATCTGATACAAATCAAGACTGCTACCCACTGGATTGTATAACAGTCCAGTGGTTTAAGCCGTTGTTACGTTATTGCATCTGAAAAACACGCCGGACGCGTTTAAAAATGTGTATGAGAATCGAAATTTTATCAGCAATTCCTCATAATCTCAGTCGGTCACAGTGAGAAAAACCCACCGATTTGAGGATACCCCTCTTTTGGGACTACACGCAGCATCATCGGCTCTACCAGTGTTCTGAACCGACGTACTTGCGTCATCTTCAAAGGGCGAAATTTCCTCTTTTTGAACATTCCGGCCCTTGAAGATGAAGACATAACGTTGGCTGGAAAAGATGGAAAAAGAATACCCTGGGGCGCAGCGACGTAACCAAGAATAACGAAATCCTCAGCTACACCGCTTCGGTAGCCTCAAAAATCGCACAATTATGGCTTAATTGATACTCTCATACCCCTTGGTAAGCCATATTAACGGTCACAGTTAAGTTATGCATGATGTATTCTATGATACACAAAATATTCCTTGAAATGACACTATTTGAAATCACTAGCATAATCCTTTTATTTTTCTACCAAAAATATCCCTGTAAAATTGAGATACGGCTTTAAAACAGAGATCTCATAAGTCTCTAAAAACACCTCTGTAGATGCATTACGTCTGTTGACCAGTAATTTTTATACTGTGATTTCCATTCGGTAAAATTTCACGGACCTCAATTAACAAAAGTCTCCAACGCGCGGACGCAACACAGGCAAGTATGCTACTAGGTTAACTGCTGACATATCTGTTAGGATTACTGTGGACGTAGTGTGATTAGGAAGTGACCGTCATCAGTGGCGTACCCAGGAATTTTGTTGGGGGGTTCTTCAAATTCAGTTGAGGACAGGGGACAGGGATCTGGGGGCGGTAACCCCCTAGTTAGGCGTTCTGGAGGCAGCTGTAATTTCATTTCATATAGTAAAATCTTCTTAATTTTTGGTGCTTTAAGACTATTTATGATGACAGCCAATTTATTTGTCATTGGTAATGTAAAACAATTGCGAACCTAGGTAATTTTAGAATTTTACTGCCTTTTTTCCGAACATCTTGGGGTGTTGGCGTCCTAAATTCAGCAATTTTTAACAGTTTTCACAGTCGGGTTGAGTTTGGTACGATTTTGAAGGCCCTTCGGAATTTCGGGGGGGGGGGTGAACCCCCCAAACCCTCCCCCCTTCCTCAGTACGCCACTGACCGTCATCTATTTCAAGGAACTACAGCGGGGTAAGGACACTCACGAGACACTTTCTGTGCAGATACTCGCTCAACGGCCGAATACTTCCATCGCTTAACCACTTGAAACACAGCGGTACTTATAGAGACCACCTATTCTGCATTTTTTCCCACACGGTGTATTTATGTCTGACAGTCAAACTAATGCGCGAGTATGTCTGTAAACAGTAGCAACCGACTGATCTTTGCCCTCGGGAGGTCTTGAGTGTACAGTGAGATGGGATATGGACTTTTGTATATTGTTCAAATTAATTTTGTTTTTAATCAGGAAACCAAAATTCCGCAATCTTTGTCTCAGATTTCAGGTTCCACCATTCTTTCTTGTATGTGTCTCTCACAAATGTTTATAAAAAGATACGACGTGAATTGATTTCCCTGAACACAGGCCAAAGAGCTCAGCCCCTGCACATGTGAACTACACAGACCTACCAAGCCGTCCGGCTGTTATGTCCCATCGTTTGTGTGTCCCATGTGTGCTTCAGATGGTTAAATAGCAAATGCATGGAATAGTCCGCCCCTGCATGCTGTTTGTTATTCCTATCACGAGGTGATGGGCACGGAACACATTATCATGCAAACCACAACACGCATTCTTCTTCTACGACACGCTGCGACTATACGTGTCCTTTCCAGTTACTCACTTCATGTTATTACAAACACGATGCAAACAAACGGATATAAAAATACCGAATTCACACACACACACACACACACACACATATATATATATATATATATATATATATATAAAATATAGGATTTTACTGCATCTTTACTGAAAATAGCCTATATTGTACCATGGAACAGCTTCAGTATCTGAAATATTAACCTAACAACAAACCAAATGACGTGATGACGTGCTTTTATGTTGCCCTGTTGTGTAAACTATCTTCACGCGAAACTTACGAACACACAATGCTGGTACTGGAGTTTGGATATTTTAACTTTTCTATAAATAGGACCATTGTCGATGTTCGATAAAATGCCAGGATGAAACAGCAAGCAGTGTAGGCGCAACAGCATAGATATTATAAACATTGGCGGTGTCTTACAGAGTTACCGGCGACTAACAAAGGGTGTGTAAGTGATGGGCGGGTCTCATATGGCACACGGGCGGTAAGCATGGGAATTACGCTCTGCTCGGGTCTTAAGTAGCAGCAGGTTGCTAGCCAAAGAATGTGTCAACGTCAACCGGACCTCTCTAGTAGCATCCAGGTGAAGAGTGCAGGAAATGCGAATAGTAAACGGACACCAGCCAAGCACCTGCAAATGGAGGCCGGGTACTATCAAAGAGCGACAATCATGATCAAGCCTCTTTGAGCAGGAAGGGTGTTAAACACGGGAACTGTAAATAATGACCGAATGGAATGGTACCCGGGTAACAGCAAAGAACCTTAATGGACGTACAGGAGGAGAACTGGTAAATAGTGGTCGAGTCCTAAAAGATAGCCAGAATTAACAAACGAACCTACAAATAGTGGCCGTGTTTCAAATTGCTTCCAGCGTACATTTCATTTCGCTTCACTACAGAACTGCACCCGTGGGTGAACATTTTAAGACCTACTGTAAAGTAAACGGGCAAGAGAATGGATATTTACCTTTACAATTCCTGATAAACGTAGTTATTTAAGATCCATCACGACTCACACTTGCAAAGAATAGTTCCTGTTCGAATAAAATAACTTGAAATATTTCCTGCTAATTCATACAATGTAAAGGTAAGGTTCACTCTATAATATGCCACGAAGGCCCATATTGGGAGTAGAGGTATAGTTCTACTCTTTCTTTAACCTTGGTGTTAGATGTAGGTGGATGGTTAACACCACGCTCCGGCCGCTTTACCCCCGGAAATGACTGTACCCATTGTATAGGAGCTGGGTTGGTCCCAGGGTCGGTCTAGTCGGGTGCGGGAAATCTCGCCCCCTCCGTGATCGATCCCCGGCCCGTCAAGACCCTCGCGAGCCGCGATATCGACTACGCTAGCCCGGCCCACCCTGCTTATTCACACGGAATTAAATTCAACTGAACCTCTCTGTTAGGCAGGCCTACAATTAAGCATACACGGTTTCAATTTAAAGCTTTCTAAACCATTTAGTATTTTAATATCATACTTCTGTTCCCCGCGGTAGCACAGTGGTTAAGGTGCTGTGCTACAAATCGGAAGGTCGCTGGTTCGATCCCAACTGGTGTCAGTGGATTTTTTCATTGACATAAAATCCTTCCGATCGCACTATGGCCCTGGGGTCGACTCAGCCTCTAACTGAAATGAGTACCAGGAGTATTTCCTGGGGGTAAAGGTGGCCGGTGCGTAAGGCTGACAACCTTACCACCATCCTGTGCCGTTGTCACGTAATCTAGGAAACGTAACTTTCTGGGACCCTCTTGGCCCCTACGGGCCTGTAACGGGACTGCTTTTACTTTTGTTCCCATAATAATATGGTAAGGTACTGCGATTTAGGTAATAAGAGGTCAGTAGTTTGTTTATTAAACGACGTTGTTAGTAACTCAGACCCTACATATCGCAGCCGGAGAAACTAAAAAAGGGGTAGCTGTTGAAACGCGACGGAATGATTTTGTTTTACTTCAGTCTAGACATGCATGTATTTTAAGCTTCGTATCTCCTTACTTAAAAATACAGTCCTAATCGAACAATACTCTCTGAATATAGACAAATTTTAATGCTTAACGCAACCTTATGTTTTCGTCTGAGAGCATACAACGTGATGCCAAACTGCAATAACGTTTCAGAATCAGGACATCGTGTAATCACGTTTAACGGCGCTGCTATTCTGACACAACTGCCAATTGAATAAAACCATTGTTCCTGCACAAACCAACAACCCAATCATGTTCCACACTGCGTGTGCAAGGGGACTGTAGGATTAGAACCCGGCTCCTCGTCTCTTTCCCTCTGTTCCCTGCAATCAGCCAAACTGTCGACACCCTCTGCACGCAACCACGAGCACTACTAAACCACTACACGCGTGTAGGCTAGCATGCAAGATATATGGGATCACTTGAAATTCGTCTTCCTAGTAAACCGCAAGCGAAACTGCAGTAAAGAAAGAAACAAAGACGCAATGAGTAAAGCGAACAAGGAAAAAATGTCATAGGGGGAAAAAGTTTGATAATCAAATCAAAATGTTGCATGGCTTGACGTTTATACTGGGTTGAGAGTCCAAAGTACTTCAAATTCTTCTGCTTGTTCCGCTTCCTTCCCTCTTGACGGCACGTTCGTTGTAAGACCGTTTTATACATTGGAAGCATGTTCATGACTGGCCGATAAGCAACCACACGCGGCTCAGTGCATAATGCGATATGGGCGTATTTAGTATCTTACAAGGCTTGCCACCAAGAGGATATGTAATGCCATATCATTTCGTTTAATGAATGTAAAAACACTTCACTGTTCGTCTCTAGCAGTGCACGGAATGGAAAGGCTAAAAATACTGAGTACAGAGATGACACTGAACACTGTTCCGAAAGATGTGTATTTATACTATTTTCGTTTCCACGTGGCTAAAATTATTTTTATCAACGCAAATATGTCTTCATATTGCTGTAAAGGAATGTCACTGTATGTGCATATTTTGCGTCGAGATAAACATCGAATAACGAACATAATATCGATATAGCACGATATAAATTTAAGATGAAATAGCCTATTTAGAAACTGCATGAAGGTTTGAAAAGCGAAAGCACCACGAAACATAGCACAAGATGACCCAGTACAAATAAACAAATTGAATATCCCGAGGATATCAAGCTTTGAAGTTGCAACTCATTGGGCCATCTCTAATGTTACGTCATTTCCGCTGCGTATTCACGGTCTTCGGTTTACACTATCTGATACCATAACAATTAAAAACATTGACTTCATATTAACAAAAAATCACTTTCAGCTTATTTTTCTTTAGTCATAAGAACAGATTTTAAACAAATAAAGAAATTCTTTAATTCAGCATGACAATCGTGCCACAAGAGACACCCCATCTGTGTATTACTGCTTTCAATTTCTTACCATCAACAATACCAACATCGCGGCCTATGAATTTGTTACAGAGAAGCTACACTAACATTTTTTTTATATACTCACCAGCATACAAAATTTCAAGTTAAGCAATTTAAAAAATGTAAAAAATGAAGCAATAATAATTTTGACACACGCGCCTAAGTTTTCCTTGTGGGAATAAAAGCACAGTGAGACGTAGTTGGAGGAAGAATACTGCTGGGCGATAACACAGACCGTGACAGTGGGGTGGTCATGCTGCAGCCGATCAGGTTCCAGGCTATTGGAGTTTGGATTTCAATTGCAATCCCTTGTATATACATGTACAGTCGACCATATGTATATTCAAATTTAGGTTGACGCTAAATTCGATTTGCGCCGTACCTTCCGAAACGTAACTGTTGCGTCAGTCGGTGATTGTCCTGTAGGGTCCTGAAAGATTTTGGGGTAACAGATATCCGAAAACTATACAAGTTTTTTTTCATGCAATTCTTTCGTAATATGTCCAAATATTCACTATTTACCTTTCCGTTTGACAGTAGTAAGTAATGAATCGGCGTACGAAAGAGATGATAAATGGATCTACACATTCTCTACAAGTATCTTTCCAAGTACTTCGGTTTTCCTCTGTCACTACCATTCTACCAACGCTTGCCACTATTCTTCTTCATGCTACGCTTGTCAGAAGAACAAGCGAGCACCTGGGCAACTACTGACAAAGCGATACTCTTAAAAAACACATTTTCTGTCTTCAAAAACAGCACCATCATGTAAATGATTAACTGAACAGTTTCCCCACCCTGAATACGCGGACCGAAACATGAGATATCATAATTTTTCATCAGAAGGTTTGGTTCTAATCTCAAAACATAACCTTCAGCGGCTCTAGAGAGAAAGCGGTGTATCAACAGCCTCGCATGACCTAGTTCCTAGCCTCAGTACAGGTATATTTCACGTGACGCAACAAACTTTATAGTTACACATCATTACCACAAAAAAATTCAGTACATTAACCAGAATTATTTATGTGACTTAAAATGAGCAACAGCAGAATTAACGAACTTATTACGTAAACATGTCTTTCACTCCACTCCCCGCTCTCATCGCAATTTCATAAAACACTGCGCCCTTACACGCTGCTTACAAAATCATTCGGTGGTGTTATTGCATTGATCATTCACTTACAGTAAAGAAGCAGAAGTGTTATAGTCACTACCAATCCCAATAACGAGCCAGAGTTACTGTAGTCATTAGCACTCACAATAAAGAGGCAGAGTTGCTCCAGTCATTAGCACTCACAGTAGAGAGGCAGAGTTACTGTAGTCATTAGCACTAACAGTAGAGAGGCAGAGTTACTGTAGTCATTAGCACTAACAGTAGAGAGGCAGAGTTACTGTAATCATTAGCACTAACAGTAGAGAGGCAGAGCTACTGTAGTCATTAGCACTAACAGTAGAGAGGCAGAGTTACTGTAGTCATTAGCACTAACAGTAGAGAGGCAGAGTTACTGTAGTCATTAGCACTAACAGTAGAGAGGCAGAGTTACTGTAGTCATTAGCACTAACAGTAGAGAGGCAGAGCTACTGTAGTCATTAGCACTAACAGTAGAGAGGCAGAGTTACTGTAGTCATTAGCACTAACAGTAGAGAGGCATGGTTACTGTAATCATTAGCACTAACAGTAGAGAGGCAGAGTTACTGTAGTCATTAGCACTGACAGTAGAGAGGCAGATTTACTGTAGTGATTAGCACTAACAGTAGAGAGGCAGAGTTACTGTAGTCATTAGCACTAACAGTAGAGAGGCAGATTTACTGTAGTCATTAGCACTAACAGTAGAGAGGCAGAGTTACTGTAGTCATTAGCACCAACAGTAGAGAGGCAGAGTTACTGTAGTCATTAGCACTAACAGTAGAGAGGCAGAGTTACTGTAGTCATTAGCACTAACAGTAGAGAGGCAGAGTTACTGTAGTCATTAGCACTTACAATGCAGAGACCGAGTTATTCCAGTAATTAGGTTACACAATAGACAGAATTACTGCAGTCAAAAGCACTCACAACAGCGAGGCAGAGTAATTGTAGTCATTAGCACTTTCAGTATGTAGTAGAGAGACAGTGTTATCGCAGCTAATTAGCACTCACCATAACGATTCGCCCCATACTATATTTCAAAGTCCCTTTGAAGGACGTGTATAAACGAACGTAGAACGATGCAGGTATTGTGTCTGTCTGTCCGTCCGCAAATTTTAACGCTGAAAATGCTTGACGGGTTTTGATAATGACTAGCCTCAACATTTTCATTGGCGAAGGAACCGATACAATAGCAAGCACACCTACAAGAAACTCGTGTGAGACTGAACTAATTCTATTGAGAAGATAACTGCGCTCTTCTGGGTTATTATGCAGCAAGTAGTGGTAATTTCTTACCGACGTTTCGAGAAAAACCCGTCGGTCCCATTTTCTGGGGTCAAGATTTAGAAGAACATCCGCGACAAAGTTATAAATAAAATGCTGTACGATGGATTCTTGGCCCTCGAAGATTGGGCCGATAGGTTAGAGGCTGAGTCAACCCCAGGGCCATCATGCGGCCGGAAGGATTATGTCAATGAAAAATTCCAATGGCACCGTCGGGAATCAAACCTGCGAACTTTCGGCGTGTAACGTTGTGCCTCAACCTACTGCGCCACCGCGTGCCCCATAAGTCCTCTGTATGGTCATTAAATATATGAAAACAACGCTTTCCGTTGTGCCTAACGTGTAGTCTAATGGGTTGGGATCAATAACTAGCCAATTATTCACGACACACCGTGACCAAGAGGCTGGCTGAAGTGATTGTACAGCCGGTATTCAACGTAGTGGGAATGAGATGATTCTCTGCCCTGAACCGGTGTCGAGCCAACACGGCCAGTTGTTTGCTTAAATAGCTGTATAGGCTCTTACATGACAGATAGGCTAACATCGGCGTGTCACAGTTCTCGAGTTGGCGTCTGATCACGGTGACACCGTGTTTCGCTGTCAGAGTTAACAGCATTACAAAGACGGTGAAAGCACCCTGATGTTATGCCGTAAGATAAACACAAGGAAATGTACAATAGCAAAGTCACGACGCTTCCTTAAACGTCCTAGTCACTGCAGCATTCACAATCATTGGCCATTTAGCGTCACATACCGAGTGTAGCTAACAAATCATCATTACCCCTTTGACATTGCTCTCAATCAAATACTTGTCTACCAGAGACCAGCGGGACCGCGGTAGCGCAGTGGTTAAGGTGCTGTGCTACAAATCGGAAGGTCGCTGTTTCGATCGCAGCCGCTGTCAGTGGATTTTTCATTGACATAAAATCCTTCCGATTGCACTATGGCCCTGGGGTCTATTCAGCCTTTAACAGAAATGAGTACCAGTATTTCCTGGAGGTACAGGCGGCCGGTGCCTAAGGCAGACATTACCACCGTCCTGTGCCGTTGTCACGAAATCTTAACTTCCTGGAACCCTCTGGGCCTCCCCAGGCCTGTAACGGGACTGCTTTACTTTTACCTTTACCAGAGAACAGGGTCTGTGACCATTACAATGACCAAATGGTGTAAGATGTTCAGAGAAACACACTAACCTATTGTAACGATCACGTGCAACACGTAAACATATTGTGTGTGGTAAAGTATTACAGCGGATGGTATACACAGTTACCTATTGGCTCTAAAATGTTAAATGTAAATTAATAAAAAAGAGCGAAATAATTTGGCACACGTAGTCAGTCAACCGAAAGAAAAACTTTTCATGCCTTTCTGGGAACAAAACACAACAAACATAAAATTACGTTCCTAATACAAGTTATTTTTTTAACATAATTAAGGGCGGTAACAGGGTATAATTTGCACTGTCATTAACTAACAACACCTGTTAATTTGTAGTACATTTTTAAAGTGCTGGGTAAATACACGTATACTTGGCATCGCAAGAAACATTCAGTAGGTGCTTTTCTTTAATCTTGGCACGTGTGCTCACAAGGTTCATTACCCTGGTTTGTAGATACAGACCGAGTACAGCATGTGTAATTAGCACATGCGTTAGTTTCATTAGTTAAGTTACATTAACAGAAAGATCAGACGTCATGAGAAACCTCCACAAAAGGTAAATAAAAACTGTAAGATTTTCCGGCATTAATTTTGTATCTCTTTAGGCTGCAATCGTGCATTCCCAGACAATACCGAAATGATTCGTACTGTCCACAGACAAGGAGATGATCCCTGTTGCTATCCACCCTTCCACCCCAAGTGTATTCGCAGGGTTCACTGATATATTTGTTAACTGCAATTGGGTTGACATCCGGTCCAGCCATCCAACCCGTAGCTCAGTCATTACACTAAGTACGCTTACCCGTTTCCTAATCTTGTCTCTTTACATAATGAAAATAAATATTTTAACCGCAATTTCAGCTTTCAAGTCTCAGCCAAGTCGCACAATAGACCTACCGCACTTGCAGTTGTTCAGCGTTTTGTTGCACAATGTAACCGACATTGGCAAAGTGAGTGTAAGACCGAAACGTTTGAACAGCTTAAACAGCCGAAACACCTAACCTCTGCAAGCCGGAGGTACACAACATACCAGAGATGACGAATCTATTGCTCGCGTGTCCGAAATGGCAAGCGGAAAGATTTCAATGTCACGCGGCCTTCACCGCTGTCCCAATATTCTAATTTTTTAACCAGACCAGCGTCTCTACATTGTGAAGAACAAAGACACAGATACATACACACACACATATATATATATGTAATATATATATATATATATATATATATATCGGTATAGAGACTGACTACGGGCTGGGCGGTCCGGGATCGAATCCCGTTGGGGACGAGATTTTACGCCCGTCCAGACCGGTCCTGGGGCCCACCCAGCCTCCTGTAAAATGGGTACCGGGTCTTTCCCGGGGGTAAAGTGCGGCCGGGGCGTGCTGCTGACCACTCACCCCCTT
>Ga0123357_10014221_pt1 | contig 10375 bp, 3 predicted proteins | sample TergutEmb28metaG_FD_89873 | JGI IMG/M metagenome (GOLD analysis project Ga0123357, IMG submission 89873) | Embiratermes neotenicus P4 segment gut microbial communities from Petit-Saut dam, French Guiana - Emb289 P4 | ecosystem: Host-associated > Arthropoda: Insects > Digestive system > Gut ... | reverse complement strand
TACTTTAGAAAAGGTGGGCTCATACGCTTTTAATGATGAAATCGACAACGCTTTCCAGCTTTCAGCTTATCCTGCAGGTAATCTGCCTGTTCTGGAATCCGACGAGGAACGTGGAAGCGTGCTCTATCTCAATGGCGGTTATGCGCAACTCAGTAATCCGCTAAACAGTGTGAAGGTGCAAAACGGCGTTTCGCTCACTTTCTGGTTCAAACAGCCTGCTCCGGCAGATGGCGCTACTCAGGATATGGAAGGAGCGATCTTCTCTTTTGAAAACGAAAATGCTTCCCAACGCATGTTTTTCACAGCCAATGGCTGGCTTAGCTACAAGGGAGCAGACGGAACTTATGAATCCAACAACCCATCATCCGTGCAAACCGGAATATTAACGCCCGGCGAATGGCATTATGTGGCATTGGCGGTAACTAATACGGGGTATTTTGTATGTGTTGATGGGGAGAAAAAAATAAACCAGACCGTAACAGATTTCGATTGCTCGAAAATTGTTCAGTTTATGGCTACTGCACCTGTAATGTATATAGGTTATGGTTCCGACACACAGCCGGCAGAAATGTGGATAGATGATTTGACTGTTTACCGCAACACTATCACAGACGCTCAAATACAAATACCAACAGCCGGAGGAGAAGACAGCAATAATTATATCATCTTGGGTAGCGAAGATTGTTCTACGCCTTGGTGGAGCGTTTTCTCCGATTTGATTACCATGACAGGGAATCAATCCATGCACTACGGTTTCTATAATCATACCAGCGGCGCTGATAACTGGGACAACTGGGTATTGGTGGTTACCAATGGTAAAAAATATGGTGATGCCGGTTATGCAGAATATTTCGTAGTGCGTGCCGATGCATGGTCATGGGGCGCTGGTTTCACTGATGGTGCCAATATATCCCATAATTATAACTGGGATACTTTCAAGTCTGATATGGACGGCGCTTATGTAGATTTGACAATCACAAGAGCGGATAACCATATTGATGTTACTGCTATCACTACTACTAAAGGAGGCTTGATCTATAAGATGACCTTCACATACGACGGAACGTTGGTCGATACTATTGGTTCATTCCTGACTTGCGAAAGGTCATACCTTGAAATCGATCCCCAAACGGTATATGTAGGACAATCTTACGATCCAGGTTCATACGTGGTAGGTCCGGCGGATATGAGCGCGCCCTATTGGGCTTATTTCTCCAATTTCACAACGATATCAGGCAACACGCTTTATCCTTTCGTTTACACTTTCATTAATAATACCAATGGCGGTGCGAACTGGAACAACTGGTTGCTGGCTGTCACCAACGGTAAAAACAGAGGCGAAGACGGTTATGTCGAGTACTTCATACTGCGCGCCGATAATTGGGAAAACGTTACGATGTCTAATACGAATGTAGCCAGCGATTATGACTGGAGTACCTTTATAAACGACATGATAGGCGCTTCCATGAATCTGAACATCAAACGTAATGGTAACCGTATTGATGTTACTGCGGTAACAACTACAACCTCAAAGAAAGTTTATACAATGACTTATTTTTACGAAGGAGTTTCGACAAACGATATAGGCTTGTTCCTCACCGTAGAAAAAGCCAGTCTGGATATACGAACAGTCGGCTATTATCCTTTCTTGAAATGAAAACAGGCATATAACAATTAAAGTTTATAATATGAAAAGAAAATATTTAAAATACTTTATTACGGCAGTCCTTGTTATCGCGGCGTCATTTACGGGATGCCGGGAGGATAAAGGTATTGTAGGCGGTAATATAGCGTTGCTTACGCCGGATGATAATAGCTCGTTCAATTTATCGGATTTATTAAGCCAAAATGGGACAATCACTTTCTCATGGACGCCGGTAGGAGATATGAACTATACCATCCTGTTTTCTCCGACAGAGGAAGGTCTCGCTTCAACAAATGCTGTGATATTTACAAAAAACAGCGCGTCTTACGATTTAACAAGTATAGCCGCCGATAATCTGATTGCGCAAAACACCAATGCGCAACCCGAAGAATCAGTCGATCTCTATTGGACTATAAAAAGCGGAGACGGCGTGACGTCTCAAATTCGCAAAGTCACTTTTAAACGGTTGACGGAAAAAGAACTTGAAGCGCCTAAACTTGAATTGCAGGACGCGACAATTACAAATATCGTATTCGATGCAATCCCTGAAGACGTAAAAACCATCGAAATAGCGTCGAACATCGCTTGGAGCGTAGCGGTAACGCCTGAAGATGCAACATGGCTTACGGTTGCGCCGTCAAGTTCAAGCGGTAATGGAACAATCACGCTCACAGCCGCGCCGAACGACGGAGATGCGCGAACGGCTACTGTAACCATCAGCGGACAGGGTATTGACGGAATAGCGGATATTGTTGTGAACGTTTCACAGAAAAGACATTCCGTCATTGATGGAAATCCTTTATTCAATCCGGTTTATTTCAATAACTTTGAAAAAGGCTGGGGAGATGCCGCTATTGTTGGTTCGGGAACGCTCGAAAATGCAGGAGGAAATTTTGGACAAGTGTTCCAAAACGCTTCGGGTGGAATGCGCCAAAACTATTTGTTGTTGCCCAACGACGTATTGTCTAACTCAACCGATACAAAAGAATTGTCGATAGGCGTATGGGTCAACGCAACCAATGCCGGCGAATCATCCGTTTACCAGTGGTCGCCATTATTTATGGCTTATGGAGCCGCACCTGTTGCCGGAGCAAATACATGGCCTATGCTCGCTTGCCAATATCGCGGCGTGCTTCAGGTGAATTGTGCAGGCTGGAGCGACTTTACCGATGCACAAAATGTAAAAGGCGTAAACACTTTATACCAGAATGCTACAGACTGGCTTGCCGATCACAAATGGCATTATTATACAGCTACATTTACTGAAACAACCGCTAAAGTCTATTTCGACGGCGTACTCGTCAACGCATGGAATGTGAGCGGAACCGGCGACGGCAACGTAATCAGCGGGTTGTTCAGCAATGGAGGCGATCTGAAATATATCTGTCTGGGCGGTAATCAAGCCTGGACTTGGGGAGATCCTGATCCGGGATTTGCATTCGATGATATTGCCATATATAATACTGAATTATCAGCGAGTCAAATACAAGAGATCGTCAATGCCAAGATGCCGGAAACGCCGGCGCCGGTATATCAGAATACATTTGAAAGCGGTTTGCTCGACTGTCAAATTGTTGGAGGAGGCAGCCTGACAACCGTATCGGATATAGGTTTCAGACAAGTGTTCCAAAACGTTTCGGGCGGTATGCGTCAAAACTATTTATTGTTGCCCAACGATGCATTGTCGCATTCAACAGAATCGAAAGCGTTGTCTATCGCTGTATGGGTTAATGCAACCAATGCGGGAGCATCTGCCGATTACCAGTGGTCGCCATTATTTATGGCTTATGGAGCCGCACCTGTTGCCGGAGCAAATACCTGGCCTATGCTTGGTTGTCAATACCGTGGCGTAGTACAGGTAAATTGTGCAGGCTGGTGCGACTTTACCGATGCACAAAATGTAAAAGGTGTAAACACTTTATACCAGAATGATACAGACTGGCTTGCCGATCATAAATGGCATTATTACACGGCTACTTTTACCGAAACAACCGCTAAAGTTTATTTCGACGGCGTTCTCGTTAACGCATGGAATGTGAGCGGAACCGGCGACGGCAACGTAATCAGCGGGTTGTTCAGCAATGGAGGCGATCTGAAATATATCTGCCTTGGAGGTAATCAAGCTTGGACTTGGGGAGATCCTGATCCGGGATTCGCGTTCGACGACATTTCAATCTTCAATATTGAATTATCGGAAAGCCAGATTGCTAATTTAATGTCAAACAAATAAATATACCATATATTAATGTATATGAACAAGATATATAAAATCAATCAAAAAACGCCGGGGTGTATTTCTCTCCGGTGGATATTCATCGCTTGCCTTGCAATATGCTGTCAATATGCTTATTCGCAAAATATACAAATTTCAGGTCGCATTGTTGACGATAAACGGGAGGATGTGATAGGCGCCAGCATCGTTGAAAAAGGAACGACAAACGGAACTGTTACCGATTCTAACGGACATTTTAACCTGACAGTAGCTAAAAATGCCGTTTTGCAGGTAAGTTACATAGGTTATAAAACGCAGGAAATACCTGTCGGCGATAAAACGACCTTGTCTATCGTTCTCGAAGAAGTATCCAAAGAACTTGGAGAGGTAGTAGTCGTAGGTTATGGCGCCCAGAAAAAGGAAAGCGTAGTAGGCGCTATTTCTCAGATTACCACAAAAGATTTGTTAAACTCGCCTTCGGCAAACATATCCCAGGCAATTGCCGGTAGAATACCGGGAGTTATAACCACTCAAATATCCGGCGCGCCGGGCGCTGATGATGCGCTGATTTATATTCGTGGACGCGCCTCTTTCGCAGGAGATAATCAACCGCTGATTCTTGTAGATGGCGTAGAACGTCAATTCTCACAGATTGCGCCCGATGATATTGAAACCATTTCGGTATTGAAAGACGCTTCTGCCACAGCGGTATATGGCGTACGCGGCGCAAACGGCGTCCTGCTGATTACGACCAAACGCGGCAAGGAACAAAAACCTACAGTCAGTCTCACTGCCAATTGGCAAACGCAATCGCCTACAAGGGGAAATAACTATCTCGATTCCTATAATTCGGTACTGCTGCTCGAAGAAGCGCTTGCCAACGACGGTTTGCCTTCGCAATACAGCGCCGCCGACCTGGATATGTACAGAAAATCGGTTGCAGGTCAGTTGAGCGGCGTGGACGCAATGCTTTATCCGAATGTGGACTGGTATAAAACAGTGCTTCTAAATTCTGCGCCGGCACAGCGTTACAATGCCAATATTCAAGGCGGTACAAAACGTATGAAATATTTCGTGTCTGCCGAATATTTCAATCAGGATGGTTTATTCCGTAATTTCAGCTTGGATCAATACGGCAATTCTTCCAATATAAGCTATCAGCGGTACGCTTTTCGAGCCAATTTAGACTTTCTTATGACGAAAGACCTCACGCTTTCCGTAAATTTCGGAACCCGTTTTGAAAATCGCAAAGGACCTATTACTCCTGCAACTTACAATGCCAATATAAATCCCGATGAAAATGCCAGTTATGTGTATTATAGCGTAAACCACGTGCCGGGATGGATATTCCCTGTTGCTTACGCTTTAGGCGAAGGAACTGACCGGCAAACCCTTTACGGAGGAAGCTCCCAATATCAGGACAACATTGTCGGACGATTAGCAAAAGGAGGTTTCGCCCGTACATCCAATACGATTAACGAAACAAATTTCATTGGCGATTACAAAATGGATTGGCTAACCAAAGGTTTATCGGCAAAAGTCATGGTGTCGTTCGATTATAATGCTTATTATCTTCGGGCGTTTACGGCAGGTTTTGCCACTTACGAATTAAACGACCGGAACAATTACCAGACTATCGACGCTTATAACAAATTCAATACCAATACAGAATTGACGTATGCCGGCGATAATCAAACTACTACTTATAAACTTTATATAGAAGCGCAACTTAACTATAAACGCGACTTCGGCAAAAATGCGGTAACAGGCATGTTGTTGTACAACCAGAACGACTATCAGTTTCAAGCCGATTTGCCGGCGCGTTACCAGGGATTAGTTGGTCGCGCTACTTATGGATACGACAATCGTTATCTGGGAGAAGTAAATTTTGGGTATAACGGTTCCGAAAATTTTATGCGCGGTCACCGTTTCGGTTTCTTTCCTTCATTTTCTTTGGGATGGAGAATCAGTAACGAAAAATTTATGAAAGCCTACGAAGAATGGCTGAATAACCTGAAAATTCGCGTTTCTTATGGAGAAGTAGGTAACGATGTATATAAGATAAACAACATAAAACAGCGTTTCCTGTATCAAACTGTATGGACGCAGTTGTCGAATGATTATTATTTCGGAACGACAGGGAATACAGGTATTTTTGAAAGTCAATATCCTAATTATGCCGTTACTTGGGAACGCGCTCACAAATACAACGCCGGTATTGACTTCAACTTGTTGAAAGGGATGCTTGGAGGCAGTTTTGACTTATTCACGGAAAAACGAAACAATATTCTAACCCCTTATCTGACACGTCCCGAATGGGTTGGCGTCAATATGGCTGCCGGAAATCTGGGCGAAACGAAAAATTCTGGGTTTGAAATAGAATTGAAGCATGAAAAGAAAATCGGTAAAGACTTCCGTTATAATGTCGGACTGTCTTTCTCTCATGCAAAAAATACCATATTGAATATGGACGAACCGGCGCTGAAGACCGACTACCGGAAACAGGCTGGACATCCCATCGGACAATATTTTGGTTTGATTAGCGATGGATTCGTAACATCTGCCGATCTGGCTAATCCCGATTTTCCGGTATCGACTTTTGGAAACGTGAAAGTGGGCGATTTGAAATACCGCGATATGAACCACGATGGATTTATCGACGACAGAGACGTTACTTTTATTGGACTTAGCGATGTCCCTGAAAATACTTACAGCCTGAATTTGGGAGCCAACTACAAAGGCTTCGGATTAACCGTCATGTTTCAGGGCGTAGATCATGTGTCGCGCTACTACGACGCCGACGCCATGTTTGCTTTCGTTAACGGAGGAAAAGTGAAACAACTCCATACGAAACGCTGGAATCCCGCCTTGTCGGAAAGCGAGAACTTGGCTAATGCGCAATATCCTTTGTTGCATTATGATAGTTATGGAAATCATAACCAGCGCCTCAACTCGTTTTTCCTGAAAAACGGCAGTTTCATTCGCTTGAAAAATATCGAATTGGGCTATAATTTGCCGGCTAAACTGATTGAGAAAGCGAGCATGAGCGATTGTCGCCTCTATGTGAACGCTCTCAATCTGGTAACATGGGATCATTTGGATGGATTATGCGACCCTGAAAGTCAAGGTTCCAGCCGCTATCCGATTATGAAGTCTGTAAATTTTGGTATAAACATTAAATTTTAATTAATAAAATTATGAAAAAGACATTCATATATATAGCTTTTCTGGTGATGTCGAGCATTGCGCTTACTTCCTGTGAAAGTATGTTCGGCAATTTCTTAGACAAACAACCCAGCAACGAATTAACGGAAGATCAAGTATTCAGCCAGTGGACAACTACTATGCAGTTCCATTTCGATACCTACAATTTTCTTCGCAACGGCGCTAACCGTATCTATGGCGATTGGATGGATGCTACTACCGATTTGGCAGAAACAAGTACAAGTACTTCCGGCAACGGAGTACGCACAAGTTTCAATATAGGAAATTATTATGCGGCAAGCGGAGCGCCGGAATTGACCGGCACTTGGGAACTTTACTACCGCGGTATTCGTAAATGCAACATGCTTCTTACGCGCATCGACGACGTTCCCAAACCAACCGATCTTTCCGGAGAACTTTATGAAACAAATAAAATGAATTATAAAGCGGAATCAAGGTTTTTAAAGGCTTATTTTTATTGGGAGATGTTCCTGCGCTATGGTACTGTGCCGTTAGTAACCGAAGTTCTTGACCCTGACGGAGATTTATTGACAGGTTATACTGAACGCCCTGCATTAAAAACGTATATCGATTGGGTATTAAATGAATTAAGAGATTGCGAATCCGGTTTGATGGATAAACCGTCTGCTACCGATTTGCAGGGACGTATTTGCAAACCGATGGCTCGCGCTTTGGTTTCACGCATCATGTTATATATGGCAAGCGACCGTTTCAGCTCGGAATCGGAGATTAGCTGGCAAGAAGCGGCTGACGCTGCAAAAAGTTTTATAGACGCTTATGGTTCGCAATATGGACTGTATAAGGGCGACGCCGATCCGGTAGCCTGTTATACCAACGCTATATTGAAAACCGTTTTCAATGATGCAAACAATGAAATAATCTTTTGGCGCAATGATGTACAAATAGGTTGGGGATCTATCGCTACCGATTCTCCGGTAGGCGAAGGCGGTCAAGGCGGTAACTGTCCTTCTCAAAATTTGGTGGATATGTACGATATGGTTAATGGTCAATCGCCTTTCTCAAATTACGATGCTACGGGAGCGCCAACCTACAATGGAACGGCAACGCCTGCTGTCAACACAGCCAGCGGTTACAGCGACAGCGACCCCTATTTCAACCGCGATCCCCGTCTGGCGGCTACCGTTCTCTACAACGGAGTAAGCTGGGGAAACGGCGTAATTAACGTTATGCTGGGACAGCGCGATAATCCGGTAGGAAACCCCATGGCTACGCAAACCGGTTATTATTTGCGTAAATACATTCCGCAGAACATATTGAACAACAATCACAGCCAAAGCGCTTACCGCAATTGGATATTCATTCGTTATGCCGAAATTCTGCTCAACTATGCCGAAGCGTTGAATGAAGCGCAAGGTCCTTCTACAGAAGTATTCGACGCCTTGCAAGCCATTCGCGACCGCGTGGGTATGACATCCAAGCTATCGGCTCGCGCTGATTTGCAAACCAAAGAATCGTTGCGGAACTTTATCCGTAAAGAACGTACTGTGGAACTTGCCTTTGAAGATCATCGCGCATGGGATGTCCGCCGCTGGAATGTAGCAGTAGAAGCGCTGGCGCGTCCGATTTACGGAATGGACATTAAAAGACAGTAATAACAAATTTGTCTATACTCGAAAAGTAGCCCAAAATCGGGTTTTCACAGATAAAATGTATCTCTATCCTATACCGGAAAGCGAAGTTTGGAAGACAAATATTAAAAACAATCCGGGTTGGAATTAATAAAACAAGTATTATGAGTACAATAAAATATAAAAATATAAAGGCAGGACTTGGGAAGTTCCTGTCGGCAATCATTCTAATGTCGATTGTTACTACAGCCTGGTCGCAGGAGCAGAAAACGCTCGCAGGACGAATTGTGAATGAAAAGGACGAACCCGTCGCCGGCGCTATCTTAAATGTATCCGAATCGAGCCATATTTCACTTTCGGATCAAAATGGTAATTTCGTACTGAAAAATGTGAGTGAATCAGACCAGATTTCCGCCACTTGCGTGGGTTATCTGCCGGCTTTTGTCGCCGCTGATTTCAACGGTAACTTCCAAATCAAAATGGTAGAAGATACCGATATTTATTCACACACCGTTCCCGTGCCTTTCACGCGCAAACCCATCAAATTTGTGACCGAAGCGACATCTTCGGTATCCGGCGCCGAATTGGAAAAATATCCGATAACGGTTTTGCAAAATGCTTTCACATCTACCGTTACCGGTGTGGAAACCTACGAAGCGCAATCGGAACCCGGATGGAGTGAAACGGCTATTTATATCCGCGGCATACGCACCATGAACGCCAATGCCCGCGCTCCGCTGATTTTGGTTGACAACGTAGAACGCGACCTGTCTTTTCTGGACGCTTATCCGATTGAATCGATCACCATCTTGAAAGATGCCGCTTCTACCGCTATTTATGGGATGCGCGGCGCTAACGGAGCTGTTTTGGTAACTACAAAGCGCGGCACGCCCGGTAAAACAAATATTAATTTTACACAAGAATTTGGATATCAAACGCTTGCCGGATTGCCTGAAAGTCAAAATTCTTATAACTACGCCCTAACAGTCAATCAGGCAGCCTATTTAGATGGAAAACCGCCGGTATTTTCCGATCAGGACATCGATTATTACAAGCAGGTATGCGACGGCGTGCAGTTGGACGGTATGCTTAAATATAAGTATTTCAATACCAACTGGCATGAACAGATGTTGCGAGACGCTGCGCCTCAAAACCGGACAAACCTCAATATCAGCGGAGGTAATGCATCGACCCGTTATTTTGTATCATTCTCCTATTTGCGGCAGGATGGTTTATTTGACACGAAATGGACAGACTGGAACAGTGGTTACAGCACCCAGCATGAATTAAACCGTTTCAACCTGCGTTCCAATGTCGATATAGACGTAAATAAGTTTTTGAATGTATCGATGGATTTAGGCGGACGTATTGATAACATTACCCAGCCGGGTATTGATCAGTGGAACCTGTTTACCTGGGGAGCCGCAGAAAATCTGCCGATTTATCCTGTGTTCTGTCCGAATGGCGAGTTCTTTATGCCAACCAGCAGCGACAGTAAAAACGGACCTGCCCAAATTGCAGGACGCGGCATTGAACAAAACCGGCGCCGTAACCTCTATACAACGGTAACGGCAACCGGCGACCTGAGTCCGCTTATTCAAGGCTTGAAAGCCAAAATGACGGTCAGTTTTGATGCTTACGAAACTTTCCAGAAAATACAACAGGCTGATATTGATGTATTTTATTACAATTATACGGCTGATG
>Ga0123357_10014220_pt1 | contig 10375 bp, 4 predicted proteins | sample TergutEmb28metaG_FD_89873 | JGI IMG/M metagenome (GOLD analysis project Ga0123357, IMG submission 89873) | Embiratermes neotenicus P4 segment gut microbial communities from Petit-Saut dam, French Guiana - Emb289 P4 | ecosystem: Host-associated > Arthropoda: Insects > Digestive system > Gut ... | reverse complement strand
TAGGTTTGTGTACGTACACTCTATGACAACCGCATAAGGACGAAATCGCCTAACGACGCATTTCTATGAACGTGACCCCGTTGTTAAGCGACGCATATCTGTAAATATGAAGGTGATTCAGCGAAGTTCCCTCTGCAGCTGAGCGATTGTCATCTGTCGCCAGAGCTCAAGCAACATCTTGACAGCCACACTGGAAAGACGCGGACGACGTGCCGAAATTTGCGATAACGCAGCGACGCGGGCTTCAATCACAGGGAACCATATGATAAAGGCCTCAACTGTGACGGGGAAAGAACAGTGCGACAGCAGAGACGCAAAACGAAAACTTCGTTATTGGCGGTATAACTAACGACTCAAAATCCACGCAATTTAAACTTACTTTCTGACCGATCGTCATAGGATTTATCGACATTGAATTTCATAAACTTTCTTTCTGTAGTGCTCAAGGTTGTTTCATGCGGACAGATGGAGCCTGGCGATGCCAGTCTGTGTAATTTTCAACTTTTGCTGCGAAGGCGCCCAAAAATATTGCTTCATTCAGTGACTGCATTATTGAAGTCCAGGGACACTATTATTTGCAGTGAGTGTACTAAGATGTCATAAGTGCAGTGCTGGTTGTCAAGTTAAGCACGTGAGAGAGAGGTCGCGGGTGAAGTATGGAGCAGAAGTACGATGGGTTGCATAGGCTGCAGGGGCTCACTAATATAAAAGACTTACTAGGTTCTGGGAGGCCACCCCTAAATGTTCCCACAGAAAATCTTCCCCACAGCCTCCATCAGGGGTTGTTCCCCATATCTAGCGTGTCACTTGATATATGACACCACAGGGCAGAGTATGCCAGCTAGTCGTCTCCGTACACACTCGTCCGCGGATGCTGGGGTATCTTAGCGACGTGATCCCATCGCTGTGGGATGAGGAGCGACAAACGGCAGAGGGGTTAAACTTACATTTATGTGCCTCTGGGGATAATTTATTTAGAAATGTACAACACGGTATCACGGTTTAATTGTTTTTGTTCATTGCTTGGCGACGGGTTTAGCTGAGTTGTATAATAGTGATGAATTATATTGTGAGATGTGAAGTTCTGACGGTCTCAGGGTTACATTCTTCTGACATGTGACGCCGTGCACTTTGGTGAGCAGACACCGGAACAGAACCACTTCGTTCGAGCTGTAACACTTCTGACTTGTATGTAGGCTGTGCTCGGTTCGAATCTTAGCCAAGATATCAATTACCTTTACCTTCGTTTTTGTGGTTTTTTTTTTTCAGTCCAGTAAGACAAGTAAAGTGAAACAACACTAATTTGACGTTCAGGTGACCGTGCATCGTGATAAACTCTTATAATAAAACCAACTAGATGCACTAATTTTCCAAATTTATTTTTGGAATAAAGTTCTACATGTTTCGGACAGTTCCTCTGTACATCATCAGGAGTTTTTCGCTGTAAACACAGAAGTATATAGAAGTTTGCTGATAGCTTGCTAGCAGGATCAGGACGGAACTCCGTCCTGATCCTGCTCGCAAGCTGTCAGCAAACCTGTATATATTGCTGTGTGTATAGTGAAAAACTCCTGATGATGGAGAGAGGAACTGTCCGAAACATGTAGAGCTTTATTCCAAAAATAAATTTGAGAAATTAGTGCATCTAGTTGGTTTTGTTATACGAACAGTTACACTATATTGGGTGGCGACTGCAAGCTTTCACATCTTTTCAGATTTATTGCTCACTGTTGTCCATTCTTTCGAAAATATAAATTAGGAGTAGGAGAGAGCGTCTGTAAATAGGACAAAAATTATAAAAACTGGAAACGTGTGGAAGAATTTCTAGTCCTCTTGTCCGTACTTTGTTAAAACATGCTTGTACCATCAAGTCACATCGCAATACGTGGTGTTGTTGTCATTGTTGTGAATAACGTTTTGTCTGGGTTTGGCTCCATGTACCTCAGTAGACAGGTTTTGGGTAAACCAGCTGCCTGAATTTAACCTGAAGATAAAGGCATCACCTCCGAAACAAAGTTATCTGTTTCCGAGTTGTACATCATCACGTCCCAGAAGACCCAAGCCTCTAAATTTTCAAACGAAATTACAGGTTTATTGTGGCAGTTTAGAACTTCAATAGGATAACTTAATTCTGTTTTTGTGTAATTGTTTATTGTTTGTTTAACGATGCCCTCAGTAGCGCATGCTATATAGCATCCAGAGAATACACTTAACAAAATATTCAGTACGGAAGAGACTAAACGCATTGTCTTCTGTCCGTCCTGTTTCAGCATGTGCAGATCACGCAGAAGGGTCTTGGTTACGCCCACAAGTGTAATTCGATGCTTCTTTATTTGCATTCGTAACGCATGCAGTAGACAAGGCAGCAGTTCTAATAAGTTTTGACCTCAGCTGCTATACAGGCCCGGGGGTATGGAGTTGAAGACAGTAGAGACTAACATCTCGCACTCCCGCTTTATACATACAAGGAAAATATTTTAATTTGTAAATAACGCTGTGTGTGACCTTCTGTTAAACGTCCCCTCGTTCACCGTGTGGTATGGCCACTTCTAACCAATAATATTTTGGCGTCTAGCTTTTTCGTCTGCAAGAAATAACACCGACACAAAAGGTAGATGTCTCTGAATTAAAACTGGAAGTTTTAGTTCATTTTTGTCAAAAATGCCAATCTGAAGAGCAAATAAGTGAAGAAAAAACTGAAGTAGGAAAATGTTTTAAGATATTTTATTCTCTCTGGTAATAATGTTACCCTAGAGCATTTTGCAGTCCTGTTGTTTGTTCCAGAGATCCAGATTTTAAATCTTCATCAGGAATCGTGCCGTCCTGAAGGTTTGCACATCCTCCAGGCACATATCTAGAGAGTGCCTTAAATTATATAGTGTCGACATTTTCCAATTTTTTGTCCTTTTATTAATCATTCTTTCGTTCGAGGTCATATAATATGAGAAATTTAAAGGGCTACAATACCAACGACAAATATTTAAACAAATAAACAAACACAAAGAAGAGATAACTGAAGAATAAAAAAACAACTAAGTGCCCCTTATTATTTTATTGTACTTCTTACAGGCTTTAGCCTGCATCCCGGACACCACTCCAGCCTAACCGCACCTAACCTCCAAGATATAGTAAACCAAGAACGGAACGACCAATGTGGTAATCAACATCATTGTCGCGAGCTCCTGATGATGGGCATAGTAGTGCCCGAAACATGTTGAGCCTATAAGAATTACAATAAAATAATAAGTGGCATCTAGTTGGTTTTTTATTCTTCAGTTATCACAATGATGCACGGTCCAATAAATATTAGATACAAGATAAGAAGTTTTGAAACATTTGACATATTGTCTGTCCGTCTATGCGCAGGATGGCAATTCGTAGACAGATTTTTATACAGTGCATTTAATAAGATCGACATTTCACACTAGACAAGCATAAATATCCTGGACACAACGGGATGGATACCGTTAAATTAAAACAGATATCCTTTCCTCGCCCATACATGGTTACTTTTCTCGTCAATACCGCAACATGGAGTAGCTAAAACGTTAAAGTATAAAATACTTAGATTAAGAAAAGACAACTTAATCGTGCAGTTTAAAATAATTTGGAAAGAGGGTTGGAACGTTATGGAAGAACAATACTGCAAATTGCACACCACTTAAACAGCACGTATAAAGAAGCGGACGGTGTCATTTCCACTCATTTGTTTGTCCTTTGTCACGTTAGCTATAGGAAGCAGAAGAAACAACAGTTAAACTTTTATTTAGAGAGATAATTTCCATCTCTGTATGAGATAGAGCGGTAGGGCGTAGAAGATGAAGGTAGTTCCTTATGCCGTAAAAACGTGTCCCTGTGATATCGTTCCATTTTCTTTGGCCATAAAATATGAAATATGGACTCTACTCTTTTATATTACACCATATGTTCAGAGAAAGTAAAATGGAAAAGAAGAAAATAGTTTGGATCACCGTAACACTGGTGATTTGATGATTGCTCATAAGTAGCATATTCTATAGATGGAGTGACGTTAACAAAATCTCTCGATTGTATTCACATCAAGGGGATGGTGCTAAATCTAAAGCTATTTTCAAAGGTTTCAATAACAAACTAACCCTCTATTCTGACTTTTATTACGACATCCATAACGCTGTACGTTTTAAAGCTGCACAAATACATGAACACATTTGTTCTTTTGTTTAGAACATTGTCAAGGGAATAACAATATTTCCATGTAGTTCGATGTTTGCGGGGTTCAGCTTTTCGAAGGCTAAAATTCATCTGAAAATACATAAATATCTGCCTTCACACCATAAACAACACACTATATCACTTAGTCTTCATGGCTTCTGGGATGTGACATTACTTCTCGGGTTAAAGCTTCCCGACGTTTCGAAATATCCTAATGCCTTCTTAATCAGGGTCAAGCAGTCCCAAAAGACAAAGACACGGCGTCATGCCTCTTCAGCAGCACAGCTGTCACGACCTCTCTCCTTTGGACATACCGGACCAAGTGGGCAGTGCCAATGATGTAAGCTGTCGTGATATGACACCGTAAGGTAGCATCTCGCTTATTCATTTTATTGCAGAAAATCTTCTGTTTGTGTACGTATGTGTGAGTGTGTAGAATACGTGTGTAGGCCCACAGACACACTCACGCACAAACACTTTAACAAAGACAGTGTTCAGAATGTTCGCTTGTTAGCTAGTCCGTAAGAAAGTGAAAAATTGGAGGACCACGTATAACAGAATTTCTGTTTATTTGGCAACAGGAATCGTAGACTCCATGCCAGTTCCTGCAAATGTGGAACGTCGATTTCAACAGAAGGCGATGGACACGTACTGTGATTGCTATAGTACTGCTACATTATTTTATTTGTCTGTAGTTTTGTGGCGGTCAGCAGGCTCGAGTGGGGAACTGAAAGTGGTGTGGGTAGGCGCAGTTTGTGTAGTGGAAAAATGTGTAGCCAGTAGAAATTTTTGGTTGCTTGGTGAACTGCACCGACAATTTTTAACTCGTGTTTATATATATATATATATATATATGTGTGTGTGTGTGTGTGTGTGTGTGTTTATGTATGTATTATGTATGTATGTATGTACGCATGTATGTATTTAGGCATGCATGTGTGTGTCTATATATGTATGTATGTGTATATATGTTATGTGTGTGTGTGTGTGTGTGTGTGTGTTCTTGTTGACTGCTTTACGGGTCGGACGACGGAAGAACTGTGTTTCAGTTTCCATCAGGTAAAAGAATTTTATTTCTTGTTCATAGCTCCCAGAGGTCCTCTGGAGCCCACCCAGTTTCTTCATTTGTCGGGTACCGGGTATCCTACACAACGAGTCAAAGCGGCCCAGCAGTTAACCATCTGTACCTGATACCCAGGTGAAGAATAATTGGAGCTATATCTGCGCTCCTCCGTAGACATTTATGCCATCCACAGTGATACTGTACTCTTTGTCAGGTATGAGTGTACAGCTGCATGAAGTAGAGCCCTTGAGAAGCTGATAGTTACTTACCTATACTAGCTGTTAGATGCGGGTATTTTCAGGCTTATGTGTGGACTTTGAAAAGCGCTATTCACAGCCGAGTGGCGAAGTGCATTGCAGCTGAGGTTGGGATTTTCGAAAACCTTTTTCAAGCACACGTTAGTGTAAGTTAAAGGTACTTTCATTCATGAAACTCGATTTACACGTTAAATATATCAGGTAATCTGTTGGCTTGTTGTTATTATTATTCCATATCTTTCCTATAATCCTTACGTTTTGCTCTAATCTTCAAGCGATCATAAACCCTTAACGGTTCAAGATCGGACAAATGTTTAAATGAAATGTTTGATCGCAAAACCCTAGGAAATTATTTCCTGCAATAATGTCCATAATTCCTGAAAAACTCTTTACATTGTAATGGAAATAAAACAATATTTAATGAGCAAGGGTTTTATTGATTTAAAATTTCTTGAGAGAACTTTCACAATTTTTGGATAACTTATTTTTTTCCATGTATTTGGATGATGAAATCAAATACGGCGAGATGGGTAGGTCAGGGCTTTGAGATGTTAATAAACGCGTGCAAAGGTTTAGTCTGCAAACCTTGGGGTAGGGGGTGTGTAAGAAACACTGCAAACCTAAGGGAAAGCAAAGATGTGTCGATAATACATGACGTGAGGCTGTGTGGTTCGGGTTAATGCGCACTGTTAATATTTTGTGAAAACAGGCTACTTTGCCATAAATACCAAAAAATGAAATAGCCTGCTATAACTTCTTCGCGACTCTACTAAATGTAAGTAGTTACTTAATTAAAAGTAATTGAAATCAGTACATAGGGTAGCGGGTTAGTGGGAGGTCCTTCTTTTAGCGCCTACAGATTGAGAGAGAGAGATGTTTTACTTAGCAGTACTGCCAGTTGTTAAAATTATAAAGCGCCGGTGTGAGGGAAAGTACAGGAGTAAAGCTAGTTACCCTTGTAGCGCCTGGAAAGGCCTGTAGCGCTCCAAGAATTTCAGGTTCTCAGAATTTCTAGACAGCACATGAAGGTTGCAAGGTTGGTAACCCTACGCACCTGCCACTTTTACCTCCAGGAGATATTCCTGGTACTCAGTTCTGTTAGAGGCTGAATCGACACCAGGACCATAGTGCGGCCGGAAGGATAAGGTCAATAAAAAATCCCAATAACTCCAGCGGGAATTGAACCCGCGGCCTTCCGGCTTGTAGTGCAGTGCCTCAAAGAAACTGCGCCACCGTATGCCCCACGTAACAGTGATGGGCTGACTCTGACATGGGAAATCAGAAGCACTGCAACTTCTGTCAGTGTTACTTTGTCTTCCACAAATCCCACATGGATTTACTGTGGACAAAGTAGTCTTTATCTCCGTGCCTCGGATTTCCCTGAGCATGGAGATACAAGGAAAATATTCTTAGATACATATGTAATGATCTGCCTACACAACAAAGAACACAGCAGGATTTAATGTTTATTTCGTGTGGGTTTATTCATTATCTTGTGTGTCGTAGTGGTCCCTTAGATACGTTGATAATATTTACGACTACAATTAGTGTTAGTAATATGTGTAGTACTAGTATCTTTGTTATAGTTCCTATTATTTGTTTGTATATAACAGTTGTTGTGGTTGTGATTTCTTTCATCTTCATACTACCCTCGAATCACTGTTCGTGTCTAAAAAACATGGCGTCACGTCCCAGACGGCAACAATTTTAATATACGCTGCAGCAAAAAGACAGAACTACTCATTTACTGGAATATTTTCTCTAGCATATATTCGCTTTTCAACAAAGTAACTTAATCAAGTGACATGAGATTTTTAAATATTAATTATATAAAACAAATGACATTATGCACAGCGATAATTGTGGCAAAGTGAAACGCAAACACAACGAACGAGATAACTCGGTTCGGAGTCGTGCAGGTGGCGTGACAATCGCCCATAAACACGTCCCGTGGATTCGGTTTCACCTTGTTGCTGCCCGCTTAATGACGACCAGACACGCAATAGCCAGTGACAACGTAACAACAGACCATTTACTGAGACGTGGTGTGATATTTCTCAGTTTGTGGCATTTCCTTGAGCACCAGCTGGTGGCATTAGGTACCGCACCTTTCAGTCCCACTGAAACCAAACTGGCCTAGTTATACTTGCAGAATAAAATTTGTTTCTATGATTGACGAAGGACCGCACTGTGAAGAGGAATGGTGAACAGTGTCTTCATAACTTCATCAGTATATGGCGATAAGAGATCAGCTTCACCCTCCGGTAACTTCACCCCAGCATCCATTAGGAATGAGGCTAAAAGTAGACACCAGGCCCGGTCTCGAATCTCTGAAGAAGAACATGTTTATTGCATGTGAATCCTATGGCTTTATGTAACCCGAAGTGACAGGTGATATAATGAACAGAATGGTTTACAGATCATGCGTTACATATGCACATTCTTCAGTATTTACCTTTACCTTAAGACGAGAGACCAGTTTTCACGCCCACATAACACAACGCATTGAGTTATAATTCTACGTGTTTTAGCGTTTGTACTTAGGTATATGATACAGGGTTTTGGTGGGAAAACCTGAGGTAAAGAGACCACTTGGGAGACCCAGGCTAGATGGGAAGATAATATTAAGATGGGTCTTCAGGAAGTGGGATGTGAAGGTATGGACTGGATCGATCTGGCTTAGGAAGGGGACAGGTAGCGGGCACTTGTAAATGCGGTAATGAACCTTCGGGTTCCATAAAATGCGAGGAATTTCTTGACTGACTGAAAACCGGTTAGCTTCAAAAGAAGGGCTGTGCTCCATGGAGTAAGTAGTTAGTAACTTATGTATTGGAGACGGAAAGACACAATATTCTGAACTGAATGGTGGCAAGAATTTCTGTCATTCATTGTGCTCTTAATTGCTTCGTGAATGAAATGTTGCCATGTTTCGCTACCATCGTTCCCATGTATCTGAAGGATATATTGTCTATAGCCTTCTCTGTCATGTTTTTGACGCGACAGCCCCCAGTGGGCCATGGCTTCCTCATTCACAACATTTCTAAATCACACACAACGACGCACCACAGTCGGTAGGACTCCTCTGGACGAGTGATCACCTGGTCGCAGAGAACTCTACCTGACAACACACAACACTCACAACTGACCAACATCCATGCCCCCAGTGGGATTCGAACGCACAGTCTCAGCAGGCGAGCGGACGCAAACCTACGCGTTAGACCGCGCGGCCACTTTGTCTGCAGGCAGTATAATTTGAAGGCCGAAACATCGTTTTTCGCTCGGATTATGTTTCACTTTGTTGCTAGCAACACAATACTTGCAAGCAGTGCCTGAGACTGTAAAGACAGAACTGCAGTCAGGTTAAGAAATGTAAAGCTCACCAGTGCAGGTAGAAACAATCACACAGCGTGGACTTGGGAGGAATTGTGAATGATGTGTGGAATCGATGGTGTTCGACTTACAGGAAACGGAAATGTGGCTAATATGAGGAAGTCTATTGACATTCTGTGATTCTAGAGGTCACGTGAGATACGATGTGATTTAACTTTGTAGACCCATACCAACGTTTTATGGGATTCTAGTCTCTAAATCCTATTATACTATCCTAAAGACAGAAACAATATATGTTTAACCCAAAATTTGGTCTATCTACCAAACTACACTGGGGCACGCGGTGGCGCAGTTGGTTGAGGCACCGCGCTACAAGCCGGAAGGTCGCGGGTTCGTTTCCCGATGCTGTCATTGGAATTTTTCATTGACATAATCCTTCCGGCCGCGCTATGTCCCTGGGGTCGACTGAGACTCTAACAGAAACGAGTACCAGGAATATTTCCTGTGGGGTAAAGGCGGCCGGTGCGTAAGACTGACAACGTTACCACCTTCATGTGCCGACTGTTTTGAAATCTGGGATCCTCAGCCTCCTGGAACCCTCAGGGCGTGTCCAGGCCTGTAATGGGATTGCTTTACCAAACTACACTGCTTTACATTCCGAACGACTTAATACTAAACCTCCATGAGAACCTTCAAACTTACAAATTAAAGAGTTAGTTGTGGAAGGAAATAAGTCAACTTTTCAGCCACTGGACATTGCTAATGCATTTGACAACTATCTGACTTGATTTCAAAAAGTATAGCAATACGAAGTGTATCACAACAAGATAAAGTTAACTATTCATGTTTGCCAGTTTGAGTAGACGCTAAATTAATGACAGTACTTTATCTAGGGAAGTAACCCTTCCCCACTGGAAAGGTGGTTTCTTTCCTTATCAATATTACAACAACAACAAAAAAAGTATCTGTGGCAGCCATAACTCCTCGGAAAGTAAATCTGGGAGCTTCAAGTTTTGTCAGTAGATTTTGGCTGATTGTTGTGTGTGTCGTGTCACATTTTTCTAAAAAAAAAAAAGTATTCCACGGGATGGGCGCGCTGTAGTCAGGGCGACATCGGGTATGCAAAAAATGCAAATTATTATGCAATGTGGTGTGTGGAAGGGGAAAGAAACACAAGTTTCATACGTTTTCCCTTTGTGGAATGAATGATTATCTTTACACCCTTTAATTCAACGGTTACACAATAAAAGGAAACAATCGTTTGTTACTTTATACGATGTGCCTCCTACATGTTTGCCACATCGTAAAGTGACAAATGATCGTTGTTTATTGTGCAACTGTTAGATTAAATGTTGTATGATCCTTCTATTGCACGGAATATAGAAAACACTGAATGACTGTCTCTTGTCTACCTGCTTCTTTACCTATCTATCTATCTATCTATCTATCTATCTATCTATCTATCTATCTATCTATCTATCTATCTATCTATCTATCTATCTATCTATCTATCTATCTATCTATCTATCTATCT
>Ga0123357_10014218_pt1 | contig 10376 bp, 2 predicted proteins | sample TergutEmb28metaG_FD_89873 | JGI IMG/M metagenome (GOLD analysis project Ga0123357, IMG submission 89873) | Embiratermes neotenicus P4 segment gut microbial communities from Petit-Saut dam, French Guiana - Emb289 P4 | ecosystem: Host-associated > Arthropoda: Insects > Digestive system > Gut ... | reverse complement strand
TAATGAACCTTCGGGTTCCGTGAAATGCGGGGAATTTCCTGACTAGCTGCAGACCAGTTAGCTTCTCAAGAAGGACTCTGCACCATGGAGTAAGTAAGTAAATAGTAGTCTGTGCATGCCTGATATCCTTCATGTGAATAACAGGAATAAACAGATGCCTTAACACTGCAGCCTTAAACTGTCCTATCATTTTTACGATTTAAAATACTATAGGTTCGACTACTGAAAATTTTTATACCGACACAGGAAACACGCCTCTAAAAACGTGAGAGTATAGCAACAAGCCTATAAAGTTTAGTCTTATTTCTTGTATCCGTAGTATGTACTGCCGAGTTAGTCTGAAAACTTCGCAATTATCCACAACAAACGTCATCAATGAAAGTAACGTGGGACAAATGAAACACTGTAATGACAAAGTAATGCCATAATCGACCACTCTTAACGTCTGTATTAACAACTCAGTTACGTTTTGGAGACACAAGTATGTCCTACCGTACGCATTGGTGTGGTGGAAGTTTCACCGAAAACATGCCTGAAGTGCAGTATTTTCGCACATCTGGTAGACAATGCCCTACACGCCATGCTTATGGTACTTAGTGTACAAGTTACAGCATTTACACTTTAGGACCACTCCGATTGTATATGCACTTCCGAGCACTACTACATAACACACTTAAATCCTCACCTACCCCCGCCTCTCTCATCCGGCCCAAAGTAACACTGTTTACTTCCCTCAAAGAGTGATCACAGCCGTAAAGATAATCGGTGTAGTCGGTTTCTGGCGGCTGCGAGTATTGGACAATATGGAGAAAAAGCGCACCACAATTTTTATATTTTATCGTATTTTGCTCTAGATATTAATTTTGAAATAAATGATTACGTGATTTGAAAGCTGCGATTTCAAGCTTAAGTTTACTTAGAAGACAGGCGTGTTGTGCCAACTGTGATGTACTTGTGAACGAATAAGGGTCTACGTGCGTCTCTGGGCATAGGTGGCGCTATTTAACACGAAACAAGGAAGGTGTTTTTAGTGTGTGTGCACTTCTTTTCCAAGTTTTGAAACAGTTGTTCGAAACAACGAGTGATTTTGCCATACGATTTTATGATGAATAATGTAATATAAGGAATGCTGAATGTTTCTGCAAGCGAGATTTAATACATACTGTAAAGTAAGTATCGGAAACTTTCCTTAAAATGTTACTATTAATACGGATTTCACCGCCGATCGTCTTTTGTTTGAATAAAATGTAGTTTTTGTACGATTATTTCGTAGTGGTGTTACCCTTTGTTATTGACAGTTTTGAAAATATGAAACATGAATGCTTTAACATACCTTAATTGAATATTATTTCGTCTACTCTTGAAACATGTTGCTCATTCGCTGTCTGCCTGGAATATGGTGAACAATTTAATAAATTTTAAAACACGGGAAGTGTAGTATGTTCCCATTTGTGGCCCGAACCAAGAATTCTGTGATTTCTGTGGTAATTGACCTTTCAGATATGAAATATGTAGCAGTATGCATTTAGAGTTTACAATGTTAATGAAATTACTCCTTTAGTTACAGATGTTGACTGAAAATTGCAATGGCTAGTAGAGAAAAAAAGCCACTCAACAGTAAGCAGTTGGGGGTTAGGAAAGAAAGCGATAAAGTTGTGAAAGTAACGGAAGCTGCGAAAGAAGAGGACGTTAGTAATAAAACAAAGGATTCCAAACAGGTTCAGAAGGATGTAAATCAAGGAAAGAAATGTATTCTTAAAAAGAGATCAACAGGTGGCATAAAATCAAGGAAGAGTTTGGAGAGTACAGGAGTGACTGTAAAAGATGGAGCTAGTTCAACTGTTGACTGTGCTGTGGGAGGCAAACCAGGAAGGAGTTCTCAAAACCCAAAATTACGTCATACCAATAAATTAAATAAGACAGCCATATCTCAGGGTGGTACAAACTTAGCTAATGAATTACTTTGTCATTCAACTGATGCAAAGCACTCACAGAGCCCACGGTTGTGCAAGACCAATAAGGTTTCAAAAGCTGGTAAACAAGGGAGCCGAGCACTGGAGGAAACAACCGTGTCAGATGATTCCAACCTGAATACCCTAAACACAAAAGCACAGAGTCCAAAGTTACGAAGGTTTGCTGCACAGAACAAGGTAGGGACAGGAAGCCCAGATGTACGGAATGGGACTAAAGGTCGTAATACACCTTATGTTACAAGATCGGACTCACCAGCTAGAGTTTTAAGGAATGGGAAAAGAAGAAAACTAAAAGATCCTAGTCTCTTGGAAGGACTTGATGTGGGGTATCCCAAACGAAGACGGTTACTCAGTATCACTAGAGATGGCAGTGGCAGTGATTTGGGAGGTAAAAGTGAAACCTGTTTAGATGATCAGTCAAGCATTGCAGGGAGCGACAGCAGTGTCTATGACTTCCCAAGACTGGAAAATGGCAAAGGAATCTGGGATTCAGACTGTGATTCCAGGGTTCCAGTGGATGATACAAAAAATGAAGAACGTTCTGCCTCTGATGCCTTCAGTTTACCTAATACAGAAAACCAGTCGCGCACTTCTCATGATAGCTGTTTAGGAAAATCAATTTCGAACAAAATTGCTGAGCTAATACATAGAAACAAACTTACTGAGTCTACTGGGAAGGAATTAGTCCCAAGGGGAGAAGAAAAGTTGGTCTTCACCAAACCATCGGAATCAGATGAGTCAAATCTTGAAAAGTGTATTGAAAATGAAAAAAATTTAATGGACACTAATTTTAACTTATGTGAACCAGAATCTCTTTCTTCTGAGAAAACCAACTGTAAGTCAATTGAATGTGAGCTTAGCCATGACTTTAGCAACCAAAACATCAGCTCAGGAAGTGAGGTTTCAGAAACCAAAGAAACAGTGGAACACGTTTTACCAACTCCAAGAAGAGTGACTGTGCAAGATAATGCTGAGTTGAAGGAACTGGGACACAAAAATGGACAGAATCTTTCAGTTGGTATAGCAGTTTGTCACCCCCGTGAAAAATCAGTAAGAAAAGTCCGAGATATGAAGGCTATGAAGAGCAGAAATTTTTTTCAGGAGTGTCCAAGTTCTAGTGGTGTGTTCTATGTTGTTCAAAATCCCATAAATATTCCGCTACAGAAAGAAGGTGCACGGTCTGTTTTAACTGCAAGCAGTGGAGAACACCAGAGTTCTGTCACTTGCACTGCTACTGAATTGGCTAATATGGGTGCTGTGATTGTAAATTCATCTGTTGAAGAGAAGCCGTCTTCAGACATTGAAAATGTTGCAGATGTAGAAGGTGGTATATCCAGTGTTTCTGTGAGGGATGTAGAGAAAGATACTTCAAATATGTGTGCTGGTCTAGAACTTGAGAAAGAATCTGCTTGTGTTCTTTCTCAGACTCCTACAAATGAGGCAGATGTGTCTGGTGTTAATGATTCTGATACTGATGTAACTATTACACATAAAGGGGATTGTGTTTTTAATAGTAATATTGATGGAAAAGGATGTAACAACATTGACAGTGAACTGGAATATGACAGCAAAATTGACCTTGGTAGTAAGGATGATGGCAGTACAGGAATTCTTGACAGGAAAGTGGATTGTGAAAGTGACATCATTAAGACTGACTCCAAGAACTCAAACAAAATTACAAGTGTGGATTGTGAGAATACCGTCACCCATGGTGTAGTAACAGATACTTATGACAGTAACAGAATTGTGATTGACAATAATGATCCTGTCAGTACAGGTAATGGTGCTGCTGATTGTATAAAAAAAGTTTGTAAAGATGACTTTGTTGTGGACACAAACATTAAAAAAGATTGTAAAGAAACAGTCTGTGATGTTGACGTGAAAATTGATTATAATGAGAGTGTTGATCCCAGTAATGGAACAAATTTTAAAGAAATGTCTTACAATGTTGTTGATGGAAGTGAGTGTAGTAGCATGACTGACAAGCCACAGAAATCGAATTTTCTTGAAATACCAGAAGCTACTAATAATGTGAAAGCTGCTTTAGAGACCATGATTCATAATGATTGTGAAAGTGGTGCTAGTGAAGCAGGTAAAAATGTTCGTAGATCAACTCGTTCATCGGTAGGTAAAGTACGAGCAGCCATGCTCCACTGTATGACAACTGGAAGAATGAAATCATCAAAACTAGATTTGCAAGAAAAGAGCCAGGAAGGTGTGAAAGATGAAGCAGAATCGCTCACTGTTTGTTTGGCTGAAAGTGGTAGTACTATGGTTCATGAAGATGTTACATTTTCAGCCAGAAAGACTTCAGAACTGAAAGGCAAAGAGACTGATGTGGAAGACAAGAATGTGAAAGTACAGGAATCAGAAAGGAAGGCAGACCCAGTGTTTGCAGCAGCAAGTAGTTCAGATAAGGCAGGAGATTTGTTACTTCATAACAGCACAACTGGAGTGACAGCACAGAGTGTCCCTTCCAAGCAGTATTTGTTTCATAAGCATGATGTCCACATGAAAGAGGAAGCTGAAGTTTTGAGTGAAGAAATGGGAACTTCCATGTGTGTTGATGGGGTTGTTGGTGGAAAGAAAGATGAAACTTCAGGAACTCTGTTAAATGTTAAAATGTTTCAAGAAGCTGCTGTTGAACCTGAAAATACTGATAAAAAGGAAATAATTTCAGACCAAGATAAAAAGAAGAGGATTTCACAACCCAAAACAGACGACACTTCTGATATGACTGATTTTATTGATCTTGGAACTGAGGAAGTTGTTCAAAATGAAGATTTTTTTGATGGGGGGCCAGCAAAAAAGGAGGCAAGTAAAGTCACCCATACCGGTGAATCATACGCTAAACTGAAGGTTGAGACTGACAACGTATTACCTTTACAGAGAACATTTATGTCTAACGTTGTGACACACATAAAAAGAGATAAAGAAGGTAAAGAAGAGGATGATAAAAATGATGAAATGAATAATTTGGAAGGGGAACTGATTCATAAATTACAGAGTGGTATTGAACCAACAATGTTTTATGCCAAAGAAAACATGAAAGACATATTTCATGATTCAGGCCTTAAGTCCTCAGACGTTGTTGTAAAGGACATGGAGAATAACATGCCAGAAAGCCAGTGTGATTGCAAAGAGCAACAAGTAACCATTTCTGCTAAGGAGGAATTTCCATCTGTTACTTCTGGGTGTTCAATTGAAGGTGGACAGGTAAAGGACAGTAGGAAACATGTCAACGAAGAAATCAGCCATAAGGAAGTGACTGTGGAACAGTGTCACAAGGTATCGGAAGATGGTGCTGTAGGTATCATGTCTCATGTGGAGCAGTTTGAAGTTGAGGACTCGCTTCACAAAGCATCAAGTTCCATTGATGGTATTGAGACAAGCAGTTTAGACACTGAAGAGAATGATTCCAAAGTCAGTGATTTGAAAAGTAAGTTTATGGAGGAGGAAGTGAGTCCAGAACAGCAGGCAATCAAAGAAACAGTCCTGAGTGCTCTTGGACTGCAGCCTCTTCGAGTTACACAGGTATTGTATGTCCTGGCACCTACTGAAATATTCAGACAATGGACAGATGTACATTTTGTTTATACAGTTTATTTCACAGCTTTCAGAATGTGAAATGTTGAAGTGTTTACTTTGTATCCGTGTTTGTTCAGATTTTCCTTTTTCCTGATTATTAGGTGCTGTTGCCAAGCATCACAAAATGTGTAATAATACACACCACCACCACTTCTAGTAAATAGTAGTAGAAACGGGATGTAAAAAAGATAAAGATGATGTACAAGCATATTGATTGACACACCCAACAGAATTCAATTGGCCTCATGGTCTAGCATGCTGAATGTTTACACATTTAGTCACACAGTTGAATTCTAGTCCACTGAAATTTTTGGCTGCCACTGCCACTGCTGCTGCTGCTGCTGCTGCTGCTGCTGCTGATGGTGATGAAGTTGCAGTTTGCAGTCACTGGGGTTGCATGGTCATAGGTGGCCAAATTTTTTGTTTGTTTGTCTGTCTTGTCTAGGAAGCACCACAAGGAGAGGATTACTTTCACTCTCCAGGTCTTTCTGAAAATGTATACGAATCAAACGTCTGCCATTCACTAGCTAGTTGTGGTTTTGAAACTCTCATGCTTTCCTGTGACAGGTTTGTTGGCAGTGTCATAGACAGTAATGGATGTGTAGCAGCAGTGGCAGCAGCACTAGTAGTAATAGTACAATATTTACTCGAATGCAAGAAGAGTTTTTTCCCTTAAATTTGGTGCTTAAATATATGAGGTTGTCTTAAATTTGCCTATAAAGCTCTGAACCAGACTATGCCAAACTGGTTTTTACTCAATTGGACCATAAGGAGTTAAACCAAGGCCTGCATCACCAAGTGTAGACAAAAGAGAGAACAGCATTGTTAAAGTTGGCATAATCTTCTTTTGGGGGGGGGGGTTTCTTCCATCCTCTAATTTTTTAAAGAAGCACATTGTTTTTTGAAACCGGCTCTGTTTTGGTCTGTAGGCAAAGAAGCATCTATCCTGGTGGACCCCTTAGGTCAAGCTAATCTTAGTCACTGGCTACAATAGAAACAGTAATCTTGTTAAGATATGAACCTGAGAACAGATCTAGTCCAAGGGTCATAACAAGAAAATGACAATTGAAAAATTAACTACAAGGCTCAAAAATGAAACCTGGAACAATCCACAGATTCAAAACCATAAAATAAGCCATGAAGTCAGACTGACCAGACCACAGACACAATACCACAAACCAGAACACATGGATTTAAAACTCTGAACACCACGGATACAATCTGTGGAGAAAACTGTAAATCTTTGTAGGTTCAAGTAAGTTTATAAACCAAGAAGCATAAGTGTATTATTTAGTCAGTGTGGATTATAACAGCATGGCAGCACGTCTCACCAGAAGTGACTGTGATGATTTTTAAGAAGTGCTGTATGTCCAGTGGAATGGATGAGACTGCAGTATGTTGTGGAATGACAGTGAAGAGGATGGAAATGTTAGGAGTGAGTGTGAGGAAGGTAAAGGCACTTACTGTAAAGACCGAGACAGTGACACTGATTGGTAAAGGTAGATAGAATCTGACATACTCTGTGTAGTAAGTGTATGCAATGAATGGTAAAATATTTTTTTCTAGCCAGCGTTTTACTTGGTGGGGGGTTCATTGATTTGGATAACTGCATTTTTCTATGGTAGATATGTTTTATTTTGGGGGTCATCTTGGATTCAAGTCATGTTGCATTCAGGTAAATATGGTACTATGAGTCAGTTCTGGTAACAGGAGACTTGGAAAGTATTTTAATGAATGTAGGCAGGAAGGGGTTGGGTATTTGCCTGGTGAGGGTATATGACTCAGCAATTACAGTCTGTGCAAAAGCTTTTGGCACTTACATTAGAGTTACTGTGGCAGCTCCTAACATTCTAGGCGGCGATGTATTTGGGACTGATATTTTTCACTGACATCTCGTGCCATGAAACAAGACTAGCCTCATTCCCTGTGCATCCCTTTTCCTTTGTCTTCCCCCACTTCCTTACCCTGCATGTTTCAAGATTCATGAATTGGACTGTAGTGGTGGTGGTAGTGTCATCATCAGATATGTTTTAAGTAGTAACCAACATATTCAAATGCAAATACTGTACCAGTGTAAAGTTACTTGTTATCCATTGGCCTGTAAACATGTTCTGTACCAGTGTACAACATTTCCTGAGACACTTGTAAAGTTTTACTGAAGGTACTGCACTATCCCTCTGTTGCTCTCAAATACCTGGTCTTTCAAGAAACCATACAAAGAAAATCCAGTAGAGTAAGATTCATCGCCTGCTACTGATAGATGTTCATTATAATAATTTGTTGCCCCAAAAGATCTCATAGCTGTTCCATACTGTCTCCTCATCACATGTTTAGTTGTATTGCTGGAATCAGACTCCTGCAGAACACATGTTAAAATGTTTGCACAGAACTAAAACAAATGCTGCTGCTACTTCTCCTTCTCCTCTCCCTCCCCTTCTCCTCCTCCTCCTCATTCTTCTTCTTCTCCTCCTCCTCCTCCTCCTACTCTTCTCCTTCTTTGCCTTCTTCTTCTTCTTCCCCTCTCCAGTTATCTTAGACTTCTCAGCAAGTCCCTTAATGTTAAATGCCTTATGTTCTAGAAGAGACAGCTTGCCACTTCATATGTTGTCCTCAACAGCAGGATGCGCAGAACTTGTCACTGAGACCCTTTATTGTTGAATATGACAGTTCTCTAGAATTAGGAATTTCTAAACAAAAGACTTCCTTTGTTGTCACATAACTTTGAGTTACATAATAATTTAAAGTAGTGCTTGACAGTTACCTGTGTACACATTGAAGACTATAAAATACAAAGGAGTACTTTTAACATGTCCAAAATCACAAACCAAACTAAACATTTGGCATGCAGCATGGCAGAGACAGTATCTAACTCTACAATTTCACTCTGCTTACAATTCCAAATACAAATTTTACTCAACTAGGCTATGATTTTGTGATAATCTGTGCATGAGTTCAGCAGGCTGGCCCATGAGCTAAATGTATATTGTCTAAATAAGACATTAAAAACACAAGGTTTTTAGGTTGGAGGTCTACAGTAGGAAAGAAGGCTTCATGAATTGTGCCTAGAACTTCATGTTATGTTATAATACTAAGTGAATCCGTGTCATTTCAGATACTGTCTTACAATAAAAAAATGAATATATTTGGAAAGAAGGTTCTCATGCTCTTGAATATGTATGGTACATTCAGAAGTTTGTAAAGTATTATGTTGTCTGATTGTGGAAAATGGTTGACAATTCAGAAAGTTTCGTCAGTAAGTTTTCTGGTTCTCTCACATAACCGCAGAACAAATGCAGTAGTTTCTTAATTGTAAATTAAGAGTGCCCTTTCACTGGGGGGGGGGGCTCATCTTTCTCAGATGATGAGTCTTAATTGAAATACCTACACTGTTTTGTATCCTGCATCTGAAGGTGTAGCCTGTGCCTTTTGTATTCTATGTTTATAACAAGAAATAAAATTTACATCCACAGCCTAGTGCAGTGAATTCAGAATCCAAATTGAACAGATGTTATTGTTTGAAATTGTGGTTGTCTTTTGGGTTTTTGCTCCATATAACAATTGGATGTTTTGACATTCTGGAGGAACATACTATCTCTAAAATGTTGGAACATGTAACCACTGCACAGTGCAGAAACACAAATGGTGACATCACTTTAATAATAGGTACAGTAAACCTGGGAACATGGCCTTAAAGTGTTTCATTTTGTGTTCTTTATGCTCTGACTGAGTGCATTCAGATGAATTTTCCCTTGGGTTCCTTATATATCCCTGCATGTCTGGAGGAGAAGTCTTATAAGTACTGTAGTTTCTTACTTTCTATACTTCTATCAGATTTATATCTATTGCTGATTCTTTAGTTGTATCCTACTTCTATTCGTTCCAGAATGTACCTCTCTTTCTTAGAGTTATTACTGCTTTATAGGCTGGCATTGCAACTTCTGGCAGTCATAATAAGACCAGTGAAGGTAACTACACTGGAACTTTAAAAACAGTGATCAAGTTGCCGCGATCATCGCCTGAGAAACGCTGTACTCCTCTGAAGTTGGTGCTGAAGAGTGGAAAAGCCCACACTAATGTGGATGAAGCTACAACAGAGAGAGGAGAAAATGAATTTGAAAATTTGGTCTTTGATGGACATGAGAAAATGGAATATAGTGTCTGCAAAGAGGTTAGTTTTGTAAAGTACAGAAACTTCATACTGCATGCACTTGCTGGAAGTGAGTACCTTTAACAGTAAGCAGTTCCTAAACTTATTATACTTACAGAAAACTTAGTCATGGTTAAAAAATATTGGCATGCTATAGTCATGGTTCTAAGGCCTCAGATTAATGCTACTCAGATGTAACAAACATTTAAGTTGCCACTTCCAGGTAACACACAGTGTTGGGGTGTGTCACTGTAGTGCAATGTTTATATGTACTGCATAGTGAAATCCATGTAAAGTGTCAAGTTTTGCACTCATACACCTTGTTATGCTTGCCATACACAGATATAAATCATGGACATTTAAAGGAGGTGCTTCTAGTATTGGAATTGTGTTGCTTTTATATTCACAGGTATATATCTTTTATATTCACCGGTATATATCTTTTATATTCACAGGTATATATCATTTATATTCACAGGTATATATCTTTTATATTCACAGGTATATATCTTTTATATTCACCGGTATATATCTTTTATATTCACCGGTATATATCTTTTATGTTCACAGGTATATATCTTTTATATTCACAGGTATATACGTAGGTGGGTCCATAAGTTTCCGGCCTGACGTACAAAGACCGCGCCAAATGCAAAATGCTCTGAGGG
>Ga0123357_10014217_pt1 | contig 10376 bp, 5 predicted proteins | sample TergutEmb28metaG_FD_89873 | JGI IMG/M metagenome (GOLD analysis project Ga0123357, IMG submission 89873) | Embiratermes neotenicus P4 segment gut microbial communities from Petit-Saut dam, French Guiana - Emb289 P4 | ecosystem: Host-associated > Arthropoda: Insects > Digestive system > Gut ... | reverse complement strand
TAGCTTTTTTCCCTCAAATTTAAGTCCAATTTGCTGGCGAAACTAAGTTTCTTCGTGTTGATTACTGTTATTGCCATAACTAACTAACTAACTAACTAACTAACTAACTCCGTGGCTTTTAGTCCGCGAGCGAACCATACCAACCGAGCGGCTGCCGCCGGTAGGCGAAGTTAGTGCCAAATAGCAGTACTAAATTTAATTCCCGTATGTATGCTACCCTAATAGTTGAAATATTCCACATTCTCTGTCTGTAATTACCATAATCTTTTATTTCTTATTTTTTCCATTAGATTCTACATAGTTTTCCCCTTACTGATTTCAATACGATAAGAAGTAAAGTGCGGCATATAATGTACAATTTTAAAAATTAATTCCTACCTTTATTAAGCCCAATAAGAACAAACGGTGGAGCTTCAGGGAGCCTTAACGTGGACTCTGGTACAAGTTAATGGGCTGGATTCTTGATCCGATCGTCGTTTATATGGGAAATACCACACTGAATTCATGATGGCATACGGTTTGTTGATTGTTCTGTGAAACGTGTGGCTCATTTATTCTGTGTAACAACGTGTGGTTCACGGGTTGTTCTGCGAAACAGCAAGGCTAACATTAAAGAACTCCACTTTTTCATGACTATACTCCGTGGAGAACCTCTAAATCAGTTTAATGAATTCTCTGTGTGTGTGTAGAGCAGAAAACACGGGCCCTCTTATGTTGCGTGTCATTTGTTTATTTAATGTGACACGGAATGAAAACAGCTGTGTGTGGATTAATAGGCCATGAGATTCTTTCATCCTACAGAGATCCTTACAGGAGAAAATAATTTTTCCTCTGGTGAATGAGGAATCCTACCAACGAGACTGCTGCTAGTGGTCTACAATTCTCTGTGACACTACAGACGGTGACGTGGAACCAAAGCAGAATTCCCACGGGTCCACTCTACATGCTGAGTGCTAGAGCAGGCTTATACAGTACTAAAGCTGCGAGAGGCGGGCGTATTAATGCTTAAACACTGCAATGTTTCAAACGTGTAGTGCTGTAAAGACGACAGCACAAGCAACAAGATTCATCAGAGCCTTTCTTGAGGATCTGATAGTCGTTGATATTGTCACTAAATTCATCACCATTTATGATAACAGAATTGTGATTATTTTGAACATAAATCACCGCTACACTGTAATAATCTAACTACTTCCACTACATCATCTTTTAATCGATCGATTGTACTGTTATCTTTCTCTCTATGCCTAGCTATCCTAAGGCCTCTTTTGTTTTCTCCCGTTTTAATGCACAGAATGAAATATGTGGCAGGAGGACCCTACGGTTTAAGGCAACTGAAAACAAAATCCGCCACTGAGTCATTCCCACCTACCGTCCACCAACATTCCCACCTACCGTCCACCAACATTCCCACCTACCGTCCACCAACATTCCCACCTACCGTCCACCAACAACTCAACACTTTAAAATTCGTCCACATTTGTCTTCTCCGTCCCCATTTTCACACTGTCTTCTGTACGATCTAATTTAATAACATCCTTCAGTCTACGCCTGGACCATTTAACTTAATTAAATAATGAAAAAAATTTGTTTCACCTTCGTGTGTCTGCGCCACGAATTGGAGTTGTGGTCATAATTTCTTTCAGATAATTAATGATAAACTGTAGAACAGAGTGCAATACTGACTGACTGACTAACTAACTAATTGACTGACTGATTGACAAACTAACTAACTAAACAACTAACTAACTAATTAATTAACCAACCAACTAACTAATTAACTAATCAATCAACCAACCAAACAACTAACTAACCAACCAACCAACTAAATAACCAACCAACCAACCAACCAAACAACCAACCAACCAACTAATTAACTAAATAACTAACCAAACAACCAACTAACTAAATAACCAACCAACCAACCAACCAACTCAATAACTAAATAAAGAAATACATAACTAAATAACTAACAAACCAACCAACAAACTAAATAAATTAATAACCAACCAACTAAATAACCAACTAACCAACCAAACAACTCAATAACTAAATAAATAAATACATAACTAAATAACTAACTAACCAACCAACAAACTAAATAAATAAACGAATAACCAACCAACTAAATAGCTAGCTAACCAACCAACCAACCAACAAACTAAATAAGTAAATGAATAACCAACCAACTAAATAACTAACTAACCAACCAACTAACAAACTTACGAACCGACCAACCACCCAATCACCCAAACAACGAACCAACTTATAACGTAAACTGAACTAAACTAACTGAACTAACTAAAATTAACTAACTGTGCGCCGGTCCCAGTAACGGCGCGGTCTAAGGCTTAGGTCTGGGGCCGGTCGCCTGCTGAGATCGTGGGTTCGAATCCTATCGGGGGCATGGATGTCTGATTTGAGTGTTGTGTGTTGTCAAGTAGAGGTCTCCATGACGAGCTGATCACTCGTTCAGACGAGTCCTACCGACTGTGGTGTGTCTGAGTGCGTGATCTAGAAACCATGTGAATGAGGGGGCCCTGGCCTACTGGGAGGCTGTTGCTCCAAAAACAAAAACATTAGCTGTGTAACAAACTAAGTCTACAGATCACAGTCCTTCGTAAGAAGCTGTCTGTTCCTCAGTCAAAAATTCCCAGCATTCTATCAAAATCGAAGGATCATCACTGCATTCACAAAAGCCCTCCGCATATCCCTCTTATAAACCATAACAATCCAATCCATGCTCCCTTTCCACTTCTTTAAAGATCCATTTTAATATTATCTTCCCATCTACACCTAGGTCTTCCAAGTGGTCTCTTTTCTACATGTCTCCCCACCAAAAAATCCTGTATGCACATCTCCTCCCACCCCATTCGTGCCACATTCCCCGCCGATCTCACTTTGCTTGATTTGTTCAACAGAATGATATTTGGTGACCAATACGGATCATAAAGCTCCTCGTAATGCATTTCCCTCCACTCCCCTGCTATCTCGTCCTTCTTAGGTCAAAATATCTTCAAATAACTTGGAAAATGATTGTCCGGATATCCTGTACTCATGTCTGCAGTTAGAGAACTTCAAGACAGTCTGACCTAACCCCACTGTCTGAATATAATTGACAGCTCAGTGATCTGAGAACATCAATTTTGATACAGAACTACAGCGCCATGACAATTACAGTTATATTTGATGTTAAGTATTGTCCTTCGCCGGAAGCCAATGAGCTATGCAAAGCTGCAAAACAGTTTCCCATTCATGCTTTATGACACATCATGGCCGCTGACCGCACCGTCTCTGCGAGTTTGAATTTATGGTCATTAGTACGTTGTTTTTTTTTAAAGGTATATTTTAAAGGCTAAACGTAATAGCTTCTGAATTTCGTTTGAAGTTAATAATTTATTCTGAAAAAATCCCAACACTAGTCTGTAATTATTATAAAACGAACGCTAGAATTAATCGGTCCGTTTCACGTTTTAATTAAAACGACACTAGCGTAATTGTTTTGTCTCTTTCTTGCTGATGCCGCTCACGGAACAGATGTTACAACACAGCAAGGTGGGTTATTATTTAAAGGGGAAATTGCAGCCTGATGACGAACGGCACAGAGGGCGCCGCTTAATGGCAATATGCCTGTGTGTGTGAGTGTGTGGTAGTGTGTGTTGACATGTACAGTCTGAAATAAGTTGAGTTACGAGGTGTACTTGGGGTGCAAATTTTAGCTTAAGGCACCTTTCATTTTTTAAGAAGTTACTATTTGATTTAGGTGCTTTACATCAGCTACTAAAGCTGAAGCTGTTGGAGTAATTCTGGGTAATTAATCCAAACATATTATACGTGAGAATATACACATATATCTTGTGTAAATATTTATATATTAGTTGAAGAATAAAAGATCAACATGATGTCTCTTGCTATTTTATTTCACTTCTTAAGTGCTCAACATGTTTCGGACATTAATATCCATCATCAGGAGCTTCCGACTATTCTGTTGAATTACCACATTTGTCATATTGTTCTTGGTTCGATGTGTGTTGGAGTTTCGGTGTGGTTGGGTTGGAGTGGTATCCGTGTTGCAGGTTTCAGCCAACCCAACCGCACCGAAACTCCAACACACATCGAACCAAGAACAATACGACCAATGTGGTAATTCAACAGCACAGTCACAAGCTCCTGATGATAGATATATTAATGTCCAAAATATTTTGAGCACGTAAGAAGTGAAATAAAATAACAAGTGACATCAAATTGGTCTTTTATTCTTCAACTATCACAATGATGCGCGGTCCAATAAACATAAGTTTATATAGTACCTAATTTCGTGCATTTTGTGAAGGAAATCACTTCAAATGATGATGCGTTTTGAAATTAATTCCTTATTAAAGTGTAACATTTTCATGTATGTTTCTTTGCAGAGTGCAAATATACAATTGAATTGTCTGACAATAACATTAAGTATGTATTTATTTAAGTTCTCTCATTTATTTAGCCAGTATTTCACACTATGTGTATTTGGATTTTTATTTCAGTACAGACGTACAGGGGTGCTGATAAGTTCTTAGCCCGACCAGGAAGGAAACAAGCTAATTTTTCAGTCAGAATGACGTGAATTTCCTTCGGCGCCTTACCTTGCAGGAAATAAACGTGATGACAGTTCGCTTATCGATGTTATTGAAATCACGCGCGTCCCTGATATGATTCCGAACTTGTTTCCTTCCTGGTCGGGTTAAGGACTTATCAGCACCGCGGTACGAAATTGTATGGACAAGTGGTTGTGCACAAATCTAATTGCATATCTGGACAATAGATTACAGAGAATGAAAATCACTCAGTAAGGACATTCGGTTTCCCCGATTCATATTCGAACCCTTTACCCCTAAGAATTTAAATAAGAAGCTATAGTAGGTACAATGATTTGGCTACGGGTTGGAGGGTCGGAGCTCGAATCCCTTGGGACCCACACATCCCCCTATTCAGTAGTAACCAGTTATTTTCCCCGCGGTTAAAGATGCCGGATCGTAAACTAAAATATTTTCTCTATGTAGCGACGAGGTTAAGAATGAGTGGAGCTAAACCTCCACTCCTTTTATGTGCTTTTGAGACGTGGACATGAAAAAATTTACTTTCACCGTTAACCCTTTAAACGCAGAATTAAATCCCATCTGCCATCTGCTGGAATTATTAGGAGCTCACCATATTCTCCACGTTAGCAGGATAAGGGTTAATAAGTCTTTTCGACTAAAATGGGTAAAAACTATGTTAAGTAAGTATAGACGACGTATGAGGATTAGGGAATTTTATCTGGGGCTACAGAAGGGATAAACAAATTAAATTTATTCATTATTTTCGTAGCAGGCCTTTTGGGCCAGGAACTCCCCATTTTTGACGCTTCACGATCACACACACACACATCCGGTAGGACTCCTCTGGATGGGTGATCAGCCCGCCTCAGAGACTTGGCAACACACAGGAGACATACATGAATTCCTTCGGCAGTATTCAAACCAACAATCCCAGGAAGCCAGCGGCCGCAGACCCACGCCTTAGACCGCGCGAGTACTGCGGTCGACCATGAAATTAATACAGAATCAAAATGGATTTTATCATTAAGATACTTTTAAAGATACAATAACCCTTAACCCGCTAACGTGGAAAATATGGTGAGCTTCTAAATAATGCCAGCAGATGGCAGATGGGATTTAGCTCAAGGTTTAAAGGGTTAATATACCTGAAAATACTTAAAATCACGGCTAATTAGATCGGTCTATGCTATATACTGTAATGAAGACTGGGTGTTTAAGAAGAGGAACCCCAAAAGACTGGAATATACCGTCCTTAGCATTGCGTATGTAAATTAACAAATAAAACGCTAAAGTAAAGAAGAGTGAAGAAATTCAGAACTTTGCAGAATTCCGAAAGACATGGCTAAAACAGGTATAAAGATTGAAGCCGAAGAGAACGCCAAGACAAGCACCGCCGTACTGTTTGGGCGAAATATTATGGACATCAGAAGAACAGGTAGGGAAGGTCGGCAGGTGACCTCTTTAAGAAGAGGCAATCAATAGTAACCCAGCGCCATTCGTGCATTGTTGATGATAATTGGTTCTTGAGTACACAGTCGATTTCTTATTGCACAGGCCACTTAAAGGCTAGAGGAAGTTCAGGTCACCGCTGGTGAGTAAGTAGGCATTTAGGAGAATAAATCGCCGGTATGTTTGGCGTTGTACCAAATTGGTACTGGCCTGCAGGGATGGAGTCAAAACACGAAAACCCACACGGAGAAACAAAAGGAAACAATGGCGAATCATTTTAAAAAAGTTTTCCCGGAGGTTTCTAAAGTTTCAAATGACAACTTTATGGACTTCGCCCTATTCTATTGCTACGAACACTACATTATTTCGCAGAACTTACATAGGTGGGACGACAACGGATCACCTGTTCAGTTGAGTCGAGGTAAAGACAACGTATCGATAAGTTACTATTCTTGAAAGTTTCGAACTTTGAAGACGGAACCAGAACCTTGTCTGAAAACATCGGACACTAAATACCAAGCCACACGGCGCCATGTTCCAGAAGAATGGGAACCTGAATTTTAGAGTTGCGGAAGACTAAAAACTCGCATCTCGCGTCTTCCTAGCGGCAAACAGTAAGAGGCAGTGGAGCATGAAGGCTGGCAGCAAAATACGTGAAGGTAAAAGGAAAAGGAGGAAAAATAAATGGAGGAAAAGGAGAGAAATAAGGAAAAATGAAAACAGGAAACAAATGTATAAGAAAAAGCCGAATGGTATGGTTGAAAATGCAAAAAATTTGAACGATAGAACCAGGAAGTGGTAGCGAAAATATCAAGAAGAACAGTAAGAAAAGGAGAGAGAAAAAGGAGGAAGAGGAGAGAAATAAGGAAAAATGAAAACAGGAAACAAATGTATAAGAAAAAGCCGAATGGTATAGTTGAAAATACAATAAATTTTAACAAAAGGACCAGGAAGTGGTAGCGAGAATATCAAGAAGAACAGTAAGAAAAGGAGAGAGAAAAATGGTTAGAAAATGAGAAGAGAAAATGGGAGGAAAATCGTGCGGTTAGGTGCATGAATATTAAGAACTCGGATTTCTTGTCCCACTTTCCTCTCGGCACCTTCCCTTTAACCAGTCCTTCTCTATCAGCCAGACTCCACTTTCACCTGCAACAGCACACTGCTAGCGACATTTCATACTTGACCCGTCTTCACAAATTATGCTATAATAAGGCGTTTATTAGATTGCGTTCTATAAAATTGCCTTTTAAGTTACCTGTAAGTGCTGCGCTCTAGTACTCGATAACTGAAACAGGTTCTCCCATTGCCTTTAGTACGGCAGCAGGGACTTTAGCTTCTTTTGCAGCATAGAAATGTCTACTTAGGAAACAGACGACTTGCAGTTCCAAGCTTATTTCACTGCTGTTCTGTCTGTCTGTCACACATCAGTTGGTTTCGGTATCAACATAAAAGAAAGGCCCCTTCTATTATCATACACGTCTGCGACACTTACTGACTTACTTACTTACTCACTCCATGGAGCAGAGTCCTTCTGGAGAAGCTAACCGGTTTACAGCTAGTCAAGAAATTCCCCACATTTTATGGAACCCGAAGGTTCTTTAGCACATTCACAAATGACCACCACCTGTCCCTATCACGAGCCAGCTCGATCCAGTCCATATTCCCATATGCCTCTTCCTGAAGATCCGTCTTAATATTATCCTCCCATCTATGTCTGGGGTTTCCAACTGGTCTCTTTCCTTCAGGTTTCCCCACCAAAACCCTGCACACAACTCTTCTCTCCCTCATATGTGTTACATGTCCAGCCCATCTCATTCTTCTCAATTTTATCACCCGCACAATATTGGGTGAGGAGCACGAATCATTAAGCTCCTCATTATGCAGTTTTCTCGTCTTTGCTGTTATCTCGTTCCTCTTAGGCCCAAATATTCTCCTCAGCACCCTATTCTCCAACACCCTTAGTCTAAGTTCCTCCCCCAATGTGAGCGACCAAGTTTCACACCCATACAAAACAACAGGCAAAATTATAGTTCTGTGTATCTTAATATTTAAATTCTTGGATAGCAAACTGGAAGACGAAATATTCTGCACCGCTCGACCGCAAGCACTCCCTGACTTCTGTAACAGTTTAATCCATAATTTTGTTCAATAACCAATGAAGTACAGGGCTTGAATTTACCCTAACCTCCTGTCCCACATCAGTGTGCCGTATATCACGGAAGACAATGCTCCCCGTCGCATTCATCAGGCATGTAACTGAAAATTAGCACGTAAACTTAAGCTACACTTTTCCAAAACCAAGTGAATTTCTTTGCGTATTGATTTCTGTTGCCCACTGCGACATTAAATCAGGAAATTAAAGACCAGAGCGAACCACAGCCAAGGAACCCCCACACTTTAAACTCTTACCATGAACAAAACTCAGTTTTCAGTTAGTTATGAACATTACTGGGTCTATCGTTTGACACTGCTTAACAAGTTTTTTGTGAAGTTTCAGAAAACAACAGCACACAGACAGAAAATAGAATATGACGTCACAGCGACGAAAGATTAATTCAAGAATACCAGAATGCAACTTGTTACGTAATCTTCATATTCAGCACCGACCTGGCACAAATATTTGAGCACTCACTGCAGCCAACTGTTGAAAATTGTCACTGCCTACTTTTGGAAGGTTGGCTTGCCTTCCTGGTCTATCACTTTAAGGCGCGCATGAAGGCGATCCTGCACTTTGCACTATTGATTTATAGTGGCTCTTTCTCTTGATGTTCCCCACCAGTATTTTATGGTACTTATTTCTAATTTATATCTACGAGTGGTTCATATCTTCCTGAAAATATCTGGTGAAGAGCTCTGCACTATATAAATTTCTCAATGAAAACCTAATGGTAGCTATTCCAGTAAAAACAACCAAGGAAATTTCCTTCTTTACAATATAATAATAATAATAATAATAATAATAATAAAACAAGTACCAAGAACTGGTGAATGAAATATGTGTTATGTGGAAGCAGAAAGCAGTAAAAGTGATCCCGATAGTAATATCATCTACGGGAGTAATTCCAAAGTCACTATCACAAAGTCTAACAAGACTTAACTTGCACCCGAATACATATATACAACTGCAAATATCTGTAATTCTCGGCACGTGTTCAATTGTAAGAAACTTTTGAAACTACAAGTAAGACCACTGAGCCTAATCCTGTTGATTATTACATCCCAGGATAGGTGAATATTTCCCAACCAAAGCTGAGAAGTGGAAAATTCGATGATAATTATTATTATTATTATTATTATTAACTGAAATTGGGTTGTTACCCGGTGGCATTGGTTATTTTACATGTATACAAAATATGAAATTAGTTACTAATAAATTTAAGTCGGGAGGGCTACGTGAGAAGCATGTAGTGGCAACTGTGCGGGATAACAATGCATACTTGTACGCATGCATAGATGAAAGTAGATACTTACTTACTTAGCACCATGGTGCAGAGTCCTTCTTGAGAAGCTAACTGGTTTGAGGCTAGTCAAGAAATTCCCTGCATTTCACGGAACCCGAAGGTTCATTACCGCATTCACAAGCGTCCGCCACCTGTCTCTATCCTGGGCCAGCCCAATCCAGTCCATATACCTATATCCCACCTCCTGAAGTTCCATCCTAATATTATCCACACATCTACGCCTACGTCTCTCCAGTGGCTCCATCCTTCCGGTTTCACCACCAAGACCCTATATCCCCCCTCTCCTCACCCATACGTGCCACATGCCCAGCCCATCTCATTCTTCTCAGTTTTATCACCCGCACAATATTGGGTGAGGAGCACAAATCATTTAGCTCCTCGTTATGCAATCTCCTCCATTACCCCGTTACCTCGTCCCTCCTAGTTCCAAATATTCTACTCAACATCATGTTCTCAAATACCCTCAGCTTCCTTTTCTCCCGCAATGTCAACGACCAAGTTTCACACCCATACAAAACAAAAGGCAAAATTATAGTTCTACATATCTTGATCTTTAAATTTTTGGATAGCATCCTGGAAGACACAAGATTCTGCACCGAATGTTAACAAGCACTTCCTGACCTCAATCTGCTCTTAATTTCTTCCGCAATAGAAATTTGATTTGTTAAAGTTGTTCCCTAATATTTAAACTCTGGATGAAAGTACATATTTATTTATATTAGTTCAATAATTTATTTATTTTAATTTGCAAAAATTTATTTCTTCTATTTTTGTAAACATTAAAGCCCTTCAGTAAATCTATATACCATCTGCTCCGCTTCAAGCAAAATTCATCCAGTGCACTCACTCTGCCTGTACGTAGTCTACGGTGTTTTGACTAACAATG
>Ga0123357_10014216_pt1 | contig 10377 bp, 6 predicted proteins | sample TergutEmb28metaG_FD_89873 | JGI IMG/M metagenome (GOLD analysis project Ga0123357, IMG submission 89873) | Embiratermes neotenicus P4 segment gut microbial communities from Petit-Saut dam, French Guiana - Emb289 P4 | ecosystem: Host-associated > Arthropoda: Insects > Digestive system > Gut ... | reverse complement strand
CATGCTTCTCATGTAGCCCTCCCGACTTAAATTTAGTAGTAACCAATTTCATGTTTGGTTTACATGTAAAATAACTACTGCCACCGGGTGACAACCCAATTGCAGTTAATAAATATTATTATACTAGTATGTACGTACACACACACACACACACATGCTCATGTATGTGTGTGCGTGCGCGCATACATACATATATTTATTTATTTAAAAATGTTTTCAGGCCAGCAGCAATCCATGGCCCACAGTCTGAGAAACAATGAGATAACAATGGAAATAAATCACTCTTTCAGTCACGGAAAGTTTCTTAAATAGGTGACAAACACATTATTTGACCTATCATGTACAGTAAGGATGAATGTTCAGACTCAAGATCCATATACTTCTGAGAAAATTCAATGAAAATGGAACCAACAGACTGTAGAGAGAAAATTACTTGAACTTTAACACTGGGCAGCAGCCTTACAGTATTTCAAGATCAGGTTATGTCATATACAACACAAGGTGTAACACTCACACAAGAACATAATACAGTTTAACTCATGCACAATGGAAGATACACGGGAAGGTGGTCTAAACAGAATATGGCCAGTACCAGCAGAGAAAGATACATTCATCACAAACTTTTACAAGAAGCCACAAAGCTGGATAGAAGAAAATAAGTTACTGTGGACATGCTCTAGTAGCATTAATTTATCACTCTTTCTGTTTTGTTAAGTTATTCGGCCTGCTCAGTTGCCAGCAGCATGCTACTGTACAACAGGGGCACAGACTGTTTCTGCCCTAATGTTATACTTTTTTCTAAGTCTTCATTCAACAACAATTCAAAATATTGTATTTCAACCCACGCATATTTTACAAGTAAACATGCACATTTAATTATTAAGCATGCCTTGGTTTCTGCACAGCTTTCCTGCCATATTTCATATAATTACCACCATACTAAAGAACACAGTGATAAACTAACGTATGGGTCTCCAACCTTTTTATGGAAAAAGTCTGACCTGTAATTGTGGGCTGGTCCGCGGGCTGCAGGTGGGAGAAAAAAAAAACAAACAAAATTATTGTAAAAATTTGTAGTATACACACAATTTACAAATGTGGGTGCGGGCTGCACAATACAACCTGGCAGGCCATTAGTTGGAGACTCAATAACTAAGGTATACATACAACAAAAAAATAATTGACTTTGATGTGTGTATCAACACAAGTGTGTGTAGGGACTATAAACCAAGGCTGTGCTTCGGGCTTGTGTGTGTACAGTCTAAAGACAGTAAATGGATGTCTGTAAACCATGGTTTGGCAGTGCCTGGGTTTGTGTGTGGGTATAAACCAGCTTTTCATTTATGAATGCATACTCCACAGTTGTATATACGAAGGTTAGGCAACAGATATAGGTTTGAGGTTACACTCTGGATTTCTTTATATCTCATCCTAGGTCCATAAACCAAGATCACATGTTTCATTTGTGTGTTTATGTCACTAACCTGTCAGTTACTGTGTTTGTATGACTTTCCACCTTACACAACATGAACTGCAGAACACAAGTTCAACATATATGTACTATCACTGTACTGGCTAGTTAGCATTTAAACAACACTTCCCTTGCACATAGAAATGAACTTTAATGTGTCTTTAAGAAAAGAAATGCAAAGTTCCTCATTACTAGGGAAGTAACTCATGCTCCTGTTACACACTACTTCCTTAAACACAACTCAAAGAAAACTGGCTGAAATGGCATACATGAATTTTTCTTTCTCATGTACATAACAGAATAACATGAAGTGAACTAAAAATATTCATCATTACAAAAAGAACCCACAACAAAAAGGTGCAAGCACCAATACTTTCTGCAAATAGGCCCTAGCAGAACACAATGAAGGATTTTAATATGCAAACTGGTCACAGAGGTATATGTTTCTTTTGACATTTAGGACTGTTATTTTGAGGTTTCCTGTTTAAGGAAATCCATGTGTCATGGTGTTTCTTCATTGTATATCTGTGATAAATACACAACTATTATTTATTTAAATGGAAAATCTACCTGCAGTTTGGTGTGGCAAGAGTAAGAGGGGGCAGAGAATTGGCGGCGGGGGGGGGGGGGAGGGGGGGGGGGGGGGGGGGGGGGGGGGGGGGGGGGGGGGGGGGGGGGGGGGGCCAAGTTGCTGCTGTATTGGAGATCAACTTCGACTGCCATTACTAAATTATACTTAGGTGAAGGGACATTAAAAGCTCAGTGTGCAATACTCCTTCTTAACACTTAATCTGAATTTTTGCCCGTCAGACTCGATAACATAAATGAAAAGTGATAATTAACCAAACAGTTCCAATATTAACAGACGCTTTGGTACCATTTTAATCGCGACTTCAATTCCGGTCTTCAAACACCTTGATCGATATACACTGGCGAAGCCTCCTTTTCCCAGCAAATTGAGAACTTCATAGTCCTGAAACAAAATTTGTTACGTCCATGTGATAACATACGTATTTGATGCGTTACAATGTACACACATCACACATATCATATAACCTCAATAAGTTCTCCAAAGCTGCAGTGCCCCCCAGACACAGGTGGCATTTCGCTGTAATGAAAATTACTGGCATGTGTCACTTGCTAACGCGTTACAATACTAATTCACATCTCACTTTAATTCATCGAATACAGTATAAGCACTCAACGTATGACACTCCGCCATCCGAATGTTGTTTACTCTATGCTCTTAGTTCCATCCCACCAATCACATCTCGAGCTTTAGATAAAGATGTTCTCGGCACAATCCGTAATCCGTATTTATCCAGGGCGGGAAACCTAGCAAAATTAGTGCCGACATTAGTGACTTGAGGGACATTAGTGACATCTACCAGACAGATATACACAACTAATTTTATTCGATGTTAGTTAATGGGACGATCTGTGAAACTAGGTGATTCGTGGTTTTCAGTAACCGACGCACAGACGACAAAATGATTGCACGGTTCCTACAGGATTATTCAAAGGTAAGACAGAATTTACAAAGCTGGGCACTAAGATGGCGGCGCGCCGCCGTCCTCCGTGACAGCATGATTTCCGTGATTTTTTATCTCAAATCATATCCGAAATTGTCATATTCCTTCGGATTAAGAGTACTTTATGTAAAACGGACCTTAACGCCTATACAGCATACTCCCTTCAGGTATTTTCACGCATGAGTTTCTTACAAAGTGACTTCATTGCAGCGCCACACTTGGAGGACTGGGGAAGCATTGAACTACAGCATCGACATACGTGGCACACTGCGTAACATATCGTGCCCAGTGCCCAGCTTTGTCAAGCCCGTCCCAAAGGAACTGCGATGTTCCGGGTTATAACTTAGCGAGTAGTGGTCATACCTCAAACGAACGCAGTTAATATCTACTTCGAGGCGGGAGCCTGCAATCACGCTAAATGCTATTCATATTACGTGCATTGAAGGTGTTATGCATTGAATGATAATGCATAACACCTACAAATGCAGAAGTTACAAATATAGAATTATCTGGACGGTCCGGGGATCGAATGCGGGTGGAGAGCGAGATTTCCCACACCCGTCGAGACCGACTCTGGGGCCCACCTAGTGTCCTATACAAAGTATCGGGTTCCTTCCTCGGGTAAAGAGGCCGGGCCGTGGGGATGATTACACACCGTTTCTAGCACCGATGTTAAAGAAAGACTGGAGCTATACTTTTACTCCCCGTCTAAGGCCTTCGTGGCATGTTCTGTAGTGAACTTTGTCATACATAACTCTGGTACGTATTTCGGATTGAGTTAGCCATCTTCAGGGGGGATTCAGACACAAAGGAGTGTGTACAAACGTACAAGCACGTCGTCGTCCAATACATAACACATACAAGTGCGAGACCTTGCAGCAAGGTATTTGGACGTTATGATTGTGACAATATCATTATTCGAAAAGAGATTAAAAATTACGAAAGATAGTGCACTTAGTACTGACTTCTATTTAAAAATATATTTATTTCCAAGTAACTGCACATCTGTTAGTTAATGTCTATACTGTTATTTCATTCTCATGTATTTGCATTCATGGATCCATACTGGTACATGTCCTTTGGATATGGAATTTCTCCAACATGTTTCGATTAATGGTATTAGCCATCAGGAAGATCGTTAACACACAGAAGCATTTGATTCTAAAGCATGTGGTCGCTAATTGTGTGTGGGGCGATGTTGTGTAAAAAGGTCATAACTACTCCCAAAGCCATACAACTGGCAGTTTTGATTGGTTGGGCTTTTTGTTGGAGGTGCAAACAGATACATTACAAGATACCATAAAATTGGATTATTGTATTGATTGTAACCTACAGTGTTGTGATATATGGTGTGTGTTGTAATGTTATAAGTAATTCTACATCTTTGAATCAGATGTGCAGGTAATTTGGGTAGGACAACAACTTGTAAGCAACTTAATACATTGGCTAGTTCAGTGTGTTATATCTGTATCTTAAGTTTGTGAGATTTAAATAATGAAATTGCTGCCAATCAACAACTGCTGAATAAGCCTACACATCCTTATTCCTGGCATAGCATGTAGTGTACCTGTGAGTAAGGTGGATGCTGTCAGGATTCTGGTGGAATCCTGACATCAGTTACAATAATGTGTGCATAATGTGGTATGGTACATTTTCCTTGCAATGGGTATACTTAAAAATATGGTTTATATCCAACATGGTAGGTGCAGTACATTGTGTTCTTTGTGTAACAGCTGAGATTTTGTGTGGTAGGTAAGGAACACAATACATGATTTCATGCTTCCACTGTGAGGTAGATGAGAACTATGCTCTTCTGGGCAATTACGCAGTGAGTTGTGGTAATTCCTTACCGATGTTTTGTAACAACCTATAGGTCCCATCTGCAGGGGTCAAACCCCTGAAGACGGCACTGTATTAGCCCAGAAGAGCACAGTTCTCTTCTCTCAAGGAACACAGCAGTCTCAAGTAAAAAATAAGAATCATAAAGGCCATTGTAACAAAATAATTTTGGAAAAACCAAAAACAATAATGGAATCGTTTCACTTTATTTGTGATTTGTAAGGCAATTTTAAGTTACCCATGCATATTGAAGATTTTTTGAAGCCTGAAAATTAATTTGGGTTTATGTGGTAGACATCATTACTGTATAAATTTATTGTGACAATACAATAATGTGGAGAATAAAAATAAACTTACACTGTCTGGTTACAAAATATGCTTCATGACAGTACTTATGATCAAACATGTGTGTGATTATAGGTTATAATGATAAAACAATCAGTTAAGTTGAAACGTGGCATGCAGTTTGCCACATTATGTGTCACATTAATGCAGTTCTCATTCCAAGGTTATGTTCTGTCTGTCAAACAGCAGCTTGTTCAGTGTTTTGTTGTATTGTGAAGGTATCCAAAACACAAGCATCTGTAATCAACTCTTCAGCCTTTTCAAGGGCAGATTATTTTTGAATCAGCAGTCCAAAGTACACTCAGGTATTTATCCTCTGCTCACCCAGTGACTGAAAATCATGTTTGTACCACATTTCTCATCAGAAATAAGCCTCACACTTTGTATTACACAGAACAAAACACAAATTATTTCCAGGAATTCAGTGGATGTCAAGAATGCAAATTTAAAACTTCAAATAATAAAAAATTCCAACATGTTCCTCTTTTTATTAAAAATTCATGTCTGTTTTAAAGGTATCTGAGAATAAGAGAACACAATAGGATGCTGGAGAAAATTGCATAATAAGGCACTTCATGATTTTTACTCCCATCACTCATTATTAGGTTGAAACTTATTAATAGGATAAACAAAAGGCATCTGTTTCCTTGTTGCCACTGTTGCTATATGTGTGATGCATATGGTAAAGTGTAATGCGTACATGTTTACTGGTTTTTATGATTAATTGTACAATTTTATTGGGGCCATTCTGATGATTGCAGTTCCATCTTGTCTGATTTGGTGAGTAGTGTACCCCTAATGTTTCTCTTGTTATACATCGATTTCAAAAACATTTTTCAGAAGGAATGTTATACCAAATATTTTAATACATACCTTATTAATGACCTGGATGTTGAGTTATGAGGTATGGCAACCAGCTGGGAATAAACAATTACTTGATGTGATCATGTGAACTATCAGTGCAGTACCCCAATCTACCATAGTAATCCATGGAACCCAATGGCATTTTTCGAGTTAATGGTAAATTTAAGTTCCATAACTATGGTATTAACAAGATCTGTAGGTCAGGAAGCCTGTGCAGTAGGACTTTAAAAGTACTGCCCATAAATACTAAGAGTAGAATGTGAAGGGAAATGGAGTGAAAAAGTAAGGCTTTGTATATAATCTGAAGCTTCCAAGGCAGCTGAATTCATTACAACGTCCTTGGGGTACCAGTCATATCAAGTGCTTGAACAGCAAATGAACTCACGTTTCAAGAAACATCTCTGTTCTCATCATCAGAGAACCTGTGGATCAGTAGTAACAAAGTCTACTAAAAACAGATGTCTGAATGCAATTTGTATTTGATACTCATTGAGTACCTGAGTAAAAACAATAATCCAAAACTGGGATTAACTATTAATTATTCTCACACATTCATAAAATATGATTTGTAAATAAATCAACCCATAAGTAGCAATTTAAATAAATTTTATAAGGTTAGAATTGAATTTTACCTAAGCTTTTTTATATTAACATACAGCTTTAACTTTTATACATTTTAACTATAACTGGTATTATTTGTACTGTAAAACAATGTAGAGTTTTGGGTGCCATCAATAATGTACATTTACACGGAACACTTGAAAATAGCTGATAGTCCACAACATATTGGAGAGTCGTAAAATATTAGTGGTACTACTGATGCTGTGTCCGTGGTTAGTGTATGATGACTAAGCCGATGTAGTGTACACAATAGCCACACTGTGTGTTGTCACCACATTTCATCCAAATGCTGTCCTCCCATATGTTTTAAAGACAACTGTATATGTTTTGTTTCCACAATGCAAGCCTACAATGGTTCAATTTTAATGCCCTTTTTATTCTTAAGAGAGATTGCAGACTTGAGTTACAATCAGAATAATTCTAGTGTTCAACTATGCCATACCTTGCACGTAGGAATTGTCGGTGCCAAGGTAAGCCTGACATTTTCAGTGTAGTGCAGTGTAGTGGATGCCTGGCAGTCACGTCACTCCAGTACAAAGTTCTGATAAAGTTATAACTGATTGCAGGGGGAAAAAAAACCTGACAATGTAGATTAGACCATGTCTTCTACTGACCATCAACTTTAAATGGCATTGACAGAAAATGCTGTTGAGGGTGTCAAGGTACTGCTACAGACGTCTGAAACCATCTCTTGTAGAATCTATGGCAGATATACAGACTGCCTGCATATGAGTCTGGTAAGCCATTTCATGTACAGAAGTCTTTGGAAGTAAGTAGCATAGACATGCTCCTAACACAACCCTGGGATAGACTGCTATGGACTGGACAATTCAGGGTTCAATTCCTGTCAGGTGCAACATTTTGTTCTCTTCTCCAAAATGTCATGAAGGACTCTGGGGCCCACCCAGCCACCCATTCAGCACATACCAGGGTTTCTTCCCTGGGGACTAAGTGGTGAGTGTGTGAAGTTAACCATCACTCATCTCCAACTAGTGCTGAGGTTAAGAAGGAATGGAGCTATACCTCTCCTCGCACCCTGTGCTTTCATGGCATGGCCAGGGCCAACTTTACCTCTACCTTTTACCTACTTGTTAACAAAAGTTCATATTTATGCAGTGAAGAATGTTTGGCCATTTTAATTTACATTTACAGCAAGCCTTTTAATGCCCACTTGCCATGACCATTATGCCGAGTATGTTACGAAATTTGGAGCAAAACTATACAATTCATATCACTTTTGGCAACTGGGCTGTGGGAAAAATGCATACTGAGATATGCATTTTTATTTTTTGGAACACGGGCTATTAGGGAGCAATAATGATACAGTGAAGATCACAGAACACATGGGATGATGTGGCATGTTAGTGAAAATGGATTCAAAAGTGAGAGTAAAATTGCTATGGAACCCTATGGCACATTAAATCTTACTTCTGGGGAATAATCAGAAATATATGAGTGGTTCTCAAAATTCAAAGGAAGGAACTAACATCTGCTGAAGATAATGTGTTGGGCACTGCTTTTATCATTAATGCATTTATATAAATTTCAATCAATAGGGACAAATATAAACATGTTGCAGCTACAGAAACTAGCTTGCAGAATGACACTTGAAAGTGGTTTCTTCCCTGTGACAATGTATTAGCCCATTATACTTTGTCTGTGGAGAATATCTAGCTCTAAATGGCATGGCTAGTTCTATCCAACCCCCTGTAATCTCCACATAACTATCTAGAAACCCTGAGTCTGTATGGAGGGGGAAAAGACTTGATTATATCAAGCAGTTTAAGCTGAAACCATTCAAAACACAACTCCTATAGAGAGATGCTTTCAATAGGATTGAATCCCACTGGGTGTGTGTCATGTTACAAAATAACTACTTTCAAGAGGAGAGCATGCAATGGCCGAAAAATTCATTGAGCATGTGTAGAAATTCACTTCAGATTTGTTATTATCACATGTCAGTTATGTGAAGGTGAAATGATTAAATTAGCCTAGAACATTATTACATTTTTGGTTCCATGCAAGAATGGAGTTTCTGGCTGGGCTGCATAACTAAACTGCATAATGATGATCCTATAATGTATAGGAGAAGACAGGAAAATTGGTGTCATTCTGTTAAGTAACTCTCACAAATTTCCAAATTGCAATGATCTAAGTCAAAGAGATGTTTTATCCTCATTGCTCTTCATTATGATAGTTGTAAAGGGTGTACAGTTAAATACAAAATCAGTTATTTGATTATGATGACAATACTGATTTATTAAATGAAAGTATACATACCACATAAGACAATGGAGAAACACGTAGAAGGAAGGAAATCTACGCTCCCAGGGACTGCAATGTATGTAACTACACTGTGTATGTACCTTTCTCTTGTATGGGATAACAACTGTTCCTGAAACTCTTAAACAAGTATTCATTGTATCTAAAAATAAAGTATTAGAGAGAATGGAAGGAACCAAGAGGGGGAGTACAGAACTATGGGCTGTATACAGGATTCACATTTTAGAGTAGACCAGGTTCTCTTACAGACTGTTATATTAGTGAAACATCTCCAAATAATTACATACTGTCTGTTGACAGCCTGTGCAGAGGTAACAGTCTTTTTGCACGAAATAAGTTAGTTGGGAGTGTTCATAGATCAGTAGCATGGACAGACCATTACTGTAAGTCTCTGACTTATGCCGTAGTTACATTCTGGAAGATTTGGCACAAGTTGAATTTTATGCAGGTTGAAACGGAGTATAGCTATGTGTGGTCAGCTGTGTACCTGTCTGTATGAACAAGGGAGTCCACTTGAAATCCAAACTCCAACACACTGGAACCTGGTGGACCACAGCACATTATTGCCCACCAATGTTCTGCCACATCAGTCTCACTGCACTTTCATTCCCGCAAGCAAAAATTTGGGGCATCGTTCAAGAATGTTATCATTTCATATTTTTACTACTTAAAAATAGCATACACCTGAAACTGCATAAGTGCCTGTACAAACTTGCCTAACAGCAACATACACATTCTGTTTATTTGCGGGTATGTTTATGCCTAAATTATTGGCTTCTACAAAATGCAGTAAAAAAAATGTATCTGTTTGAGTTAAATGGCTGATGTTACAACTCCTAAGTGCAAGATTGCACAGTCACTTGAAACGGCAAGAAAGAAAGTAAGATTAAGTAAAGCTGAAAACAGCGGATATAGAAATTTTTATAAAATGCGCAGGTGCATAAGTTACAGTGAATGCTGTAGGTAAATGGTAGCAGTCAAGGGTTGCAGTGTTGTTGCCTTAAGAGCAATGGTCTACTCTAAGTCATTAGACCTACATTCTCTTCACTGAGCAGTTGTACAATAATAAAGTGAAAGAACACTTCACCCTTTTGGGATGTCATGCAGCATAGATTGGTAGTTCATTAACACTGGTAACTAACTACCAATCTACGCAGCGTAACATGCCAGAAGAGCGAAGATCTCATTTACAATGATGTGGAAGCCTTACGTCACGCAAACTGAAGGAGCTTTAGAAGATTGGACATGCAGAAAAAGTGGAAGAGTAACAAACGTACGTAGGTACTTCAAAAAGTTTCCGCACTTTTTTGTCTGTAGGGTATTGGTGTTAGACTGCTGAGAGTTGGCAGCATTGTACACCATATCCTGATTGTCTGACCTTGACTATGGCTGGTCCCCATCCTCAGTGTGTGAGTAGCTATT
>Ga0123357_10014215_pt1 | contig 10377 bp, 5 predicted proteins | sample TergutEmb28metaG_FD_89873 | JGI IMG/M metagenome (GOLD analysis project Ga0123357, IMG submission 89873) | Embiratermes neotenicus P4 segment gut microbial communities from Petit-Saut dam, French Guiana - Emb289 P4 | ecosystem: Host-associated > Arthropoda: Insects > Digestive system > Gut ... | reverse complement strand
CATACGATAGAGCAGACTCTCCGTAGGCTTACTTGAGCAATTCGTGAGTTTGGGCAGCTTTTTTACAGAGTTTTGTGCAAAAGTTGATCGCCCAACGTTGTTCGGAAGTACACGCCATCGCGCGTCGTGACGTGGTCTCAAAACAAGGGAGCACTAAATCAGCTATCCCGATTCGTCTGATTCTCACAGCAGACTGACCGTTGGTGCGCTATGAAGATAAGGGTCCCCCCCCACCTCACCCAACCGGTTAGAACAGGCTGTGACCAGTAGGAGAGCGGCAAAAAAATATATTTCATGACTTTTGGGACACACCTTGTATATATACATGCACATACATATAATTGTAATCATGAAGTTAACCACTTACCCGTGATTTGGTGTTAATCCTTTGGATGAGGTTGTCAAGAATCTTTTCACCATCATATTCATCTTTCAGAACAAAGCGGACAAAAGTATACAAGAGAGCTGGATCTTTCACACTCTGTAGGAACAGATCAAAATAAGCAGTGGCAGCTACCAGTTCTTCCACGGTACTCTGAAATACATCACACAGAACTGTGGACCAGGCACTACTTACGAATTCATTACAGAGAACATGCACTTCAGTTCATATGACAAAAGTAAATGCAACAGTCAGTGTGTGACATCATTATTTGTACACCACACACTATTTTACAAAGTGCACTGAACATTAATGGTAAATAACAACTGAAAATACACAACAGTTACAACTTGGTGCAGTTTACATTACAATTTTAGCTTACTAATTCCTTCAGTTTGATTAACAAAAATGTGTCTTATTTAGTGGTATGTAAACTAGCCATTTTCAAACAAGACTTATATATCTGGGCAAAATGAGCAAAATACAAATAATTTTGAACACTTCTAATCCTTGGGCTCTCATGTCTGGCATTCAGTACATTGATCGGCTTTCTAAATTATGTCCTGTAGAGGAATGAAGATCTCTGACATTACAGCAAACATTATGGTTCCCATCGCCAAGGTAGGGTAGAGAAGATGGCACCTGTAATTTCAGAAAACTTCATGCCTGTCCACAGTCTAATCCCAAATGCTGATCCAACACAAACTGAAACAGATTACATTAAATAAAACTAAAAATAAATACAATCTAATAAGAAAATGAGTTGCTCAATTACAGTGTCCAAAAAGAAAATGAGTACAATGCATCAAAGGGGGGAACACTATATATTTCATTCTTCCTAGAAGCATTTTTCACTAGCAGATACACAACAATTGTGCAGATTTCTGGGAAAATTCCCCTTATGAAATGCTTTTACTTGCAAGCATTTGGGGGGATTTGTTGCCAAAATTATGGTATTTAGGGATGTACTGCCATGTGGTCTGGTACACAGGTACTGACATTATTGAAGAATCTGCAGCCTTAAACTTCAGGATCTCCTTAAGACTGGACCACAATGTTCCTCTACAGCACCGGTTCTACAAAATCCACAAGGCCATTATCTTAATGTTCACTATCATGACAATTGCAAATCTTGTATGTTCATTAAAGTCACTATATCAGATACTTTACTCTTTAATTAAGTAAGATCTGAGGTTTCCAGTCATAATTATGAAGTCTGCCATCTTCTGGGATGTGATGCCACATAGGCTGCCTAATGTGTGTGCATTTCAGAGGATTCTGATACCTCTATCATCAGGGTATGTGAACGAGCCATACATGAAGAAACAGCCTGTGATAAAGGAAAGGGAAGACAAGAACCCCACCTAACAAAGGACCAAATAAAGCATCTTCAAGTATCCTCAAACAAACAAACAAACTAACTAAATGGAGTGGTGTAACTGAAATGAGAGGTATGAAGGACAGTGAAAAGGTAACTGGTACTGTACAAGGAGGAAGGTAGTGAAATGGATACAGGATCAATTAAAAATTACACAAAAATAAAATAATAATGGAATATATAACATGAAATAAAAACTAACCATAATGAAGTGCTACACAGAATGAAATAAAGAACAAAAATGGGGCAGTGAAAAGAGGTTATCGACTACAAACGTGTGCATGCACGCACACATGCGCATGTGTATTTGTATGTGTGTCTGTACATCCGTCTGTCTATCTCTAGTCTTTACAGAACTGGTGTGAAAAGTAATTATCAGACTTCATACTTCCTGCAGTGAAGATTAATAATTGCTAAATGCACATGAAGGTGACTACAGCTATACGCACTAAACAGTGCACATGAGTGTGTGTGTCTGTGTGTGTGTGTGTATTTATTTACATACGGCTTACTTTAGGACACTGTCAGTCTCTCACAGATTACACAGTGGCAAATGGTAGAATAAACAGTGAATGGTTAATTAGAAGAGACTTGGAAGATTTTGTAGTTTAATTGGAATACTAGCCCGGTACGCGCCCTAATGGACTGAGGGGAACCATGAATATTCAACCATAAGCAGCAAACATTTCAGCCAACAATGAAACCAGACATCCCTGAATATGAGTCAGAAACATTACCACTTAAAAGAACTCACTTGGTCGCGACATTTTGTAAAATAATGTACTATCACTCACAACAAAATGTTCACTCATCTCAAGTAAATGTAATAACTAAAGTACTGAAGATCTCAAGAGACAAGCAGAGTAGTTCATGCATTAACAGGTCAAATAAGGTTCAGTAATAAGCTAAGAGCATTGTAAATGGGCAATTTTTCTCTTATGCTGTACAGGCATCACACAGTACTGACTATATGTAACCACTAGCAGGGTAACAAAGGTAATAATAGGCACTGAACACTGTGGTCAAGGGGGCAGCACTCCCACTTCATATTCAGAAGGCAGTAGATTTGTATCTTGGCCTGGAGATGAGCTAATCTAATTGACATTATGGAATTTTCCTAAGCCTGGACATTTAAATGCTGAAATATTACATCATATCAACTTGTGACCAATTCCTTGCACATACCTTCCACTTCATTACTCAGTAATCACTATTCACTAACCCACATTGTGTAGTCTGAACTACCCACACCATCTTTAAAAACACCAAAAATAAATAAATAACTGAATCCAATAGAAATAACTCACTAAATATGCATAACAACCAGTAACCATTCACAACTGTCAGGTTATCCACCACTGACACAACATGCAACACAGTGGGAGAAATACCAGAGCAGACAAATATTCTGGCCCTTTTCTTTTTGTTTTGGAGTAGAGCACATAAATCACATTAGATTGTAAATAAAAAATGAGGTCCCTTTAAATGAAAGAGCTGAAAGATGAATTTTTCTAAATGTACTGGTTACTGAAAAACAACCCCCCCCCCCCAGAAAAAAAAACTCGGATAAAATATCTAGGTTCATGTAAAAATTAAGTGTAATGGGGAAATCAAAGCTTTCCATTTCTCTGCTTTTGGCTCCTTCAATTTCAAACACAGCAGACCCGCACTTTATGTGTAATGTATCCTGCCAAAAGTGTGGGACTTGAAGAAAATATTCCTATTAGAAATAACAGAAAAGTGAAGAATTTCTTTCCATGCACATCACATTTATAATTCACTACCTGGGGGTAAGTGGTCACCTTTACACCCAAGCAGCTTTACTCCCATAAAAGAATGCCAGTACCCAATGTTTAGAAGACTGGAGGGGGGCTACAGCCAGTCCAGACACTTTGAAGAAGAAAAAAATATCTTGCCTCAGCAGGGATTCAAAGCCCCACTTGTCCAGCCCACAGCCTACACACTGTGCTGTACTTTCTTACAATAAAACCAACTAGATGCACTAATTTCTCATATTTATTTTTGGAATAAAACTCTACATGTTTTGGACAGTTCCTCCGTCCATCATCAAGAGTTTTTCACTGTACACACAGCAAAACCTTTATGACATATACCACTGCTGTGTGTACAGTGAAAAACTCCTGATGATAGACAGTGGAACTGTCCATAACATATAGAGTTTTATTCCAAAAATAAATTTGAGAAATTAGTGCATCTAGTTGGTTTTATTATAAGAATTTATCATGATGCATGGTCACCTGAACGTCAAACTGTACTGTACCTGAAGATACTATCACAAAGGCTATACTAAAAATGGGAGAACATTCAGGAACCTCTTTAGGAAACAAAGCTATGCATAACTACAGTTGACTGTGTCTGCACATCTCAGTACATGTATGTGAGCAACTGACATGCATCTGGAATGGTCTGTTCTGCTAACATTCATCAGGACTGTAATAATAAAGGACACATATAAGTAGAATACATGTAAAATGAGGATCTCCTTCTTCAATAATGCCACTTTGTAGCCATTTTTAAAGTGAGGATAAATGTATGTTCAGAGGAACTGTATCAATGGCTGTATACCGCAAAACATTACAACTCCTATTATGGCTTGAATAACTTTTCACACGCATTTTGTACACCTCTGCACCACAGGAACAGCGATCTCACACAGATCATTTTCTCCTTAAGTGACTTCCAAAGCAGGAGAGAAACCAAACCATTGATAATGATGAGAAAAGCTCACATAAGGAACAGCTCCTAAATGAACATTACATGGTGTGTGTCACAACCCAGAAGACCACAATATACGTGTAAATTTTCAATTTTCACCGTTACAAAAACCTCAAGTCTTATGAGTCAGAATGAAAAATGACTGAATTCAACTGTAAACCTCAAATTGTAAGGAAATTCACAATTCATGGCAAAGAGCATATAAAACTACAGACACATGTTAAATGTTACAAAGTACTTCATAGTTTAAAGCTACTTATTTCTCATGCTAACTACTTTATACACAGCATGACATGGAAGTGGAAACATTCTAGCAGACAGTGCAAACAAGACTACAAAGCAAATGATACATCAAAACAAGCAGTACATCACAATACGTTACGTATCATCATCATCACATAAGGAACATGCTTAACAAGAAAATTCTACACGATTCTCACAACGGTGTATCATTCACTCTTTGGACTTCAACCACTGTCCCATTTTCAACCCCCACCCCCCAAAAAAATTTTCATGGACAGGAACAATCCCCATTCTCTAGCAAAAGGATGAGAGAAGTATCTATACAGTTTATTCTGACAGGCGGAGCTATTCTAAACCTCTGGGATAAAGAGTCAACGAATTCACACACAATAATTATTCTACTCCAATCTCACCAGACTACCCTGACACCACAACAAACGGGATGGTCACAATACAAAATGAGGTCTGACTATGGCTATACAAGATTGTTAGTAAACTAGGGAAGCCCATCATTGAAGATGAAACAAAAGCGATGAGACAACCAACAACAGTCATAATGTGTCATGTAACTACAAAACTATTGTGTATAATCAGTTGATAGGTACAAATTCATCATGTCATGTACAATGTAATATGTGTTTACAACTAACATTAACCTGAATATATTCCGAGTTCCACTTCACACTTCAAAGTAAACTCATTATGTCTCAACTATAAAAACCAGTCAGTAAATGCTGCATAGTAAATTATCACTATTTACACCGAAATGCACACAAAACATGAACACATTGTGCAGGCAGAATGTATAGTTATTGAATGCTTAATGCGGCAGTATATACAGTATCCACTAGGCCTTAAACAGTAAATCTAACACTGCCAAAATACAAGACAAATGCTTTACTTTACTTACACGATAAAATAGAGAGGGATGCTCTAGAGCCACTCTACAGAATATGTCTTGTTCCCACTGTAGTGCATGCCATGGGAACAAGACATATTCTGTACAGTGACATGAAAAACCTTAACATCAAAACACCCAATACGAAACCACATGATATCTACCAGCAGAATTCCACTAACAACAACCGCTAATTTTTAGAAACTGAAGATTTTAATAACTGCTTGCATTAATTTAATTTCAATTTTAATCTTGAAATCAAATCACAGTATATGTACAGACCAGACTTGTAACAAAAACCTGTTCGAAGTGAGACCTCCCTTTGCACATGCTCTGTACACTTCCTAGTATGTTTCAAATATTGCCTGAAGATGGTCCCTACAGGGTCAAAACATGTAGCTGGCTAACTTATTATTTTTATAAAATTGTGTTTTCAATGGTTGTTAATCTGCTTTTATTCTCCAACACAACAGGATGCATAAACTTAAGATTATAGTCTTAAGAAATGTGACACCATGTAATTTGGTAGACAGGTACCAATGCTGTGGAGATACGTGCTGCCTCCATCTTCAAGACGAGCTGTTTCACCATGAAGATGAAGGCAGCAGGTTCCTCCAAAACAGTGGCCCCTGTCTACCAAATTACATAGCATCACACTCTGGAAGACTGCAGGGGTAAAGCTGTCCCTGTGCATGCTATGAAGGCACATGATAAAGTGAAAGTACAACTCAGTGCATTCATAACCTCAGCACTAGAGGGGTGGGTGGTCAGCTTCACACCTGGCTGCTATACATCCAGTACCCACCAAACAGAAGGCTGGGTGGACTCCACAGCCAGTCAGGATATTTCAGAGAATAAAAAAACCTCTCGCCCGTGCCACAAATTTAACTATGATTCCTCAGCTGTCCAACCTGTAGCCTACACATTATAACTGAGCTACCACGATTCCTGCACAAAACTGTAAGCTTAATAAAACAGATTATCGTAATTGGTGAGACTCAACATGAGCAAGATGCACGATGGAGGTCTAATGCTGTCACCAGTTACAGCATATAAGAGAGTTCAACATGTGAAAAAGGCTGTTGATAATAAGATCAAATCACAACGTGCTAACTAAATGTAGGCCTACACAGTACAGTCACTGTATCATTATCCTTCTGTCTCATTCTACTATACAGGTTTCCCCTTTACACTTCTGACTGCATCTGTTTTCTGCAATTTAAACTACATTCCGAAACCACCACCACGATCTTGTTTTGTTTACCCTAAAAATAATTTAACCGCATAAACCACAAACATTCCTATTACGAAGTTTCTGCCATTCCTCACTATATATTTCTTAGGTCCTAATATTTTCCTAACGACCTTGTCTTGAAATATCTCCAACCTGCATTTCAAGCTAACTGTAATATCATGTTTTCTAATTACATGTCATACAGCAACACACGTACAAATTACAAGTAGTCTGTTTCGTCAGTAAAGTAAATAAAACGATATCTGTTCTCTTATCAATCCAGCACAAAAGACAATAGTAGATGAATCTGTTTCACAATGTTCTTTTCCACGCTATACAGATAACAGAGCTTTATCTTCAGAAGACACTAAATTATCCTTTGCTATAAATTTAACACATATAAAACATTATGTAGTTGAAGTAAAGTCTAGTATTCTTTAACAAACTTAATGAAGATGGATATACTGTACACTGAAGAGTCATCCTGTGACAGTCACTATATCTGTTGACATTCATATTTAATTTCATATTACATGAACATTTCTACAATTACAGCCACAGAGCTGCCAATGCATACTAAATGCATTTCATCTTGCAGGAAAGCTTTCTGCAGCACTCCCACAAGGGTACTGCGAAGTTACAAGTTCAAAACAGAAGTACACGTAAGGAACAGTCAAATGTTTGGAATAACATCTTCCCATACGAAACAGACTTTGTTTACATAAAACTTATTTTGACGATTTTTTTGTATCTAAATATACGAAATGCCATAGTTCCACCACCACCACCACAACCACCACCACCACAACACTGTAGTTACAGCTGCTGTTGTTGTCGTCATCATCATCATCAAGGTCACTGTTATTGTAATCACCGTCATCACCAATGTTAGTCATCACTGTGACTGTCATCATCATCTTCATCATCATAATCATGGACTAGGCTCATTCTGTTGTTTCAGTCCCTTTACCAAACATCCCTGGCATCTTCTACCTTTCAGCTTAGACAGCAATGCTTCAGAACTAGGTTTTCTGACATTCTTTCCAAATATTCCAAACATTTCTTCTATCAGCTCTTTGTTCTTGAGATCACAACACAAACTACTTAAACACATCTAAAGAATGTTTACCTAAAACATAAATCTTTCTCACAGACAACACAGGGAGCTACCAGCACAGTTACCATTCTATACAACAAATACAAAAACTGATTCTGCACCTGTGAATTCTGGTTGTTTTCTGATGTGAAAGAAAATGTTATAAATTAAAATACATATGAATACTGACACATAAATGTAGCTGAGTCTGCAAACACCTTCCACATTCAAGTTACAGAAGACTTTCAGTTTTTTCTGACTTCCAGATGACATTCAAGGAAAAAGAACAAATGCACTGTGTAATGGGACCGAAGTTAGTAAATCTTATATTTTATTAAGTATGAAATCCTCTGTATTCTGATCAGAGTGTTGTGAAAAGTTATAGAATGCAGGACAGTAAATCTACATTAGTTTCTATACTAATAGGGTATGGAAGTTTTACACATGACACCTCAACGTTGCCTTCTTAACGTGCAGGTCTGAACAATGGTAAGACACATTCCATGCACAAAAGGAATGTTAGCTCTTTAGAACAGAAACCAGCAGCAATGCAACCAAAGGTTAGTGACAGCATAAAGACATGACATAACCATGACTGTTGATGTACTGACCGCTTCCTGTGGTGAATCTAAACGGTCAACAGAAAGTCCCACAGAGTCCTATAAACGAACGCAGCAGGGACGGACGTAGCGAGCGAGGCAACAAGAGGGAGCGAGAACACACACCACATTTAGCTAGCAACCACCATATTAAGTTAAGAGCATTTTCCACATTATGTCTAAATAACAAACACAAACCCTTGAAGTATGACAAGTCAGGTCCAAATAATTGTTTCCACAGCATCGTCATTACTTCCACTCCAGAATGTTTAAAACAGCGTGACATGTGTGAATTTACTTATTAAGTTTTAAAAATCTACAAATTTTACAAATTATATATTTGTATTTCCATAACACAAATGACCAAAGGTCATACAAAACAGTAACCATATGAAGGCATTAATGGTTCCTTTGATGGGTACGACGCACTCTACAATTGTCAACTTGACTCAAAAGGCACTGTACAACTTATTTTGTCTCACATGCTGTGTCAGTCACTAATGGTATAACACATTCATGTTTCTTTCTTTGAGGAATTTTTACACCCCAAATTTACAAATAAAGCTGATGTAACTCAGTTATTGAATTATTTCACTTATAATAGCTACATAGATTTTAAAAAACTTCCTGTACAATGTGTCTGAAGTCACCATACATCTGACTTATTTATGTATTTATTTCATCATATCTGCATTTTAAGGATCCAGAAAATGTGTGTGGGCACCCCCATGGTCAGCACAGAGCCCAATACATCACCACATCCTTTGTGACATTGTCCATGGCATTTACAGTGTTAAAAGAGGTGAAGGCATCATTAACCCTTTGACGCCTAACGATGACTATAGTGGTCGCACCGCGTCGCTAACCTCTAAACGTTGCATTTTATATATTTATTCAACAAATATAGCTACTGAATATTTTAAACATGGTATAGACTCTCCGTTTTTTCCTCTTCAAAATGCAGTTTGTTTCATAAATCTAACGTATTTGGTTCCTGCATTATTCACATTTTATATACAGGGTGTGCTAAAATTAAAAAAATAATTCTGGTGCCAAAAGGTTAACAGCAGCTCATAATTGAGTCCTGGTTTTATAATGATGCACTGAAACAGGCTGTTATCAGGTGTGGTCAAGTTTGGACTACACAGAGGCCATGGTAGTGGCAAAGAGGATGTTGCACAACCACAACCAATCCACCTGCCTGGGAATGCTTCACTGAGGATTTTATGCCCAGTCAGTGGGAAATGAGCACCATCTTGTTGAAACCACAACTATTCCATGATCCCTCTGTTGCTTGGTTCTGGTGTTAACAAAATTTCTCAACATTTTGAGATATGAAACGCCAATGACGGTTCCATAAAAGCAATATGGGCCAATGGCACGAAAAGACAGCTACTCCTGCCCATATTGTAATGTGTAGTGGGTGGTCTGTGTGTATAGTAAGTAAGTTGTGGAAGGTCTTCAAACTTAATTGTAAAATGACGATTCTGTTCGGCCCAAAAAAATATTTCAAGATATGGTGCAGGGGTGAATAACACTTTTGTCTGAAAACAGAACCTTCCCAGGAGACAACGCTGTTGGAAACCATTCCAACAGCAGTGCACATGCTTTGTGACACTCTCTTATGCCAGCATGACTGGTTGAGTTCATTTAAAAAGACTGGCCACTATGATTTCATGTGGTCAAACATGGTTAACCCTTTGGTGCCGGAATTAAAACCCTCTGAGCAATGCTGCCTGCCAGAATTTCTTACTGGGACTTTTAAATTTTAATGCTTACTCTAGGGGGGGGGGGGGGGGGGGTTCTCCTTT
>Ga0123357_10014214_pt1 | contig 10378 bp, 12 predicted proteins | sample TergutEmb28metaG_FD_89873 | JGI IMG/M metagenome (GOLD analysis project Ga0123357, IMG submission 89873) | Embiratermes neotenicus P4 segment gut microbial communities from Petit-Saut dam, French Guiana - Emb289 P4 | ecosystem: Host-associated > Arthropoda: Insects > Digestive system > Gut ... | reverse complement strand
TGTTCGGACAAGGGAGTTCGACTGATGCTTTGTTCGAAAGTATTAAGAAGTTCGCGGTAGAAACCCCGTTTGACCTTCCTGGCGTTGTTGATGCTTCAAAGACGCTTGCGGCCTTTGGGTTCCAGGCCAAAGACATAATACCTATGCTTACGGCGGCAGGAGACGCCTCGGCAGCCCTTGGGAAAGGCTCTGCGGGTGTTCAGACGTTTACGCGAGCATTAGGGCAGATGCAGGCTAAGGGATACGTCTCGCAGTTGCAGTTGCGCCAGCTTTACACTATGGGCGTCAACGGCGTCCAGATGATTGCTGACTATATTGGAAAGTCAGTACCTGAGACAACAAAAATGATACAAGCAGGGGCCATTGACGCAAACACCGCCATCACAGCCATTATGCAAGGTACCGAAGATAGATTCGGCGGCATGATGGCAAAAGTATCACTTACCGCGGCGGGGGCGTGGCAAAATATCGTAGACGCCTGGAGCATGGGGCTTGGGGATATTATTAATCAGCCGCTTGGTGAGCTTGGACCCGCTCTGGCAAAAATTGCTGGCGACATCGACCCGATAATGAAGCGAATCGCAAAATCATTATCAGCACAAATCAATCCGCAGATCGAAAAGACGCTTAATGCTTTAGCCGGGACATTCGACAAGATATCAGGTATGAGCGACCAGCAGCTCACCGATCTTATTAAGAATATTGTTTCACTGGTAGGCATTGCTCCGGCTTTACTTCTTGCTGGGAAAGGACTGAATGTAGTAGGCGGTCTGCTCGGTACATTTGGTGGTGAGGCAACCTCTGCAAGCAAGGGATTGGGCGATTTTACTAATACTTTTGCAAATGAGTTCAAGGATGTATTCCAGGGGTTCTTTACCCTAAATCCGATTAAACAATTCGGCACTTTGTTTGACGTGTATACACAGATATTGAGCTCAAAGATTTCCTTCATGTCAAACATCGTCTTTACCTTCATAGGGACGATCGGGGCAATAGGAACAGCGGTAGCTGGTTTTGGGGCGATTCTTCTTACCGCAGGAACAGCGATAAACCTGTTTAGTAACACATTGGGATTTGATTTTGGCGATGCTCTGAAATGGGTCAACGACTGGCTGCAAAGCTTCGAGAAGGTCGACCAAGGCAAAACGCTTATAACTCGCATATTTGATAGCATCACTGAGGCAGCTTTAAGGGCGAACTTAAGTCTAGGCGAGTGGATGCCGCAGATAAGCCAATCACTCGTCTCAGTTGTGGTAGATTTTGCGGCGAACGCGCAACGCCTGGTGCCAGCTTTTACATCGGCAATTCTCATCCTTGGAACGAGTTTTGCTGATGCGGCTCCCGGCTTGATGCTATCCGCCGGTGATTTGCTGCTTTCTGTGGGCGCGGTTTTTGCTAATACCGCTCCGTCCATATTTGCAGACGTGGCGACAGGTATAGGTAATGGAATCCATCTGTTCGCCCAGGACTTCAACGAACGCGCTCCCGAGATCATACGGTCGCTGATATCTGGATTGCAATCTGCAAACTCAAGTGCAGACTGGAACCAGGTTGGAGACGACATTGTCTCAATGATAGAGACCACACTTGAGACGCAGTCGGGCGGCGACAACTTAATAACCGCAGTAACTAGTGTCCTAATAAATATTACGAAGATGCTATCAAAGGTCGCTTCGACCATAATGAATAATCCCGATGTGGTTTCTGCCGCGACTCAACTGATTGACGCTGTTTTCTCTGCTGTCGACTCATTCCTTAATAGCTCTGGCGGAGAAGCTATTATTCAGGCAATCGGAGGGAACATTATTCATCTTATATTCGACGCAATGACGACAAGTATGTTCGGCGGTGGTAGCTCAAATCTCTTTAACCGCATAGGGACGCTTATTCTTGACGGACTGACTGGTGGCATGTATAGCAAGAAAGTTGATGCAGATAATGCTGCGAGTTACATTGGGTCGAGCACAAATGGGTCGCTTCTAAAAGGCCTGGGCGATGCGTCATTAGCCGGAAGCAACCTTATCGAGACTTCGATCGCTGGGATGAATTCACAAAGTGGTCCAGCTATAACTACCGCCAACAGCATAGGGGCAAGCACCAATAGCTCATTTGTGTCTGGAGCCGGAAATCTCACATCAGCTGGATCAGGGCTACTCATCGGAGCGATCAGCGGCATGAACTCTCAAAGTGGCCCAGTTCAAACAGTCGCGCATAACATTGGATTAAGCGTACACAACTCAGCGGAGAATCAGGTTGGAAGCCTGTGGGGATCAGGTTACTCAATGATAGAAAGCCTTGGAAAAGGTATGGACTCTTTGAGCAAGTGGGTCGTAAGAGTCGCCTCCAATATTATGAGTGCTATACGCCGAATCTTCCCCTTCTCCCCTGCGAAAGAAGGCCCATTCTCTGGTTCTGGGTGGGTGCTTTACTCTGGGCAGGCAATTGGCGAGGCATTTGCAGCAGGCATGGACCAGAGAAGAGCGTTAGTGGAAAAGCAGGCAGCGGCGCTCATGTATTCAGCAAGAGACGCAATGGATCTAGACGGTAGCAGTAGGTTCTTTAATTCAATGTCAAAATCTCAAGGAATCTCGCCCAATATCTATCAAGTCACCTATAACGCAGCTCCAGATAGGAGCCTGAACTCAGATCAAGAATTGCTTAAGGCGCTATCTACTCCGCGGGCTCGTATAGCGACAGGGATACTCTAATGGCTGACGTAACAAAAGATGGAATGCTTAATCTTGTTGGTGCTGGTAAAACAATCACCATGCATACAGTGACTCTCCCCCGCCCTGCAACAGGCGGGATTAATGCGACAGGGATATTTGCATATGCAGGAGCGAAAGGACTTGGTTCTCCATCACCGGACGTATATGAAAGTGCGGGGTTCGGAGATGGCGGGATTGTTTCTTCTGGGAGGTTTAACACAAGGCCTATAGAGATTCCCATTGTTTGTACGGCTCGTGGTCTATCAACACAAGCTGCGGCCCGCACGCAGCTTAATACCTTTGTAAGAGATTTTATGATTGCTGTTCAAGACCCAGGCGCGTATCTGAGAATTGAAAATCCGTTTTCATCTGATGATGGAAGTCTGTATCTCCGTTTATCAATTCAACTTACAGACTCAATTGACTGGGTATATGGCGACGACACTGATGGTTCGACATGGGTAAAGACCGTCGTCCCGCTAAAGAGCGGAAATCCATTCTGGGTGGGCGAGACCGCGATAACAACAACACTGTCAAATCTTTCCGGTTCGCAGTCCGTGACTATCAAAGGAAATGCCCCGGCGCTCCCAGTATTTAACGTCACTGCGCGTACTAGTATTACCACAGCAGCACTTACTATTGCCATTACTCCGGTGACGCTCCCCCATCAAGCTACTAGGTTCGGATGGTCAGCTGCTTCCGGTGTCACATCAGGAGGGACTGGCGTATTAACTCCAGAGTCATGCTCGTTGAGTGGAATTTTCACCAACAGCGTTTCTGTGTTCTCCGGTGGCCTCTCATGGATGAAACTTTATAATGGCAGCAACACTGTAGCTATTTCATCGACTAACATCCAGAGCGTTTCAATGGCCTACTATCCACGTTATATAGGAGTGATTTGATGGGCGCCTATAGTTCTGTATACGCTTGCAGCCAAAAAGGGATCCTAACTCCTACTAGCTACAACTCGACTAGCTTTGAGCTACCCGACAAATCATATAGTCTATCAGTTACAGAGCCAGTCAATGATGCTGGATCTTTTGAGCTGACTATTCCGCTCGTTGGCGACTATATAGATGGGACAGGACTATCGGGCATCGGTCAACGTCTTTTTTCTGAAAGTGATCCTGTCATAACGGGGTATTATGGACAACATCTTATTCCTAGTTGCTTCATTGTCCCACACACCAGTAATTCTAGCCGCGACCTCATCCTTCTCAGCGAGAAAGTTACCATTAGATATGAGAACGGGGTTGCGAAAACCGTGTTAAGCGGAACGCTTGGTAATGGAATGTTGTCGAGATGGACCGCATGGAATACGTCGCCATTTTCAACAACTATGGGTCCGTCGCTCGCCGACAATTTCGGAATTACTAAAACGTATACCGGGTCGATGTCCGCCGTAGCATCGTACATTATAGGTAATAATATGAATGCTACCGGAAGACCAAATTCAGACGTTCTTGTAACGGTCGTAGTATCGTCAGCTAATTCAGATTCATACAGTCTCGCCTATGGTTCAAATAACACAATATTAGACTGTCTCAAACTCATCGCATCAAAGGTAAAGAATTCATTTTATCTTGGACCGTATCAGCTTTCCCCATCTCCTGGTACAACGCCATTTAGGCTTTTAATAGAGGGGTGGCAGGACAGAAGTAAAGCAGTAGTGTTCTCACAAAATAAGGACTTGTCGTCTTTTTCAATTGGCTCAGAATTGATGAAAAATACATTTTGGTTTGGGTCGATTGGAGACAGCAAGAACGCCAATAGCGTTTCTGGAGGAATCTATAGCAATGATTATTATCCCAATATAGGTTATTGGAGCGAGAGAAAAATAACCCCGTCAAGCACTGTCGATACTGGAAACACCTATAACGACAACTGGACAAATTTCAATAACTCAATTGATGATGCTCAGATTGAGGACCGGCCAAAGAACAACGCTTCTGCTGTTATCGCATCTGAAAATAGTGGATTTGTCTTTGCGCGGGACTATGACCTGGGTGACATAATCTCATTTGATGTTATGGGGCATAGGTTCTCTTCTCAGCTCGTTACGCACTCATTTACATTGGGGGATGGCGACTACAAAGAAGGTATTCAATTAGGAGGAAACAGCTCATGGATATAAGGGGGAATATATGTTAAGCACAATCGAAGCAATAGCACTCTCCGCTCTTTTTGTTTCCATCATTGGAACAGTGGTGAGTATATGGATTTCACTGAGACGCGCGGGTCACGCAGACGATGTAAAGCTTGGGCAGATGACGGAGAAACTTAACACGATCAACAAAGGCCAAGACGAAATCAAGATCACCCTCACTGTTATCGGGGAAAAGATTAGCGATATTGCGTCTAGAGTAGCAAAGCTTGAAACGAAAGTAGAGATGCTCGAACGAGATATGGAGGTGAGGTAAATGAAGCGTTTGAAATGGTTCTGGTGCTCTGGCTCAAACGGCGCTCGCAACTGCCGCAACCTTGTAAAAGTACTCCTCGGCGGTGGGTCGGGCATACTTGCCGAAACAACAAAGCTGCTCTCAGCACAGGGCTCAATTGTGCTCATGGGCATTATTGTCATGTCTCTGAGCATTCTATCCGCTGTCATCACCCCGGAAGGCCTAGGAAACATTGACATCGACGAAGGAGGAATCGAGACAAAGGAGGAAGAAGATGGCGCTTAACGGAATCGACATTTCACATTACCAGTCAGGGATTGACCTCACGAGGGTCCATTCTGATTTTGTGATACAGAAGGCAACACAGGGAACAAATTATGTTGACCCGACCTGCGACAAGCATTATCAAATTGCGAAGGGGGCGGGTATTCTTCGCGGGGTCTATCACTTCGCGAACGGACTAGACGCAAATGCAGAGGCAGATTTCTTCCTAAAGAACGTCAAGGGTTACGTTGGTGACGCGATTCTCATTCTCGACTGGGAGGCTTCAGCGGTAAATAAGGGGGCGTCGTGGGTCGAGGCATTTTGCAAGCGCGTCATTTCCGAAGCTGGAGTAAAGCCATGGATTTACGGAAGCCTATCACCTCTGCAAGCCCATGGCATTCCTGCGCTTGCGGCAAAGCTTGACTGCGGGTTGTGGGTAGCAAAGTACGGCTCAAACCCTGTTCAGGGCTACAGTAAGCCTGCTGCTCCAATTCCTTGTACGTGCCTGCAGTTCACTAGCATGGGTTCGCTCCCAAATTGGAGTGGACGACTTGACCTTAATGTGTTCTATGGAGATGCGGTCGCTTGGAAAGCTTATGCCAGCACCGGAATGGCTACCGTGCCTTCCCCGTCGGTGAATAACCCCTACGCGGGATACAAGTTGGGGGCCTTGCTCAAGACGGACAAAGACAAGAAGGGAAACATCATCGTCGGGTCAACTGGGCAAGCGGTTGTTATGCTCCAGAACGCATTGAAATGGCGCGGGTACGACATTGGATCGTCCGGGGCTGACGGGAAGTATGGCAAAGATACCGCCAATGCAGTTGGACGTCTTCAGACGTTTGCAGGAATTAAGTCAGACAAGATCGTCGGGGAAGATACCTGCAAGGCCCTCGGTTGGATCTGGTTAGGAAAGTGAGGAGTGGTCGATATGACAGAGGAAACAAAAAAGGTAACTGCGGTGCGAATACCCGTCGAGGTTACGCGCGATGGGTTTGGCGCTGTTGAAACATTCATTGAAAAGCACGAAGGCGCAGAGTTTACCTACATGCAGGCGCAGGGTCCCGTCGTTGAGCCGGTCTTGAGTTCAGCAAAAGTAAAGGGAAAGCTGGTTTAGAAATATCATGATTGATGTTTGGCTGCAAAAGGGCAGAAAAACCATTCCTTCCACGGCAGTGACCGCGGGAGTCCACGGGGATAATGACGTAGAAGAAATTCGTTTTCATTTGCCGAAAAAGATAGACGGCATAGACACCCGTGAGTGGGAGCTTGAGATTAACGTCAGACTTGAGGATGGGCATGGATTTAAGGACCAAATCGAAATCTCCCGGTGCTATAACGCGGATTACCCTATCCTGAAGAAGCTGACGCAAAACGGGTTTCACCGATACTCTCTGCGTTTCGCGCACGGCGAAAAAGAGTGCTGGTATAGGAAAGGTAGCATCCGCATCGAGCCCAGCATCAACGCAGACGAGGCGGAGATCGAGATTACTCCGCCGACGGTAATCGAGGTCATCAATGGACGCCTCGATGAGCTTGAGGGTCGTGTAGACAGCCTGGAGCAAGGATGCAGTGGCGAAGGGGGCATGGGACCGGCAGGCCCGCAGGGCCCTCCTGGCCCCCCAGGTCCTCCTGGAGCAGACGGAGCGCCCGGTCCGAAGGGCGACACGGGGGCGCAAGGGCTAGAAGGTCTGCAAGGCATACCTGGTCTTCCAGGTCCACAAGGCGAGCAGGGCGAGACAGGCAATCAAGGCCCAGAGGGGCCTCAAGGACCAGCAGGAGCAGACGGGACTGGCGTCTCTATCAAGGGGTCGCTTGCAAGTGAGGGCGACCTACCAGAGACAGGCAGTATCGGCGATGCGTGGCTTATCGACGGCGACCTGTACGTCTGGGACGGTGAAGCGTGGATAAATGCCGGCGGGATACAGGGGCCACAGGGTGAGCAAGGGCCTGCTGGTCCTATAGGTCCACAAGGTCCTAAAGGCGAGACGGGCGAGTCTGGCCCTCAAGGAGAGCCAGGGACGACAGGTCAGCAAGGACCTCCGGGCGACTACGGGCCACAGGGTCAGACTGGCGCTACCGGACCGCAAGGCCCGAAAGGTGATACGGGTCCTGCTGGGGCAGATGGCGCGCCCGGCGAGACTGGTGCGACAGGGGCTACTGGAGCCACAGGTCCTACTGGACCGCAGGGTCCGCAGGGCGAACCAGGTCAGAAGGGCGACACCGGGGCGCAAGGAGCAAAGGGCGACCAAGGACCGCAAGGACCAAAGGGTGATACGGGTGAGGCTGGCCCTAAAGGTGACACGGGGGCCGCAGGACAGACAGGAGCGACGGGCGCTACTGGACCAGAAGGACCAGAAGGACCGCAGGGGCTTATAGGGCAAGCAGGTTCGACGGGTCCGCAGGGGCCTAAAGGTGACCCAGGGCAGGCCGGAGCTACTGGCGCAACAGGGCCCCAGGGGGCGCAGGGTGAGGCAGGGCCGACAGGACCACAAGGAGAGCAAGGCCCCGCACTCGACATAATCTTCCAGTCCACCCCACCGCAACCCCCACAGGATGGCTATGTCCTATGGGCCGACACAAGCAATCCACAGTAAGGAGCAATCATGTCAGACAAAGTAATCTACCTAGGAAAAAAGCAAGCGACTGGACTGGACACGATACTGTCCACAATACCCGGAGCGGTCGGAGCCACCTACGATCATTCTGAGCCGACGAAAAAAGGTGGTGTAGAAATCACCACGTATACCTGTCTCTTTTTACCGGACGGTCTCAACGGAACTGTAGCCACCGCCGTCAAGAAAGCCGGCTATAAAGTTGCCGACCCCTACGACACGCCGCAAGATGTGATCGACGCCTTTGCGCACTTAACCAATGTGGTCTCAGGGACGCGACACGATGGATAATCTCAGTCTATGGCTGTCTGATGATGTACGGTATCAAGAGGACAGCAGTCTGCATATTGTCGATCTTGAGGACGACCCAAATAATACGGCATGGGCAGAGTTTGACTTTGACAATATCGAGGAGGTAGAGCTGGGCCGTAATGGATGGTACTGTACGGCCTATCTGTCACAGGACGGACTGACAAAGGACGCCTCTATCGGTGGTACGGATACGGCGCTGCTACCAATTGTTGGGTCTGGTCAGTATGGCATCGCGGAATTTGTTCTGCCCGTTGCTGGCTATAATCTCCCATCTCTACCTTTTTACATTGTCGTGCAAAGTGACTGGCCGTCAGATGATGGGCGTGGCATTGCCATCGAGATTACTGAGGAGACGCTATCAGATGCAGGATTCGACCTCCCGCGAGATGGGGGCAAGTGGCCTTTAGGCGCACCGGCAATTACCGTTGACATTACGTATGATAATGCTTACTGGGCACCACCAGACGACAATGTCTTCATTGCTTTTGAGTGGGGGTATTGGCCTGATACGCTCGGCAGCATGATCTTTTTGCCCGTAGTAGAATGGCAGCCCCCTATTCTACCTGGAACCCCTACGCTAAAAGCCGTCACATCTCTGGGCACTTACCCAATATCAGCGGTACGGCATGATGGCGTATTTCCAGTAAGGGTAGCAAAATGATAGAAACTGACTGAGTTATCTTCCAGAATATTCAATCACAATTCCGAAGTGGCGGTTAACGACAGTTAGAGGGTAGTAGGAAAGATCATACTTAAGCTTAGCTATCATGCGATAAACGGATGTTTTTGAGATATATAGGTCACTTGCTATCTGGTCAATCGGATAATACTTGTTCATTCCTAAATAGCGGAGAAACTCAGCACTCGATATTACGTAAGGCTTTCTGCTCATGGTTTCTCCTTCCATCTAATAACCCAAACAATAAATAGAAACACACAGACAGTAAAAGCTACTTCTGCCCAGAACTCTGTAGTCATATGAGCTCCAATTCCGCGATCGCCCTAAAGATCGGATAAATCTGCTGAGGGACAATCGCGTTACCTAAGCATCTAAGTCTGTGAACCCGAGAGGGAATCCCATGAGCCATTCGACCCACGTCGGGTTCAGTTGCCCACCAATCTGATCTGCCAAGTTGCGGCTCCTGTCCGCTCGCTTCGCTTGCCCTGTCCGGAAGTCCCGAGCTACTGGAGTTGCATACATCTTCACCGCACCCGTTAGTGTCAGGGTTGGTCTGTCGTGATCTCCGTTGCTGTACTGGTAGTCGCCTGATTCCTTCGATCGAGGCGTCGGCCACATTCTCTGCTCTGCCACATACACCCGCGCCTGAAGATGCGTTGACTTCTCCAGAGGCCTCCCGCTGGTTCTTGCCGTCATCCCCATGATTGAATCGCTCGCCTTCGGAGTTGGCCACAATGAATACACGCTGTCTGGTGTGCCAGGCGCCGACGGCACAAGCTGGTACCATAAACGCCCTTGCGCTGTAGCCTGCGGCCTCCAGGTCAGAAAGCGCACGGTCGAGCCCCATTGAGATGAACCCAGCAACATTTTCTCCAACAACCCAAGTGGGCCTGAGCTCTTTGATAACTCTAAGCATCTCAGGCCAGAGGTAGCGGTCGTCTTCCGTGCCCCTTCGCTTCCCGGCGTTACTGAATGGTTGGCACGGAAAACCTCCGCTGATAACGGTTGCTGTGTGTAGTCCGGTTGCTTCAAAATACTTCTTTCTCGTCAAGCCTCTGATGTCTCCAAAGTTGGGAACATCAGGCCAATGCTTCGCGTGGACACGACTTGCGTACTCATCCGTGTCACACGACCCTACGTTAGTAAACCCAGCCCATTCTGCCGCCAGATCAGCGCCTCCAATGCCTGAGAACAGAGATAGATGCGCGATCATGAGAACTCTACCCAGTAAAACTCACTCATCTTCGGTCTCCTTATCCCAACTATCAAATTGATAGAAACTGATAACTCGCTGATAGTTCATGGCTCCTCCTTTAACAGTGGGCACCATTTAGGGAACCATGGACCGCCTGTTCCTCTCTGTGTTACGTCTGGACAATCACGCTTCTTTTTGCCTTTTCG
>Ga0123357_10014213_pt1 | contig 10378 bp, 3 predicted proteins | sample TergutEmb28metaG_FD_89873 | JGI IMG/M metagenome (GOLD analysis project Ga0123357, IMG submission 89873) | Embiratermes neotenicus P4 segment gut microbial communities from Petit-Saut dam, French Guiana - Emb289 P4 | ecosystem: Host-associated > Arthropoda: Insects > Digestive system > Gut ... | reverse complement strand
TATAAGTTGCTCAACATGTTTCGGGTTACCTTGTGCCCATCCTCAGGAGCTGACGACTTAGTGGTATTTTTGTCGCGTGTGGTGTATTGCCGTGGCTGTGTAGGCGGTCAGATCCGGTTGGCTGCTTAGCACTCCCCAATGGACAAACAACCAGCCAAATGGATCTGACCGCCTACACAGCCACGGCAATACACCACACGCGACAAAAATACCACTAAGTCGTCAGCTCCTGAGGATGGGCACAAGGTAACCCGAAACATGTTGAGCAACTTATAAAGGAGAAATAAATTTAATACTAAGTGACATCTAGTTGGTTTCTTATTCCACACTGAACTACGATGCACACATCAAATTATATAGTAATCTTTAAGAATCGTAAACACTATGTAATAGACAAAGTATTCAAGAAAACAGGTATATTTTAATTTATAACTTATTTTTGCTAAAGTTTTCAAGTAGATACACTTAACTTAACCGAATCTTACTTTTGTACGAAAGAATTTATCTCATTAAGAAAAAATTCAATTCTCCATCAGAAAAAAAGACATGTATGAAGGTGTATTCGTTTAAAAAAATCTATAGGGACCCAAATATATAACTGGATAATTTAAGTTAAATTTTCCCTATAGAGTAGAAACGTGTGCTAGTAAATTTATTCTGCACCTCCAGTGAGTAGGCTTAAGTATTTTCTTTGCCGTCTCGTATTCACATATATGCAAGTAATAGGTTAAGACTCAATAGTGTAAGAATATGAAGAATATTCCATCATGCAATGCAGTTCACAGGAGAAATCCTGCTCAATGGATTCTTGCATTAACAAATGCATTTTCGAATTTATATCTGCTCTGTTACTGCAAATTTAAGATGAGGAGACGTATTCAAGACCTTGATGCAGGTTGGATTTATAAGAATATGCATTTTGGATTCCTGAAAAAGTTCTAACAACACGCTATACAATTTTGCTAAAATGATGCTCTTATTTTCTAATCACATCGTGAGAAACTGATCCACCTTGCTGAAAACATATCATAATCCGCGTGTAATACTCGTATTTTTAGCCTCTATCTATCAAACAAATGAATGTAAACATAATATTTATTTTGAGATCCATTCTGAGATTTTTAGCGTCATGACTGAAACCAAAATTCAACTTAAAATTCGTTTAGGTTACTTACTTACTCCATGGTGCAGAGTCCTTCTTGAGAAGCTAACTGGTTTGCAGCTGGTCAAGAAATTCCCCGCAATTCACGGAACCCGAAGGTTCATTAACACACTCACAAGCGCCCGCCACCTGCCTCTATCCAGGGCCAGCTCAATCCAGTCCATATACCCACATCCCACCTCCTGGAGATCCATCCTAATATTTTCCACCCATCTATGCCTAGGTCTCCGCAGTGGTCTCCTTCCCTCCGGTTTCCCTACCAAGACCCTATACACCCCCTCTCCTCACCCATAAGCGTCACATGCCCAACACATCTCATTCTTCTCTATTTTATCACCTGCACAATATTGGGTGAGGAGTACAAGTCATTTAGGTTTTAGAGTGGTTAAATAAATAAAAGTCTTAATGGTTTAGCTTTTATAAGAATAAAAATTGCGCTAGGATTGAAAGGATACGGAATATAAGAAATCAGCTGATACTGGTCCTTTTGTTTCATCCACGATTGGTGATAATTGTAGATGATAAGTCGTAATTAAGTAACTATGGAACGATCACAGAAAGATATATTTCACTAAGACATCGCTCAGTACCAGACACTTTCAAGACATGCTTATCAAAAACCCCAAACAAGCCTGTAAGAGGTTTTGAGGTAAAATTCCAAATATTGTTGCAAAGCATTGTAGGTCGCACGGGAATGGGGATGCTACATTGTTATCATATTGTCCTCGACCAAAACCGACCGGTGTGCTGGAGCTTTTTCGTGAAGGATAAATCAGCACTTAATTCTCAGTTTTTCGGGGCGGTTCTTTCTAACCGCGTCCTGAAGCGACGAAAGATGTGAATGCACTGTACATTTCTTTAGTCACGGTAGGAGTCGTGGAAATTATACCAGCGAATTCCGGGAACTTTGAAGCTACTACTTATTATAAGAGTATAGAGAAAATTACTATAAGGAAAAGCTTCGTAAATTAAGTCTAAAATAAATTATTTTTTTGAGTAATAATCAATGAGAAAGAAGAGCAAAATAAGTTAAAACAATGTTTTAATTGATAACATAAAACACAATAGCTACCCATTTCGATGCAATAATATTTTCAGGTCACCTTCTTTATAAACACATGGCTCTCTGAAATTTGGGTGACAGTTATATGCAGTTACTTACATTTTATTCGTAGGCAATTAAAAATACATTTTGTAATATGTGCTGGCATTTTTGAAAAAAATATCTCAATCATTAGAAGATAAGTTCCATTGATAAAAGCCCTTTACACCTACAATTTATTTTTATGATTATAATATATATATATAAAATGACGTATAAAATGAATCTAGTCCATCTAATATTGCGTACATTTAGCTTTTGCAGTCTTCGTCCAGTAATATTGAGGATCTGGATAGCCTGGTCAGCGCAGTGATGAGGCTAATTTTGGACCATCTTTGGTTAGAATTCTGACAGGGACAAACATTGTTTCTCCTCCAAAACTTCGACGCCTGTTCCAGGGTTCAATCAAACCACAATTCAATGGGTACTGTGCTTTTTTAATAGATGAAAAGCGGCAGGGAAGTGTACTGTACCACTCACTTCAGTCAACATATAGTGTTGAGTGTATTGTGAATAAGCGGGGAGCGGGACGGTTATACTGCTCTTCCCGATACAGGTTTCCATTTTGTGGACAGGGGCAGCTTCACCTTTTAAAAAGTAATATCACCCGTCCAGACCGACCCTGGGGCCCACCCAGCCTCCTGTACAATGGGTACCGGGAATTTCCCGGGAGTAAAGTGCGGCCGGGGCGTGCTGCTCACCACTCACCCCCTTCTAGTGCAGCTGTCATGGAAGAGTAGCGTTATACCTGTACCCACCCTCTGGTCCACACCGGGCCTGTAAAGGGAAACTTTATATATATTAGCATATTCATGGAGTTCTTTTATACTTCCCGTTCCATTAAATGACTGATATTTTCTTTTTGTGTGCCATTTCCATTATTTTATGCAAGACATTCTGCAATGCTAGAAAGATGCATGTGTTCAAGAAAAGGCTACAGACTGACTCCCTTGTATGTAAAATTAAAACAAAGTCCCCCAGCATGATGACACTCCAGCCTTCTTACCAAGAAGCGTATTTGGTAACTACAGATTAAGAAGCTGAAAAGGGATAATTATATTAACATAGGTTATGCAAATTACACTACGAATATTTTGATATTTCTGCAAGCAGTTTAATATACAACACATTTCATTTGTGGGTGCCTTCTAAATTAGACCGCGAGAGACCTATACTTACTCCCTTCTTGCGTTAAAATGAGTTACAATTATTTACTGGAAAAATTCTCTTCTCCTTTTGTTTTGTATTTTCCCTTTTATTCCAGCGATGCGCAGCATCTGGTGCAGTCGTTTAATTCTCCCTTTATCTTAAATGACACGAAATTGTATTTTTCTTTGCGTGGAACTTCACTTGTGATTTCCCCCCTACAGGCAACAGGAAAGCATTTCTACGTTTTTGGAGATGGAGATATTTCTCTTGTGCCTGTAAATGCTAGCAGATGATTTGTTCTGCCACCTCTATTTCCCTTGCAATAATATTCTAGTATGCTTTGGTATAATGTGTTCCATATTCTAGTATGCTTTGGTATAATGTGTTCCATATTCCGTGAATTAATTATGTTTATAAAATATATTAAAAAGAAAAATAAGTGCACTTTGGTTTTATGCATGTCATTTTATTATCTAACGACTAATGACATGTTTCGACCACTCATGTGGTCATTTTCAGGATGGTAATTGAAAGAATATAAATATATCTATAGTGTGTCGGTATCACTCCATAATTAAAATCATACAGTTTTGGTTAATATTTGGTTAAATGGTAAAACAGTGATTAGTACAAAATATTAGAAGTTAAAAACGGTCTGGAGTCTGTGTGGAGTGATGTACCTGTCAGGTATATAAGGTGGACTGTGATCCAGAGTTGTGAGCAATGGTGTAGTTCGCACAGTGAATTATGGGCAAGTTCCACATGAGTGGCCAAACCTTGTTGGTAGTCACTATCGTAATAGAAACTGCGTTTATAAAACCACAGTGAATTTGTTGTAGTTTTTAAATAAATTTTATAATAAATAAAGTAATAATAAATATAGTCTCAGACAACTTTAATTAAATATAATTTTAAATAATTTACAACAACATGTTTCGACCCTTAAAAGCTACCTTCAGGCTGAATATAAAGGAGCATGTATAATACAGTGCCATAAATTGTACGAGATGTAGTTTACATAAAGTTTTAAATTATTAAAATTTTATTATTACAAAAATTAATAAGTTTTATAAATTGTAGTATGTTATTTCTAAAAATTGTTCCAACAATAGGATGATATAAATATTTTCAAAAGGTCTTATGCAATCAAACTCTATTCTAACATATTTCTTTGACGGCCAGCTACACCATCAAGGAAAGCTCACTTTATAAACTAAAACACCGCATTATAAGAAAGACTGCCTTTTTGTGCACACTCAATTACATCCCCTTCACATTATTTATCAATATAGATAATTACGTTGATAAATCACCCCGCATTATTTATCTAACTGCGCTATTTGTCAACGTAGAAATTACAAGATAAATAGTGCGAAATGGATCTAACTGCGTGTGCGTAAGAAGACGGTTTTTTATAATGCGATGTTTTTTCTTACAGAATGAACTTCCATCGATGATGCTGGTGGCCACCATCGAAACATGTTGGAATAAAGTTTGATTTTATAAGAACTTGCTGGTTCGCTCTCAGAAGTGTATAGTTGTAAAAGAGGATTATTTTGAAGGAAATGTAGTTTAAATGAACTTAATGTTTTTATTTCTCAGATATAAAATAATTCCTGGAATATTCTGAAGCTACCAATAATGTGTTTTAGCTCCAAATATATTTCGCCGTACCTTCTTCCTTCATTTATATTAGAGTATTGTGACGAGGTAGGTCACAACTCTACAGTGCTTACATAAATACAGGGTGTGTCTAAAATGTTCTCATGTATTGTTATTTCTTTTGATTGAGAGACGACTGGCTCAATGTAGAAGAGTTAATACGTATGTCGCTCAAGAAACAGTAAATTTAATTTTCCTGAAATGCTGTGTATTTCATATTCTTGTAATTCACTGTTTATTAAGCACCAAAATACAGTTTGTTTGCTCTACCTGTATACTTCTGGCGCCTCATTCTTCACTGGATTATAATACTTGCCTTTGAATTTTTCCACAGCAAGATTAATTTAATAACGATTGATGCTTAAACACAAAATAACTTGAAAATTAACGATAATTATCCAACAAGATGCAACAGAATACAGTTTATTTAAATCTGTCAACTGCTCAACATGTTTCGGGTGGTATTTCACCCATCATCAGGAGAATTCCCGCCCTGCCACATTCACGACAGGTAGCAGTACAGGTCTCATTAATGCCAGATACTGTAGATACAGTGTTATGATCTCCTGATGATGGGTGAAATACCACCCGAAACATGTTGAGCAGTTGACAGATTTAAATAAACTGTATTCTGTTGCATCTTGTTGGATAATTATTGCCATAATATACTATGCATGGTTCATTGAACATAAAATTTACCGTGAAACTTATAAAATTCTAACAAATATGTAATTATAGATACTTTTAATTATAATGTGGCGAACACTGCACTAACAACACCTCAGAATACCGAATATTAAAAAGGGTTTTTAATTTGAATTTTAATATTTTAAGTGGGTTGACCACTCATTGCGTAGCCACTGCCTACCGAAACATATTGTTGAATGAAGAGTAGAAGGATAGAAGTCATGGGAAGAGGAGGAAGAAGACGTAAGCAGTTTCTGAATGACATAAAGGAAAGAGAGAATATTGGAAATTTAAGGAGGAATACTAGAGCAAATTGTGCAAGCAAATTGTTTTGGAAAAGGTGAAGGAACTGTAGTAAGAGAGTCTATGAAGTGAATGAATGATACATATAGTTGAAAACAGTCAAATATCGAACCTCTCCTACTTGTGTTGAACACCGTAACAACTTGCACTTAATATGCTGTAGGATACACACAATATCGAAGAGTATATACGCAAAAATACACCTTGGAGGAATTTGACGTTCATGCAGCCGTATATCGTAATATTATTTCTATAGTAAAACCAACAACATGCATCAATGTATCAAATTTATTTTATTTTGGAATGACACTCTATGTGTTGCGGACGGTCTTTCCGTCCATCATCAGGAGTTCAAGACTGTGCATACAGCAAAAGGCATTTGTCAAACGGATACTGCTGTCTGCTTGCTAGCGGGTACCTGCTAGCAAGCAGACAGCAGTTTGTTTATATATATATATATAGTAAGCACACAGCAGTTTATATATATATATATATATATGTGTGTGTGTGTGTGTGTTTACATGCACATAATAAGTGCATTATGTTGGTGGTTAATAAACTTTTTTTTTCTTAAAGTAGCGATAAGCTTCCAGACCCCTTAGTAATTCGATGGCGTGGAATTATTTAATTAATAGATTAATACGCTGATTGTAATTCGGCTTAAATAACATCGACTGTTCGGAAAATGGCATGTAATGAAGTCAGAGGATGCACAATTGGGAAGTCAAAGGTTAAAGTACTGCCCCGGCATTTACTTGGAGGAGCAGAGTAAGGTCACGAAATACTGAAGTCAGATCAGTAGGTGTCCTGTCCGCATTTCCAACTGAACTTTTCCCGAATACAAATTAGGAGCTTCACGGCGTGAGCGAAATTACTCCTTGAGAAAATGTTGCACAGTGCCCCAATTAGTTTACAAAACGCTTTACGTACTATGCAGAATTGAATTCCCGGGCCCACGGACCTTGCAGATCTCTGAACCGTTGTCTTAACCGTTGCAATTTTATAGTCTGTACAAAGGTGAATCAGCGATCGGAATTTTATTTGAAATTGGTCCCACTATCAGTTTCTTAGGAACAGTACCAGAAAGGAAGTGGCAGAAGAAGCAGCATTGTGTACAGTATCAATTCTACCCACACCTTCAAGCAGGTTTAGAAAGTGGTGAGCAACTTGGCCTCCTGAAACTGTTACCCACCCCCTACTCAAAGCCACTCACCCACCTCCCCGAAAAGAATGAAGAGGGTGAGTAGTGAAAAAGAATGAAGATAAAAAATAGTGCAAGTGTTATAAGGAGCTTACTTTCGTCGCTTTTCTTCTCCTTTTTCCGATGTAGCCCTGAGTCTGACTCAACCATATTCTTTTTTTAAAATGATTTTTTTCTTTACTCGCAATTTCTTTTTTCTTTTTCCTTTTACTGTCAATACTGTTATTTTACTTGTTACGATTCTCTATGTGGGCGAGGAAGAAGAAGAAGAAGAAGAAGAAGAAGAAGAGTAAATTTATCCTTGTAGCCAAAAGAACTTACCGAGGAGAACTATCCGTTTAGAGAAGTTAAAACTAATGGAGAATTGGAAGAGAAAAGGGATATCTGTTCTGGAAGTGGTTAATTCGATTATACAAAATCTTGTTACTGGTTAAAACTGCGTCTATGTTGCTGCGGAAGTTGCGAGAAAGTGGCATGTAAATAGAATAAATACATACAGAAGGGAAAACTTCTCAATAAATATTTAAATTTGTGGGTCTGTTCGTTAATAAGGATTTACACGAAGCTTCTTTGGTAGTCATTTAAGTGTTCCAACTGCTTTTATTCTACACTATCAACTAAAGTGAATTTTATATGTATTTGATGTTTGTTGGACCTTGCATCTTTGTGATAACTGAAGAATAAAAAACCAACTAGACACCACTTATTATTTTATTGTACTTCTTATAGGCTCAACGTGTTTCGAGTATTATTATGCCCATCATCAGGAGCTCGCGATTATGATGTTGATTACCACACTGGTCGTTTCGTTCTTGGTTTGCTCTATGTTGGAGGTTAGGTGTGGTAGGCTGGAGTAGTGTCCGGATCCGGGCTGCAGCCCGGACACTACTCCAGCCTACCACACCTAACCTCCAACATACAGCAAATAAAGAACGAAACGACCAATGTGGTAATCAGCATCGTAGTCGCGAGCTCCTGATGATGGGCATAATAATACTCGAAACACGTTGAGCCTATAAGAAGTACAATAAAATAATAAGTGGCGTCTAGTTGGTTTTTTATTCTTCATTTATATGTATTATTAATCACGGGTGTTGTCGCAGGTATTTAGAGAAACTGATATAAAATTTATTCACAAGAGTGGAGATTGCTTCATCGGAAAATCAAGTTTTCTTTTCATACTTCACGCACTACACTACTAGACATATTTCCATTTAACCCATTAGACAGCAGATATTTCTACCCTCTAAGGTATTGCCAAGCATATTATTCTTGTTGGTTGCTAACTGTAATATTCTGAAATCCTCTTTATACAGTGTGTCCCACTCGCTACTGAACCCGGCATTTCTTTAATAATTCTAGCACCAATGAAGATACTGGAAAGAAATTTGAACAGGAGTACGTTCGTTGTGTGAGAAATGAAGAGGATTGTGTCTGTAGTGTGTATCTGTAGTCGTTGCAATATCCTCATTAGTGGTAAAATTATTAAAGGAATGCCGGGTACGGTAGCGAGTGGGAGACACTGTATTTCTTTCTTCATTATTGTTTTTACAGATAGTTTTTGAGCTTGGATAGGAAATACAAGTACTAGAGGTAGATGAAAACTTAGTTCAGAAATCTGGTAACATATCGAGCTGCGAGACTTTGTTGTAGCTTGTAGGCAAATAAATATTTCATTGATAAGAAAATACTTTTAGAAGTATAGTTAATGTGTTCAGAATCCTACTGAATAAAATTATTTCTTTTTGGCGATGTTAAACCTACGGATGTTTCTACCAAAGCATTAGTAGGCCTAGTTGCACACTTTAGTTTTTACAGTTTCATACTGTCAAAATATAAGAGGCTAAACAGCCAGAATTGATCATCGGTTAACTTTCTGATTAACGAAATGATGGGTAATATAAGAGTACAAAGAATAAGCTTATAGGTCGCACAAAACGCAGTGTGATTCCATTATATCATCATCATATATCTTTCATGGAGTTGGGCCACTTGTTGACCCGTTCCGATCTCACGTACCCAGAAATCTCTTCAAAGGTCTGCCATGTTTCCTTCTGCCAGCTGGATCTGTCCGGCTTCTTTCCGTGAGAATTTCCAGTGGTTAAAATTTCCTCTGAATTGGTTACGGGTCCAGAGCAGGGCAAGTCCAGTGGTAGGATTGCTACCTTTAGCCTCTGGACCTGCATGTTTAGGGATGGCATTTCCTCCATTCCTGGTGAAACAGTTATACCGCTGTGACTCGGTCGTCTTTTCCTCGTTTGTGAGAACAGGGTATACCATGAGAAGGAGAGGACGACTGTTGGATAGGATAGGCTATAACATTACGCATCACTACCCTTTATACCTCGCGATTCCATTATAAATACAACTACAGCATTGTAACTACGCAACGCCAGGTTTCATAGAAAAATTTCCATTTTACCGGCGCGGTGTATATATGGGGTCCGGAAGATTCTTAGAATAAACAACAATTATTTCCCCACAGAGCATTCATTTAGTTTTATTTATAATGGAATCACTATAAATAAAACTAAATGCATGTTCTGTAGGGAAATAATGGTTGTTTATTCTAACATTCTTCCGGGCCCCATATTTACACTGTGCCTGCAAAATGGAAATTTTTCTACGAAACCTGGCGATGCGTAATTACAACGTTTTAAAGTGTTATAACAGCGTGATATCTAATAACTTTTGTGAAAGCATGCAAAATCGATACGTATGTTAATTTATTGTATCAAACGCCGCCTACATTATTAATCATATTAACAGTACATTATAATTAATCATAAAGCGTCAAGTGTAAATATTAAATGACAAAGAATACATTTAGAAACTGGGCACGTACTTCACATCATGAAAATTTTCCCACTGTTTTAATAAGAGGGTTCGTTAAATTTGAAAGCAGAACGCAGAATTAAAATTTTGTTGATTACTCTCGATCTGTGAAAGTACGTAGTTGAAGAATATGAGACCAACTTGATGTCACTATTTATTAAGTTTTATTTCACTTCTTCTATGCTCAAAATGTTTCGGACATTAATACATCCATCATCAGGAGCTTGCGACTTTTCTATTGAATCAACACATTGGTCGTGTGTTCTTGTTTCGATGT
>Ga0123357_10014212_pt1 | contig 10378 bp, 7 predicted proteins | sample TergutEmb28metaG_FD_89873 | JGI IMG/M metagenome (GOLD analysis project Ga0123357, IMG submission 89873) | Embiratermes neotenicus P4 segment gut microbial communities from Petit-Saut dam, French Guiana - Emb289 P4 | ecosystem: Host-associated > Arthropoda: Insects > Digestive system > Gut ... | reverse complement strand
TTCTTCAACTATCACAATGATGCACGGTCCAATAAACATAAGATAAACATAAGTCCAATTTAGAGTTTATTATTTTCCAGCGAGGCACAATCATTCCATTTGCTGCAGAGAAGGACTAACAACCCACTGTTTGCATTCAATGGCGCCTCTTGATTTCATCTCATTCTAATGCCGGAAGCTGTTGCTTCATATTTGTTTTTAAGTGATCCAAAAAAATTGGAAATCGCTAGACATAAATTGCGGGTTGGGCCAGACATTCCCAGTTGCATGTGGAGATGTTGACGGCGTTTCTGAGCGCAAAGGACGTTCCACTTCTTCAGTTCTTGGACCGCAGCACAGCAGGCAGGCAACGCAGACCGCTTGCTATTGCACAGCACTGCGGCTGGATGAAGGTAACGTGGAGTCGTAAATTTTTGCCGCCGTGAGTCGCCAGTACAAACGTATCATGAATTATGGAAATTATGTGTAAAAGTATCGGGTTTGTCCGCGTATTTTTGCGTTGATTTCACGACGCTGGGTCAATAACTTAAAAATGTAACCCCGAAAGGTATTTATTTTAATCGAAGGCATCCCGTTGTGTTTTAATACCCACAATAAAACAAGCAGTTTCTTCCTTTCAGAACACAACAATAGTACATGAAATTGCTATGGTAAATACACAGACGTGTAGACTGTAGTTCAAATCTAGTGCATGTTTATATCACCTTGAACCTGAGTGCTTATGTGAATAAAAGTTTTTAGAAAAACCTTCTATTGGAATACTGGATTGACCATACGATTTGATATGTTTTCGACAGCGCATCATAATACATTCTTATTTGATTATAAATACTAACACATTGTTTTGAGGTACATCGCATTTTAATCTTTACAAAATTTTATATTCTTAGTTGCTTTCGCTTACACTATGTAAGTAATATTGGATCCCATAGTACACAGTGCGCACTGATGTACCTTTTACCTATGTACGTTGGCCTGAAGATGGTGTAAGCAAAGACCGTAACATGTTGCCGTAGTAAGATACCAATATCATGCACTATTGGTGTGTTTTTGACGGAACAAACTGCTTGTTTTATTCTGAAAGGTATATTGGCAATGACGGCGACAGTGAAAAACGATTTAGACGCTTTAGATACTACTATGGCATTTATCTGGAGTGACTGAGGAAAACAAAGATGGAACATGCCCACGACGGCTGATTACCCCACCGAAATTCTGAACAGGAACCTCTCCAATAAAATATATAGCTGTACCGATATACCAGCCGCTTGCATTGTTTATTATTGTGTTGGAAATCTATTTTGACTTAGAACTATGAGCATAAAGCACCTTGGGAGGTTACATAATGAACATCTGTTGTATAAAGAAACAAATAAGACAAGCTGTGCTTAGGAATTATTGTTCGGTTAAGTCAGGAAAAATACGTTTTCGTGGAGTTTCATCAAGGACTGCCACTCTGGCAAGATTAAGTTTATTTCGTTATAAATGTTTCATAGTACATAATCATTACGTAATTAAGCATCAGTGGGGACGAAAGAGTTACTTTGGATATTATCTTTTTATAACTTAAAATATACAATGGGCAACTACTAAGATACTTACTTACTTACGCCATGGTGCAGAGTCCTTCTTGAGAAGCGAACTGGTTAGCAGCTACTCAAGAAATTCCCCGCATTTCACGGAACCCGAAGGTTCATTACCGCACTCACAAGCGTCCGCCACCTGTCTCTATCCTGGGCCAGCCCAATACAACTACTAAGATATTATATACTATTTAATCTCGTAAATCTTGGAACGCTTTTTCGAAAATGAGTGTGTAGCTTATAGCTTATAGCTTTCAAGAAAAACATAAAACATGAATTATCGTGGCTGTAAAAAATAAGTAGCAATGGGAGGTAAGAAGTTTTTATTCATTAAAGTGTATATTTTTTCTTTTGAATTTCATATATTCAGTAATTATTCGCAGAAAATACTCAAAACTTTGTGTGTTACTATATATTACTCTCTTTCATGAATATTTGTGTTTTTATATCGATCTGATACACATACAGCAATAGAGTTTGTTATTATTCCGGACATGAGTTCTGGGAGTGGCAAATCTGTTATCGACATCAAATTTATGGACGTTATATCAACTGAATTTAGGAATCAGCCCACAAGTATGTTCATAATATACCAGCAAGAAAACACTTATTTTCATGAAAAAAGACATTAATTAACACATTTTAAACTACAATTGCGTTTTAAGACAAGAAGACTGATATAATAAATTTTGAAACAAGCCTTCTAGAAAGACTAGAATAAAGGCGCATAATGTTACAAGATATGTAGATTCAGCGTCACATGACGTGTCTGTACAAAACATTAATGTACGATTAATAAAACAACGATTAATAAGTTTTAATTTAATTAAGGGAAATGCACATGAATATACAATACTGCGGACTAGTCGCCCGCCACTTGTACTCAGTCCACTGGAATGTATTTAATAATAATAGTACTACTACTACTACTAATAATAATAATATCTTCAAATATTTAAAAACTCAATTTATGGTACTATTGATTTTAAAACCATATAATGAGTATTTTTTCAGCTTTGAAAATTAAAAATGCACGAGGTATGTATATATTATGCGAGTTTTAAAACCATAGTACACAATTTACAATAATGCTTAAAATTTACCATTTTACAGTAGTTATATTCGACACGTATCACAGAAAACATATAGGCCTAGATATATGTATAATGCGAGAATGCTTTACAAATGTTTATACAACAAAGGCTACGGACGATTTTACACACACGCACACACACATGCGCACACACACACACACACAAACTTAGCTATAGTAATATAATAATTAAGGTATTAAAGCGAAATATTAATATTAATATGGATATTTCATATTTTGATTTCTAGAACAGACTGGCGCGATATAAAGACAGTTCCTGTAATTCGGCAGACGCAACATTACACCTTCTTATGCACGGGAGAAGGTTTCAACTGGACCAACCTGAAAGCATAAAAAAGAACACTCGCTGAGCAATTTGTGGCTTTTCTACTGTCACTAAGAATTATATGAGTTTTCGTTATTAGCAATGTATGTGGAGTCTCAAACAAATAACAGGTTCCTGTTTTCAGACGCCGCTAAATAACGTCTTTGGAGTTAGAGTAACATACTGACAGTATGGTGGGACATACTGACAATTAGCTGGCGAATCTGACAACCAGAAATGATGTATATATATATATATATATCAATCAGATGGAAAATGTTTAAACAAACGCTTGTTTAACCTTTTGGCGCCGGAATTATTTTTTAAATTTTAGCACACCCTGTCTGTAAAATGTGAATAATACAGGAACCAAATACGTTAGAATTATGAAACAAACTGCATTTTGAAGAAAAAAAGATGGAGAGTATATACTATGTTTAAAATATTCAGTACCTATAGTTGTTGAATAAATATATAAAATGCAACGTTTAGAGGTTAGCGGTGCGGTACGACCACTATAGGGGTCGTTATGCGTCAAAGGGTTAAAGACTTGCCGTTCTATACCCTACAATATAAATGAATTTTAGAAGTCAGTCGCTTAATAATATTACACTTACGCTTCTATTTTGCCAATATATTAGATAATATAGACTAACTGTAACGTAGTTGACTGTCACTTTAATTTCAATTAGGGAACTGAAAGGAGAAGCCATAAAGGACGTTGTACCGCGTGATTTCTCAAGATATGCATTAACGGGCTCTACATGCTAACGCTTATTACTAATCTTGACTTCGAGGTGTGTTTTCCCTTTACATTTCAATCCACTTACCTTTCACCCAATTCCTAACCTTTCAATCAACCTTCAGCTTTTATTTTACGGACTAGCATCCTAAGAAATCTAAAAAAAATAGCGCTTGCACATCAGAATACTGACATGAGATAACATCAAAACTATAATTTTATTGAGATATATAAATTTTCTAATGCTTCAGATTTCTCGCAAATTTTACCTTGAATTTTAAAGTATCGTACAGAAGGTCTAATGATAATCGTTTTCAATTGAAATATGTCGCGTTGAAAGAAATAACAGTGTTTTGTTATACGGAATAATATGTACATATGTCATAATTTTTAAACTCCGCCTGTCAACTCAGTTTTTACAGTTAACAAATTTGCCAACAGAGCAATATAAGTTGACATTTAAAGGAAGTTTATAGTCCACAGAATGACAAGGGCCACACAATAGGGCCGTCTAAAATCTCCCAAACATCTCACAGTGAATGTGCTGTGGACTGCAAACCAGGAGGCATGGGAAATCGAATAAACGATTCTTGTTTGTATTTAAACAAATATAGACGACAAGGAACCTGTAGGCAACCGAAACGATGGCTAAATGCAGAAATCACGTCATATTTCTTAGAGAATTTAGGGTCATATCACGGAATTGCAATGAAATTAGGCACGGTTGACCAAAATCCAAATAATTACCAGTGTAATTGTGTAAAATGCTGAATATCGCATTAAAATACAGAAGCCAACTCCGAAACATGAGAAGACATAGTACAGGAAATGTGCCTAATATCCTCTCCCTTCATAAATTCTTCCCCCCTCCTATTGAAGCTGGTGACCAGTAAACTCTAATGGTTGGACATGAAAGTTGTAGAACGTGATGTAAAAACTATCTTTTGTTTCATCTGAGTTTGGGTTATTATGGTAAGTGTATTATTTTTGCTTCTGTTTTGTTGTGCAACACCGAAATGTCATCAGGCCCTTTCTTCGTACCCTCGTAGTAACAGGCAAGGTGTGCTTTAGGAATAAGCTTATGTCACACATACCATCCAAAATAACATGTAATTTAGTTGGTAGTAAATGCGACTTAACTGGTAGTCACTATTAACAATTGGCAGGCCACCATATTTTTTTTGTTGTGGTGTTCCTAATATCGTCCCCTACATGCAGTCCTAATATCGTCCAGGAAAGATATTAGGCGCATAACTTTGTCACGTAGGTTTTGTAGAGACTCTGAAATCTGCGTTGTAGATGGACAGAAGAATGTGTAACGCGCGGGACAAAACGAAAATGGCGAATGTCAAAAAGGCTGTTAGGAGTAAGGAAATGGGACTGAAAAAAAACATCGAAGGTATCTGAAGTACTGAGATCGACACTCAAAAACAAAGTTAACAGCAAGGAAACATTTATACAGTAACTGCTTAATACCCGACTTGGTCGGCAACCAGAGTTACCCTGTCATCTTGAAGAAGAACCTATCAGTTAGTGCCTGATGATAGAGAGGAAATATTTTCGGCTAACAAAAAGAAATATTAAACGAATTTGAACTTGCCATAAAAATGGTCTTTTCCGTCCATATTCAGTACAACAAGGAATAGCACGCTGGAAGTCGCTGCGTAACTTCATGCGTTGCCATCCTCGACTGAGGGTGCGCAAGTCCCAAGCTACTTCGGCAGCAAGAGTAAGAGACTAACGAAAGAAAAGTCGCAAATTTTCTCGATATATTTGAGCCAATGCTGCGGCTGCTTAACTTCTCTCCCCATCGCCGATTCAGCTATAACGAAACGGGTCTCACTGTTGTTCGGCATTAAGTACGCAAAGTTATCTCTCTGAAGGCTAAGTGACGGTCCCTTTTTTGTCTCCAGGAGAGAGGGGTTCACTCGTGACAATTGTCACCTGCATGAATGCTACCGGCATGTACTTTTCTCCTCTTCTGGTGTTTTCTAGGAGCAATATGAAGGTTGAACTCACGGATGGGGCTCCACCAGGTTCCATAGCAACTTGTCACAAAGCTGAATGGTTCCAGAAAGAGAGCTTTATGCAATGGTTCAAACTTTTTGTCCGTTTTGTAAAGCCATCTATTGAAGATCACTGTATCCTGACACTGGCTGTTCACTACTCTCATTCAAGGAATATCGAGGTGATAGACTGTTCTGGGGAAAAGGGGAGCACATTGTTTGCTTCGTCCGCATAACACTACTGAACTGCAACATCTGGGCTTTTCCTTCATGCTGCCTCTGAAGACTTACCACGCACAGTAGATAGAAATTTGGCTGAAAATTCACCCAAACAGAGTTGTTATACACTATAAAATTACTGAACTCTTTGGGAGAGCTTACTTGAAATCGGCCACAGCAGTCATTGCTGCAGACGGGATCCGGAAAACAGGCTTATTTCCCTGGAACCGTCACATAATTGATGGACATGACTTCCTGGAAGTATCTCAGGGCAAATTCACGAGTTGTATGCTTGAAAGCCCTGTGATATATACCAGCATTTCAGAACAATCGTCTACCACTAGAGGCACAAGTCCAGAGACTCTAGCCAGAACTGTCAATCAGCCTCCCTCACAGAACTCCTCTGCTGTTGTCCTGCCCTCTAACAACGGTCCTATCCCAGAAATATTTGGCAGGAAACAAGAACAGCCAACAGAACATGCGGCATTTCCGCAAAGGACTGCTGCTATTTTGAAGAGCTCGCCTTAGAAAAACAGACTTCAAGAAGAACTGAAGCGGAAAGAGACCAGAGAACAGAGGAACTCTTCCAACATACGGTTGCAGTAGAAGAGACAGTTCGGTCCTAGTGACGCAAAGGTTTCAGTCATTCGTGGTGAATACGAGATGAAGAGAAAGGAGACAGCATCTGAGGCATCACACTGAGACCTCAAAGATTGTGAGTAGCCTAGTCTCATAGAACCTGATGAAGAAAATTCTGACAAAGACGCCGAGTGCTTGTAGTGTTGAGGGCTGTAGCTGTATTCTACAGACAGACGCGACAAAAAGTAAATCGAATGCACTAAATGATACAAGTGGTTCCTGGAAAACGTTTATTTGCTTTTTCTGAAACACTGAATAAATGCTATGCCTGTTTATCTGAACTACAATGTTTGGCAAAACACATCTGTAGTAATCTTTTAGTAAAGTCCTTTTCTTTTAAAAAGTCATTCATTTCATTTTTTTGACTGACCAGGCATTTTAATGCAATAATTTCAAACTCGATGTTAAAATAATAGATTCTGATTTCACTTTGGTGTATTTAGGTTAAAATTTTTGCCATAAAAGATTACTATATTTTTATTTTGGTGCAATGTGTCCTACTTTAGCGTTTTAAAATAATCATTGGGTGGACACGACAATAGGCACACAGTGTTCCTAACATAGACAAAAAACACTTTTTATTTTCTTAAAAAATTACCCTTCCAAAAGGACTGTAGGAAAATAGGTCCTGGGGGCTTAAGTACTTCAACCTCAAATTACACCCACACCATCTCATCTTTTTCGGCTTAGTCGTCTCCTCGATATTTGAGATGTAACAAATGGGGAAGATATTCTGCACATTTCCCCTATACTTTTATTACTTTACATTTTGAGTTAAAATGTTGTGTATTTTTATCATTCATTGTTTAATCCCGGATTTTTATCTCAGAATTACAGGTAATTTTAAAGGTACAGATAAAGGTAAAGTTCACTCTAGAACAGGCCACGAAGGCCCAGAGGGGGTGTAAATGTATAATTGTATTCTTTCTTTAACCTTGCCGATAGATGTGGTGGGTTGTCACCGCCGCGCCCCGGCTGCTTTATTATTAAACAGCAGCGAGCAATGGCGTATTGCGTACTTGCACTTTTAGCCAAATATTTTAGGGTAATGAGACAGGATAGACATGTGGCACACAAGTGACATTTAACCTGAAAAATATATAGGTGTACAACATTTAAGTGGAACACCTACCAGAAACAGACCTCTTGGTAGACTTCATCGCAGATGGGAAGGAAATATTAGAGACAAATAAGTTATATTTCTTATGTGTTTAAACATAAACGAAGTCATAATAGGTACTGGGGCCGGGGGGACGGGGAGGCCTATAGCTCCAGGCCTTGTAAAGTTTGTACTAGATGACAGAGAGTGGTCAGCTTTATGCTGCGGCCGATCTTGCCTCCGAGGGACGACCCAAGTTGTTTAATGATTTATTTTATTTTCAGTAGTTAAATTAACCACAAATGGAGAAACTAAAAAATCCCCAAAAGCCTGATTTACGACAGTTGAATTACGAGTCAGAAATCTGAAAAAAGGATGCCCAGAATATGGGGCAGTATTGGTATCTCTTTCACCGCGGCTTTCGTTTGTCCTGGTATCTATTGTATAGAAGAGATATTACAGAAAGAGGAACTTATGTTGTCGATTGGATTACTCGAACACAGCCCAGAATATGGTTCACGATATTATCCAATACAGCGGTTCTCAAAGTTTTGTTACTCACCGGACATAATTACTTCTTGCGAGGAATGGTGGCACAATGAACTTTTAAGATGGCAACATTATAGGAGTCGGAGACTCGTGTAAGCTCATTTTTCCCTTACAATAGCTACAGAAACAATGCAGTTTTCCCATACTATGTATGTGTGAGTAAAATTTGTTTTAAACAAAATTATTCATAAAATTTACCTTCAACAATATAACATCCAAACTTAGGGGAACTCACGGCACACTCTTTGAGAACCACTGCTGTAATAAATGTCAGAATTACGTGAAAAGGATGAGGAGTTGTTGGTCGTCTTAGCAGCTATCATATCTGAAGCGAACTGTTCTCTGCAGAGTTGTTGCGAATGCTCACCATTGCTACTCATGGTTGAGGAGGGTGTTGGTCACCTCAGAGATGGACAACAGAGGACTCCCGTCCGGCTTATCTGTGGATAGCCGTTGTCGCTGGCCGGTGTGCTGCAACCAGTAAGCATTCAATGTTAACTGAAAAACATAATAATAATAATAATAATATTTATTTACTGCAATTGGGTTGTCACCCGGTGGCAGTGGCTATTTTACATGTAAACAAAACATGAAATTGTTACTACTAAATTTAAGTCGGGAGGGCTACATGAGAAGCATGTAGAGGCAACTTGAAATCTTGGGAACCATCTCAGCATTTGCTTTTGGGCACAGGAAAACCAAGAAAAACCTGTGTAGAGATGGCCAGTCGCAGGACCTTCCGAGTACTGACCTGTAGCCAGCAGTCCGGCATGAAAAAGAACGTAAAACCATAAACAGTAGCACGTTAAAGTTTGCTTATACAATATTTGCAATATTCTCAGCGGCGAATATTAATACATTGTTATGATCGTCTGGGACAAGAGAGGCCAAGAAACAGAGGTGACTGGGAGAAGTCGCTTGGATAGTCATATAGCTGTTTTACACTTTGGTACGTGTGCACCAAGGTTTCGGAGAAGAATAAAACTTTCATCTGTAGGATAGATGAAAAGAGTACAGTCTTCCGCAAATTTGGTACACATCTAAAAAACTACTCGACGTAATAAGTAAATATTAAATGATATTAAAATATTCTTAACTAGTTTGGATGCTACAAAGGTGACATAACTTTTAGAAACACTCTTAATTTTGATATGGTTTTATTTTATGCTTGAGACAGGTAAAAGAATCTTATCTCACCACATCTCAAAATTTAAAATTGATTAGTGTAATTGTTAGGTTTTCAATAGAACAAAAAAGATTTATTAAAATACATATAGTCGAAAGGCCAATACTATATTAAAAATACTTTTCTTCTAGAAAAGTGTTTATTAAATTCCTATATTCTGAAGCTCCTTTGATGTACACCAGAAATTCCGATGTCTTAAGATCTATAGAAACTAAAATACCGCTATTTTAAAATCAGCGGAAATCTTCACATTTATTGTGTGATCTGAATTAAGACAACGAATTAAATTTCTGTTGTCTCTCCTTCAGATGGAACGGCTTTGAACGTAGAGTTTACGTCGGTGTATATACATAGGAAAAATGTGTTTCTGTGTCGACGTATGTGGTTAAAAAAAAAGGATAACATACATACAAAATCATAAACTTTCCCGTATGATAAAAATGTAGTAATTAGGATATGATTATTGTCTGACATCGTGTAGACTGACAGAGAGGTACCAATGTTTCAGAGCAGCTGTTTGCTTCCATTTTCTGAGCAAAGAAATAACACATGACATCCGTGTAAAGAGTACTAGTACACACACACTTCTACTAATTTTTACAGAAGTTTTTATACATATAATATAATTAGACGCAGCAATTAACAATTTGTTAAGTTTGTCTTGTATTTATGGACCGAAGAACAACAGAATATACACTGCCACATTTAATTTATAATAAGTATACACTTATTCATCGCTTATTTAGGATGTCGCATGTTTGTTATCGGTCCGTTCTTCGACGGCCATTGGAAAGGTCTCCTGAGTGCAGAGTGGGTCCCATTTGGAATGGCTCCTCACAGGTGGAAGTTTTCAGTTAATTACTTGAATCTTCATCGTTGCACCGTGCATTTAGTAGAGTCATTTAATTAGCACACCAACTAATGCACATAAATATTT
>Ga0123357_10014211_pt1 | contig 10379 bp, 5 predicted proteins | sample TergutEmb28metaG_FD_89873 | JGI IMG/M metagenome (GOLD analysis project Ga0123357, IMG submission 89873) | Embiratermes neotenicus P4 segment gut microbial communities from Petit-Saut dam, French Guiana - Emb289 P4 | ecosystem: Host-associated > Arthropoda: Insects > Digestive system > Gut ... | reverse complement strand
TGTTTCGGATGTTAATACATCCATCCTCAGGAGCTTGCAACTTATGTGCTGAGTTATTTCATGGGTTGTATTGATCTGGTTCGATGTGTGTTGGTGTTACGTTGTGGTTAATAGTGCAGGCTGAGGCATTGCCTGAGCCCGCATCCGGATACCACACCACCACAGCCAAACCACAACGTAACACCAACACACATCGAACCAACGCAACACAACCCATGAAATAACTCAAAGAATAAGTCGCAAGCTCGTGAGGATGGATGTATTAACGTCCGAAACATGTTGAGCTTTAAATAATGAAATAATAAACAAGTGACATCAAGTTGGTCTCTCTTTATTCACCTATTGTATGTTATCGCCAAATTATGTATTGGCCATTTAGAAATTAACTGGGCCGTTCCTTCAGTGCTTATTTACATTTATGGATGTCGGGCAGAGAGGGGCAACTTGGTGTGACGGTAAGAAGGGACGTCTTATATTTCACAAGTGTGCGATTCGAGTCTCGGCGAACATAAGCGCTATCCTGAAACAATTCTCGTGGTTTTCCTCCACACTTCCAGGAAAATATCAGGATAAAACCGTGATCTTTAATTAAAAACCGTTCCTGTTTTTATGAAGCTTTATAGCCTGAGAAAATGACCGGATCGGAAAATTATCTACAAAATTCGTGAGATTTTTATGGAAGTTCTTTAAACGTTAGTTGAAAAACTGCGGTCAGTAACTAGGTTTACACGTAACAAAACGAATATTGTGAACATAAAATGTTGGACCCAAACTTTTATGGGACCTAAAGATACGTTGCCCTATTCACAACAGTTGATGTTCCTAATCTGAACCCATTAAAATCCCTTACATCCATCCTTATTTGTTTAAGATTCATTCCAATATTATTCTCCCTTCTAAGCATAGACCTTCCAATTAAACTTTGCCTCGCTATTTTGCAGTTAAAGTTTTGTAAAAATTTCCAGTCTTTTAATGCGTGCTGTATTTTCCAGCCATTAAAATCTCCTGAATTAGAATTTCTTCGCAATTTGACATTCAGAGGAACGTGACTCGTGACATATTCTTATAATACTCCCAACCTCGCTAGCAATCAGTCAACATAACTAGCATGACAAATACCAATTGCTGTGAATACAGTATTAAGACTTCTGATGATGGACAGTAAATCTGTCCGAAACATGTAGAGTTCTTTACCGAAATAAAGTTGATAAATTGTGCATCTTGTTGGCTTATATTATAAGAATTTCTTCGTAATACGCAACGCATATTGTAAGTTTTGACGTTTTGCTGACCGTGCATGTCAGTATAATTATCTCAGTAATTAACCAACTTGATGCACAAAATTTTTGTTTTACAATAAGTTTATTTCATGCCTCTACATGATTCCAGCACATGTGCTCGTCATCAAGAGGTCAAAATTGCATTACACAGCCTCTGGTATCATCACACCTATAGGTATGATGATACCAGAGGCTGTGTAATGCAATTTTGACCTCTTGATGACGAGCACATGTGCTCGAAACATGTAGAGACATGAAATAAACTTATTGTAAAACAAAAATTTTGTGCATCAAGTTGGTTGATTACTGAGATAGCATATTGTAAGATTTCTCATTAATGTAACGTTTATTATTATTTAGCAGGTTGTTCGACGTTTCCACATCTTTCTGCGCCCATTTGACAATTATCTTATCTTTTTCTTCCATTTGTCTTTGTCCTTCCAGTCTTCTTCTATTAATCCATTTTCTCCCGTCAGTCCTCTAATCCTTTCCGCCCAGGTAGCTTTAGGTTTATACCTATAAAATATGTTTAATCTTTCGACTCTATTTCATGTGATAAACATTAACTACCAGTTTTAATAGTTGTTTCACTCTACAGCTGTAATGTGTTGAGTCCTTACAAAGGAGGAAATTTATACGAAGTGAAAATGCATTAAGTGTCCCAGCTGCACTGTAACAGTTCCAGTGTCCTGATTATTGGACTCCTTGTACAATGCTTATTCCATGCGTTCTTTCCCTTATCTGCCGTAGTGAAAATCTGTGCTAAATGCAGGTCGCGCTCTATCATGAAGCACGCTATACAAGCTGATTGTTAAAGTGACAGAAGGCAACAGACATTGGAAGAGCGCGGAGCCGTAGAAGTGCTAGAGCACTCTTTAGCTGCGCAGAAATATCAATCTTCCGAGATTCAGATCTTAGATTAGTTTCAGTCTCATATTAACCCTGTAATTATCCTCATGAAGATACGATTGTCTGTAGAACAAGACGGGTAATAAACGTAAGATATAACATAAAGGCGCTTTCGCGTAATTATTGTTTCCGTGGAAAAGCAATGAGTGTTACATATTCTGAGTGTGTGTCTGTAGCCTTAGCTATCCAGCATGCAAAGCGCATGCGCTGTATTGTGTTGTCATCTGTGCCTGTCCGACTGTACCATACTGTTACATATTATCTCATAAAGGGCACGATCTCTTGTTTTGATTTTCTCTGCAATCTTAAGGTGTGTCATCCCCGTTGTGTTAGGTCAATAATACAAACCTGTAGTGTGTCTATATCTATATATACATAGTCATGAACACAACAATATTACAGTTAGTAGCGATATATAGTATATAAATGTTGGCAACTTTTACTAATCCCACGATTTATGATGGAAGACGCGATCTCGTCCCCCTTTCAAAGTTACCACACATATTGTGTAGTCACTTAAAAAGTTCTTTGGACAACCTGATGATGGCCTATATACAGGGCCAAAACATGTAGTCGTATATTATGTATCGCTACTAAATGTAATATAGTTGTGTTCGTGACTGTATGTATATATAGATATGTACACACTAGCGCTTTGTATTATTTCTCTACAATTTTTCTAAAATATATCTCATTCTGGAAGAACTCAGCCAGATACTGTCATAGACGTATTCACTCCTTCATGTAAAATACCCGATATTGCTGTCAGATTTTAGTGAAAACTGATTGTTGTCGACAGATTTTCGAAAAATAATTATATCAAATTTCATGCAAATCCGTCTAGCGGGAGCGGCGTTGTTGCATGCGGACAGACGGACAGAAAGACAGACATGACGCAGCCGCTAGTTGCTCTTCGCCATTTTACGAACACCCCTAAGAATGATGGACGATTGTGTGGATGAAAAAAGAGTGATTTTGGTATTTGCCTAAAGAACTAAGGAATTCTAGGAAAACCTCCAGCTACTGAGGTTACTGTCTATGAAATGCAAGACAATGGTATGATTCCCGTCACTGTCAGAGGATTTTTTTCTTTTCCAAATTCAGACGGGCTCCGGAAGAAATCTACCACAAAATCCGGGAAATCGGTTGCGCAGAGCGTGAGAGTAAGAATTGGTCTGCACATCCCCCTTTCCGCGTCCCTAGCGACGCTTTATGGCGTCCTGTTAAAACAAAGGGTTAAGCACGTTTTCGATTTTTTTCAGAGCAGAGAAGACATGGGCACAAGAACTGCATAAAACAATTGGTTTAAAACCTAATGGAAAGAGGAAAGTTGGGAGACATGGGAACAGATAGGAGGATAATATGGGTACCTCAGAGTACAAGGTGCGAGGGTATGGAGTGACTTCAGCTTGATGAAATTGTATCCAGTGGATGGTTTTTCGAATACTGAAACAGGCCTTCCCGTTCCGTATAAGACGGAATCTTTCTTGATTAGGCGAGCACGTAAAATGTATGATACAAAACTCTGCTCCATTATGCTACGTCATTAAGCGTTTTGGCTAAACAGTTCGCGGAAGTTTGTTCGCTCAGAGCCTTATTGTACCAGACGGACAGACCAAGCGTCAACTCCCCACCATAAAGTTATGATTTTCCGTACATCGACAGCTCCGTTTTTACGCTTGGCTCATTCTCTTACCCTGAAGAAGTAAGCGGCAGGTTTCTGCGAAATATTTGTACTTTTTGCCAAATTACGTGTCGTCACATACCAGATGACAGTAGTCTTCATGTTAATGTTAACCTCCGTCAGAACCTCATAACCTACGGTTTATTAAAAAGATGTTTTAAATTTCCACTTAGAAATTCCCGTGTGTTTTATAGTATTAACCAATAAGCATGTTAACCGCCGTTAACACAAATATTTATTAATATTATATAATGTGACAACATGTTTCGACCCATATTAGGTCATATTCAGGCCAATATTTTACTTGAAATTTATTATATATGAAATATTTGCCTGACGATGACATAAATGTGGGTTGAAGCATGTTGCCACGGTCTGACTGTCTACCAGTAATATTAATAAAAAGCTGTGTCGACGGCAGTTAGGCTACATGTTCATTTGTAAAATGTTTCTTTTAATGACCTCGTGTGTAGGTGAATTTTGAAAGCAGAGCTCAGTCTTATGTACAGTCATGCAGAATTTTATGTCGAACCACTGTCTTCAGAATAAATTTTATGTCGAACCACTGTGTTTATGTCGGGCCACTTTCTTCAGAATAAATATTGCATCGATCCACTGTCTTCAGAATGAATTTTATGTCGAACCGGTGTCTTCATAACAAATTTTTCGTCGAACCACTGTCTTCAGAATAAATTTTATGTTGAACCACTGTCTTCAGAATAAATTTTATGTTGAACCACTGTCTTCAGAATAAATTTTATGACGAACCACTCTCTTTATGTCGGACCACTGTCTTCAGAATAAATTGTATTCCGAACCACTGTCTTCAGAAAAAAACAAATGAACCAGCCACTACTCAAGGCGTGTACGGGCATTTCGTCTGTAAATGTAACACCCTTTTTTTGAGAGTGGCTCTTTCCATTGATTGAATTCTGGCCTACGTCTTTCCCTTAGTACTGGGTGTGTCCACCTGCATTAAGTAATAATAATGTAACATGACTTTATTCAACACTACTTTACTAATTCGTGGAAAGTGTACCAAGAACTGGGTCAGCTTAGGCTCTTTGACACAATACATCCTTATACATGCCGTTGTTAATAGTACAAAGACGTGAGATATTCCAGTAAAGGGAAAACTTCTAGAAGATAATGAATCTTGTGGCACTGGTTGAGAGACAGTAACTTAAATATATAGTCTATGCTAAGTATTGAACTGGACTCTGAAACTTTCTCTTGTGCTTCAACATAAGCTATAACATTCTCTTGGACAGCTCGGGACAATTAGGTCTATGATGTGAAGACAGTTAGCTAGTGCGCGTGTTTTGTTAGCGCCAGTTGGCTATAACGCGATTGATGAATAGGTGAACGGTCTTATATAACGCGAACTGTCACACACGTGGGATGGCTATTGCATCATTTCAGCTACCGCTGTGAAGATATCGCCAGAAACATAGTAATTCAATTAAATTCAAATCAATTCCATTCAAGCCTCATTTGATAGAGTGCTAGATTAACAGTACATTGACCAATTACAAATCTAGCACAAAATAATCGCAACATAAATTACACAAACACATAGAAACAACGGAAGAAAATATTCAACAAAAATTAGACCTATGGTTTGTATTGAAACATAGGTCAGCTCAATAATTTAAACCGTAACTCATGTGAAACATGCTACTAACGTAAATCAAAATAAAAAGAAATATAATATCAGTAATAATAGTAACTATATTGTCAACAGTAACGCGAAATCGAGTACTCCTAGGGCTGAGGAAGGTTACTGCAACGAGACACCTTAAAGCGGACCAACCACTCATAGTCAAAGCCACCAAACCCTTAATTCCCCGAGCATTAAAGATAAAGGTAAAGTGATCCCGTTACAGGCCCGGTGTGGCTTACACGGTGGGTATAGTTATAGTTTTACTCTTCCATGACCGCGGCACTAGGAGCGGGTGCGTGGTCAGCAGCACGCCCCGGCCGCACTTTACCCCCGGGAAAGACCCGGTACCCATTGTAGAGGAGGCTGGGTGGACCCCAGGGCCGGTCTGGACAGGCGGAAAATCTTTCCCCCACCGGGATTCGATCCCGGACCGTCCAGCCCGTAGTCAGTCACTATACCGACTGAGATACCCGGCCCACTAATACCCCGATAAGTACAGAAGTAAAACAAAGAATAACTTGGGCAAGGGAAGAAGTAATGGACGTTATATGCTGCTACGTTCAGTGATATAAAATCCTTCCGATCACACTATGGCCCTGGGGTCGACTCAGCCTCTAACAGAAATGAGTACCAGGAGCATTTCCTGGGAGTAAAGCCGGCCGGTGCGTAAGGCTGACAACCTTACCACCATCCTGTGCCATTGTCATGAAATCTGGGAACCTTAACTTCCTGGAACCCTCTGGGTCACTGCAGGCCTGTAAAGGGACTGATTTACCTTTTTTATCTTTTATACGCTGCTACGTGTGTTGTAAAAAGTACATCAGCTCAACTACACTTTGATATACGCAAGGAAATGTGGATAAAATTAGAGAAGGAACACCGGCATGAACTTGTACTAAAATTAGCAGAAACAAGACATGAAGTTAAGCTTACCGCATTGCGGAATAAAATAGTGCAACCCGACAGAACCATTCCTAACAATAAACCGGACATTATAATCCGAAATAATGAAGAAGGAACATATATGTTAATTGATGTGGCAATTTCAGGAGACAGAAATGTAATTAAGAAAGAATCCGAGAATATTCTAAAATATACAATGTTACAACAGAAGCACAGCGCATGTCGTATGTAAAAACAAAAGTGATGCCAGTAATAATAGGGACAACTGGAATCATCCTAAAATCATTCAGAAAATTCTTGAGCAACATACCGGGAAAGCATAAAGTCAAGTAACTACAGGAAACTGCCATATTGGGCACTGCACACTTTCTGCGAGAAGTGCTGCCGTAAAAGTACGAAGCATTTATCGTGGGAAACAACATTACATGCACCATGAAGTGTAACTACAGACTAGCTGCAACACTGTATTCCTTAGAAACATGATTCGTTTCAGGTTTATAAATGTACGCGTAAATACCGTGCATAAAAATGATAAATATAGTAATAATAATAATAGTGTTAGTATTTCACCCTTTTCTATGACACGAGATGTCATAGCGTTACAGCAGAACTGGCTATGTTTCCTACTAAACTGTACCTTCCAAGGCTGTTTGTGATGCATGAATATATTTTTTCTTTTGTGTTATACTGTTGGAATTTGTTCTGTTTATCAAATCGATTTATAATTGTATATTTTTGTAAGATACAACTTCAAGAATTTCAATGATAAATTGGACATTTACATATATTGTGTATCAAATTTGTACATGTTGACTTCAGAGATAGTTAGTTGACTTTTCTAGGCGTCGTTTAAAAATTGTCTTTTTTACTCCCGCCATTCGAAATACCGCTGCAGCGAGTTTCACTGTGACCCAGGCATTACCATATATGTCCCTTTTTTAGTGTGTTTGTGAAGATGCGTGTCAGCTGCTACGGTTATACATCGCCAGCGATAGATGAATGAATGAGGAATGAACATTGGTCGAATGATACTGACAGTTTAAAACGAAAGTACTCGGGGAAGAACCTTCCCCAATGCCACTTCGTCTACCACAAATCTGACATACAGTGGCCTGGCATTGAACCCGGTCCTCCACTAACCACCTGAGCCATGGCATGGCCCTTTCATTTATATGTAGGCAGTCATTCTGTCATTGCATTCCGCACAGTACACTATATGAAATGGTATGACGTTTACAAATGACTGATAATGCATGCTACGTTGGTGTTACTGCGGCAAACGTTTAGACTATCATTTAAGCTTAGCGGATCGAAGTTACGTGTCACCTGTTCCGAGGTGTGTTATTTTTACTTTCCCCCAATTCTTTTTCCACGTAATGAGTCGATATCCTGTCGAGACGAATTGTTCCGCGGAGCGCTTTCGACCAAGTAGCCCAAATAATATAATATTCAAAGAGACAACACCTGACAGCACTCTGTGACATTTTTTGATGTGTCTTCCAATATTCCTTAATGTAATGTCATTACTGAAGTTTTACTGTTTCCTGCTGACCCACTTTGCTTGCAAGGTTCCCAAGAAATATGAACGTCTATTATTATTATTATTATTATTATTATCATCATCATCATCATCGTCATCGTCATCATCATCATCATAATCATCATCATCACCGACTTTATGCATTTTATTTGAATTACATGCCTGAAACTAGCCATGTTTTTTAGGGTGTATAATATTGCAGCTACTCTGTGGTTACAGTTTTAAGTCCCATGATGAATGTTCTGTTCTTTTACATGAGCACATACCGAAGTACGTGTGCAATGCACAATATGGCTGTTTTCTGTAGTTCCTTGAAGTCATGTTTTCCAGGTATATTGCACAGATATTTTATGAATGATATTGAGATGGTTCCAGTTGCCCGTGTTATGACTGGTAGGACTATATTATTATTATTATTATTATTATTATTATTATTATTCACAGGTGCACCTGAACTGCATGCTGCACGGAGAGCCGAGTTGCTACATTATCACCGCAGCGGAAAGCAAAGTCTTCTCGGTGCTTTCTAAGCACCACGCTGTGGAGATGGTACGTGAGTGAAGGTATAACTCCGTTTATTCATGAATTCTGTAACGTATGGACGTGTGGTGCTGTCATCTCTTGACGCTGGCCACTTTATTGCGGGGGAAGGAACACTGGATAATTGACTCAGTATCGCACTATGATTTATATTTATGTTCCATACGGTATTTGTCAGTGTTACTCAGCCTCTCAAAGTAAAGTGGTAAATATATATTCCACCCGATTTAAAATTCAGAAACCCTTAATTTTTTCACAAAGTTTATTTGCAGATTTCCTATGGTTTTCAAGATAAACACTCTGCATTTTCCTGACCAGCATTAATTTTTATATCTTCGCAACTGAGGACGGATGTGTTTTCTGTGGGACGGGAAGTGAATTTTTATATATGACATGCTTCATGGTCATGCTTCAAATGGTTGAGGGAATGCAGTTTAATGTACTTGTGATTCACACTCAAAATTCACTGGAAGGAAGAAATTTCATCCCATGTATACATTAGAAATCGTCCCGTTCGGATCGTCATAGGTGCATCTCGTCACAGGCGCCATAACAGTTACGATTGAAATCTCGAATACAAATCACTATCACATGTTGTTTAACGAAACAATTACGGATGAGAGAGATAATATACACAACTAGGAAATGCGAGTGTGTATTAAAATTGGCAACGACCGCGTGCAAAAGGTCTTGAAATGTCTTGGAAACGGGCACATCTTTGAGAGTGCATAAAATTCAACCAACGAATATGAACAGAGAAATTAAATTAAGATACGTTTGGAGTGAAGATAGAAGGAATAAGATGAAACAAATGAAAAATGGTATTTTACAGTACTAGAATATTTTCTTGTAGAATGTTTAATCTTACAAGAAGTCTTGGCGTTTCAAGTTATTCTCTCTGAATTTCTCCGTCTCCTTGCCTTATATACAGGAGCCACAACATGCCGGAAATGGGTTCTGTGTTCTAATTAGAGGTTTATTTGACAGCGTTCGCAGTAACTCTGTGTAGCGGCTAATGGTACAATGATAAATGATGAATAATGAACTAAAATGGCGCCCATGAAGCGATCGTGGCGCTAGTGACGTACTGTTCCGAAATTTTCCTGGAGTGTCTGACCATAACCGTGAAAAGCCCCAGCCCCTCAGCTGTAATTCGAGCCGACGACTGTCCAAAGGTTTTACCGTTCGAGCAGACTTTTTTCGGTGTAAATGGCTTCTATTTGCATCTTCGTGTCAAGAAGACAGGAATAAATTCCCACTGTATTGCACGTTTGGTGGAATCAATTCTACTCTCATAAGCTGGGTACGAGCACCAGAAGGACGGCAACAGTCAGCTTTATGTCACGCTATCCTCTACTAACTTTAAATCTTGCTCAAATTATGTTTTGTGAAGTGACTCATAAGCTGTTCGTTGCTGGCATTTTCAACATTAGCCCATAAACACATTGCTTATTTCAGGATGTTGATGCATTTTTAGAATTCAGGATTAATCCTTTGTCATTATATTGCCTATCTTTCTCGGATCTCTGCCCTTCATCTGTGCCGATTTGGGATTAATTTCAATAACACATTGCTTATTTCAGGATGTTGATGCATTTTTAGAATTCAGGAATAATCCTTTGTCATTATATTGCCTATCTTTCGCGGATCTCTGCCCTTCATCTGTGCCGATTTGGGATTAATTTCAATACGAGCGTACTTTACCTGGCGAGGGGAGTCAGCCACTGGTAACGTCTCTACCACTGACTAGCTAAGTATAAATTTTTACTGTTAATAAAAATCCAACCAGATGCAACAGCATGCAGATATTTATTTACCACAAAGTCACTCTACATGTTTCGGGACTCACAGCACCCATCA
>Ga0123357_10014209_pt1 | contig 10379 bp, 9 predicted proteins | sample TergutEmb28metaG_FD_89873 | JGI IMG/M metagenome (GOLD analysis project Ga0123357, IMG submission 89873) | Embiratermes neotenicus P4 segment gut microbial communities from Petit-Saut dam, French Guiana - Emb289 P4 | ecosystem: Host-associated > Arthropoda: Insects > Digestive system > Gut ... | reverse complement strand
GGCATCACGAATACTTTGCCGTCGCCGATTTTGCCGGTTTGCGCGGCTTTCACAATGGTGTCCACGACCTTGTCCTTCATGTCGTCGGTGACCACGATTTCGAGTTTTACCTTCGGGAGAAAGTCCACCGTGTATTCGCTGCCGCGATAAATTTCCGTGTGGCCTTTCTGGCGGCCAAATCCCTTGACCTCCGTGGCGGTCATGCCTTCGACGCCGACTTCGCCGAGCGCGTCTTTTACTTCTTCCAATTTGAACGGTTTGATTATCGCGATTATGAGTTTCATGATGTGTGCGGTGGTTGGTGGTTGTCGGTTGTGCGCGCGCGTGCGCGAGCGGGTTTTGCGCCGATGAATTATCGACGGGGAAAATTGCTACGCGCACGCGGCGCGCAGCGCAAGCGTTCACATCGGAAATTCACAAAAAAATTTTCAGGCGGATTCCGCAATCGGGATTCGGAGTCAAACCTTGCTTTTTTTGGTCGGGGCTGCGGCGTGCGCCTTCAAGACTTTTTGCACCACGATGTCCTCGCCATCGTCCAGTCGCTCGAACAGGCGCTGCACCGCGAGGCGCACCAATTCCTGCTTGGTGAAGTCCCCCGATGCCGCCAAGGCGCTCAGGCGCGTGTCCTGCTCCTCGGTGAAGCGTATGGGTATGGGTTTCATTAGCATGATGTCGTAATTCTGCGGAAGAATCGGAAAAAAGCAAAAATTTTCTCTTGTCTAATATTGGAAGAATATTGTTCTATCCATGAATAACTAGATGAACCCAAAGAAAAATTCCGTGCTACGGGAGGTTTTTTTCCTCTCGCTCCCCGATGACGATCACCGCCGCGTGCGGGCGCTTGGACGCAGCCACAAAACCAGTTCCGCCGCCGTTGTTCGCGCCAGTGTTGAGCTTGCCCTCGACGAATGGGAGGCGAGGGGCTTGCCGGCCAAAACCATAACGTCCCATGCCAAATAAGCCTCCGGACCGCTTTCCTTTTTTTTCACCATGAAAAACAAATCCTTGTTCCCATTAAAATATTTGGCGCTGCTTGGCGCCGGTTTGCTGCTCTTTATCGCTGGGTGCGCGTCCGCTCCCGTCCCGCGCGGTGTCGCGTCCAACGCGCCGCAAGCAACCCATTCTTCCGCCACCGCTGGCCACGCTTAAACCCGAAAATCCGCTCCAAATTTTTCCCCGCATGAAACCCTCCGCACCCTGCCTCCTCGCCGGTATCGCTCTCGCAGTGGTAATTTTGTTTCTCTCCGGTTGCGCCACCGCGCCGCAAACTCCGAAGGTGCAGGTGCAGCAGCGGAAGCTCGTCACCGAGAGCACCCTGTTTTACAGCGGGCTTACCTACGCTGGCGCGAAGGACAAAATCGCGGCGAGGTATCCCTATACTTTGAAGGCCGACGCGATGCTGGACGGGGGGCTTGGCAAGGTTTGCAGCGATTATTTTGCGGCGCTTTCCGGCGAAGTCCAGGCCGATGGCATGAGGGTGGTCGAGTTAAACCCGCAGACAAAATTGAAACTAGGGCTGGCGCACAGCCACGACGCGCCGCTGGCGTTCTCCGTGGGTTTGACGCAGGAGGTTGTCTTGCGGGAAAAGATGCAAGCGCAGGGCACCGTCAAAAAACCCTACAAGCTGATCGTCTCCCTGTATTTCAATCTTCTGGTTCTTGATTTCAGCGAGAAGGAAGTTGTCACCGCGCTGCCCTTTACCGTGACGAAGGAGCTTACCGGCGAGCGGCCTTTCAGCGATGACGACATAGCATCCCTGATCAAGGAGATGTTTACCGGCGCCGGCGAGAAGGACTTTGCGGCCAGACTTGGCCAGAACCTTCCCTATGTTGGCGGACGCGGGAAAAACATGGCGCGCATGCAAGTCAAGTCAGTGGCTCTCGGCGATCATGTTTCCCAATACATGCCGGAAGATTTGAATCAGGGCGCGTCGCGCGACACGTCCTATGAGGAACAGCTCGGAAACCAACTCACGGGGATTTTCGGAACCGTCGCCAATGTCGCGATGCTGCCCTTCGCCAAAGACGACCAAAACGCGCAAATGGCCCTGTGTCTCGACAAAGGCGACCAGGTGAATTTCACCATTCCGTCCCCGTCCTACACGCTGTGCTTCGAGCTGAACGGCATCCGCAAAACCGTGGGCGAGCAAAACGCGGTGCGCACAATTTGGGCTTACGCGGCGGACGGCTCGGCGAGCATCCGCATGCCATTGCCCGACGGGCCGGACAAAATTTTATACACCGGAAACTCCTCGGCCAATATTAAAAAATACCAAGTCAACTCGGTGAAGGACATGGATGAGTTCCCGACCATCGCCAAGCTTCTGGAGTTGCTTTTCCAACAAATCGCGGACGCCGCCCGGAAGGACGCCGGCGCCCGCGCAAACGCCATTGATAAATGCAGCCTATGAAAACCCGCATCATCCGCGCCACACGCGCCATCCACATCGCACGTCTGCTGCCTGTCCTGTTGCTCGCGGCACTCTCAGCATTGACCCCGTTTGCGTCCGCGCAGACGAACAACCAAATCGTAAAGGTCAAGGGGCAAGGCTCCGCGCCCTACAGCGGGAGCATCAAGGAAACCGTCGTCCGCGCCGCCATAGTCGAAGCGAAACGCGACGCCCTGCAACGCTACGTCGCGCAATTCACCACCTCGCGCCGCGCCAATTACATGAAAGTCGAGGAGGAGGTGCTCAAGCGCCTCGAACAAGTCGTCCCCAACGCCGTCATTCTCAGCGAGGACAGGAAATCGACGTCGAAACTCTACTCCGTCGTCATCGAGGCCGGCATCGACGACAACCTCATCGAACAAATCATACAGGCCGATTCCAAGAAAGAGCGCGCCGCGGTGGCGAAAGGCACGAAGCAGGAAAACTACATCACCTTTGTCTTTGTCGCCCGCGAACTGGCGTCCTCGACAAGTTTTCGCGCCAAGGAAACCAGCGTCGTCAACCGCGACAGCGAGCGGCGCGGCGCCAACTCCACCGGCGGCGACGCCTCGACCACCACCGCCTCCGAAACAAGCGGCATCACGGACATCGCGCAAGCCGGCGGCACGGACGTGAGCCAGTCCAACGACCGCAAATACCGCGTCTTCACCGTCAACGAAGTCGACGCCGCCGTGAACAACGTCCTCACCGTCGCCGGCTACGAAGTCGTCGGCGCGATTGACGCGAGCCTGAACGTGGCCGCCTTCAAATCCGATTATGAAAGCGGTGACATCCAGCCGACCACCCGCCAGGTCGCCGTGCAAACCTGCCGCGGCAACCAAATCAACTACCTCGGCACCGCGAGCATGGACGTCGGCATCCCCGAGCGCGACACGGCGACGGGCATGTGGCGCGTTTATGTGACCGTCAATTCGCAAGTCAGCGACCTGCGTGGCAGATTCCCGAAAACCGCCGCCTCCATCGCGGGCAAAGCCTACGCGGGCCTTGGCTCCAACACGGAAGTCGCCCGCACCAACGCGCTCAACACCGCCGCCGCGGAAATGGCCTCCGAACTTGTCGACCAATTGCGCCTGAAAGCCGTGCAATGACATTCCACCGCGCCACGCAGCCACCCGTTTTCCCATCCATCCAAACCAACCAACCATCCATCCAAAAACCATGACAACCAAAACCAAAATAATCGTTTCAGTGACATTAACCGCGCTCCTGGCCGCGCTTGCGCCGACCATGAATGCCGCGCTCTTCAGCAAAAAAAAGACTGACGCCGCGCCCGCCGCGACAGACGGCGCGCAGCCCGCCGACCCAAAAGCCGACGCCAAGGCGAAAGCCGCCGCCGACAAGGCCGACGCGAAAGCGAAAGCCGCCGCCGACAAAGCCGCCAAGAAAGCCGCCAAGGACGCCGAGAAAGCCGACACCGCCGAGCGCGGCTTCAAAAGCACCGGCGACGCGGACCTCGACGCCAAAATCACGCAACTGATCGCGGACGCCCCCAAGGCGCCCCCCTACCCGAAAGTCAACAACAAGCTCGTCGACCCCATCCTGGTCTCCCTCACCAACGGCCAGCAACATTTCAACAACGCCAGCGCGCTCATCAAAACCGCCATCAGCGACAAAAACGACGCCAAGAGCAGCGTCGACCAGGACGTCGCCAACATCGCCTACAAATCCGTCGGCGCCGAGGAAGGCGAAAGGACAGACTCCACCCAACAAGACATCGACGAAATGCTGAAGACCGCTGACTCCGTGCAACTGACCGATGAAGGCAAAAAAATATACAGCGTGGGCGCCTCCGAATACGGAAAAGGCGTCACTGCGCTGGGCGCCGAGGCCGCTGCGGTCGTCGCGGCCAGCGCGGCCCTGAAGACAGCGGTGTCCACTGCCCAAAAACTCCCCATCGGCGCCAGTCTCGCGATCAGCAAACTCCAGCCCGCCGTTGATATCATCACCCTCCTCACCGCCGATCTCCCGCCCAAGTTGACAGCCGCCACCGCCACCGGCGTCTCCATCGCGCAATATGCCACGAAACGCGGCTTCACCGTCGACACCATCAAGGACAAAGTGGACGCCGAAGCCAAAAAATCCGGCAACAACTAACACCACGCGACCACCCGGCAACCCGCGCGCGGACGCCCGAACCCCGCCCGCCCGCCCGCCCGCGCAGCGCCCGCCCGCCGCGTCCCATTTCCCGCCATGTCCTCATCATCAAAAACCGCGCTCGCCGCGTTGATACTAAGCCTGTTTTGCTGCGCCGGCCTCGCCGCCCAGCAAGTCCAATACATCCCCGCCGAGGCCGACGGGGACGGCGCGACGGAATCCGACGCCATCCAAACCGCCCTGCGCGAATGCATCGCGCAAGTCAACGGCAAGTCCATCGCGGACGAAACCTCGCTGCAAATCGTCGCCGTCACCCTCACCGCCAGCGGCAGCGACAGCAGCAAGGCGCAGGAAAAACTGAACCGCCGCATCGACACCGCCACCAAGGGCCGCGTCTCCTCCTACAAAATTCTGCGCGGCCCGCAAAAAACCGATTTGGGCACCGAAGTCCGCGTCGCCGCGCAAATCCCCAAATACCAAACCGGCCAGGACGACCGCCGCCGCCTCGCCTTCATGCCCCTGCGCGCCGCGCGCGAGTATTACGTGTGCGACAACGAGCAAATCCCCGCCGCCGCCGTCTCCTCCCAACTCCTCCACGCCCTCTCCCAAAAAATCGTCTCCGCGCGCAAATTCATGGTCCTCGACCGCGAATACACCGACGAAATCGCCACCGAAATGGGAACCGTCGCCCAATCCACGGACGACCGCGACTTGTCCAAACTCGGCGCGACCCTTGGCGCGGATTACATTATCGTTGGCACGATTGAAAATTTCGGCGTGAAAACGGACAACCAGAACGTCGGCGGCATCGCCGTGACGCGCAAGATGGGCGACGCCGCGATCGCGTTGCGCGTGCTCGACGTGGCGACCGGCCAGATCAAATTCTCGGACACGATAAACACGACCATGCCAATCAAGCGCGACGCCTCCTCCGCGAGCATGGACTTGGGCGATCAGGTCGCCGATGCCAGCGCGTCGAAAATCATGCAAGCGATTTATCCCGTGCTCGTCCTCTCGGTCGGGGACGGCGAACTCGTGCTCAACCAAGGCGGCGACTTGGTGAAAGTCGGCGACCGTTATGAATTGTTCGCCCTCAACGAGAACCTGAAAGACCCGCGCACAGGCGAATCACTTGGCCGCCGCGAAGAAAAAGTCGGCGTCATCGAAATCATCCGCAGCAAGCCGAAAACCAGCGACGCAAAAATCATAGAGAACTACTGCTCCCTGCAAGAAATCGCGAAGACGCAGCAGTTGCTGTGTCGTCCGCTTGCAAAGGAAAAGGCGCAACCCACTTCCCTCAAACAACAAGCAACAAAGGAACAGTTATGGTAAACAAAACACACAAGCACATCATCGCGCTGGCCGGCATTTTTGCCGCCGCGCTCGCATTAAACGCGCAGGACGCCGGCGCGCCGTTGGACAACGGCAAAGCCCCCGCGTCCGCGCCCGCCGCTCCCGCGCAAGCCGCTGCAACGACGGGAGTCGACGATACCGACACCACGCTGAGCTTCCTCGATAATTCGCCGGAGGCGGTGGGCAACTTCGGCAACGCAGCCGAGCAATCCGCGCAAACATACCTTGCGAGCAAAAACCCGCCTTGGCAGCAGGGTCTGAATAAGGACAACCGCCCGGGCGGCTTGGGCGAACGCTACATCGCCATCGGTATTGCCGGCGTTGGCATCCCGCCCACCGACGAGCGCTATTCCACAATGCGCCGCAACGCCTTCAACCAGGCAATGCTCGACGCCAAGGCCAAAATGGCCGCGTTCATCGCAACTGACATCTCCTCGGACATCACGGACCAATACGGCGGCGATCCCGAGAACAAAGCGAAGCGCGACGCGCTGGCCGCTGCGGCGGCCAGCAAGGACGCAGGCTTTCTCGACAAGATAAAGATGCGGGCCACCGAGGAACTCGACAAGGCATTGCAGCAGGAGAATATCGCGCCGTCCTCGCCAGCGGCGGTGGAACGCGCGGGAAAATTGATACACAGCAATTATTTTACCAACAGCATCAAGCGCCGGGCGCAGGAGCTTGTGACCGGCCTGATCGTCAACCAGATTTTTGAGGAAAACGGAAAAATCGCGGTGGTCGCGCTTTATTCGGACAGCAGCATCAAACTCGCCGCCTTCCTCGCCGGCAAATCCTCCATTATGCCCACGGGCCGCCCGTTCACCGGCGGCACGCTTGCCGCCTGGATAAATTCGCTGACGACAAACGACCTCTACTCCTCATTCGGCGTGCAACCCAAGGCCGACGAACACGGAAACATCGTCCTGCTTGCCTACGCGCAAAGCCCGGCGGATTCGGACTCCCCGCTCAGTTACCGTGCTGCCAAGACAACCGCCGAGGCCATCGCGGATGGCGACATCCGGCAATTTATCGGCGCGAACGTGGTCTACGACGACAATGTCGATCTTTTCGCCGCGCAGCATGAAATGGACAACGGCGTCCACGACGTGGCAATCGATGATTATCAATCCTCGAAAATAAGATCCTACGCCGACGCGCTGAAAATCTCCGGCATCTACACCGCGAAAACCTGGACAACGAAAGACAAACGCTCCGGCAAATACATCTGCGGCGTCATCCGCGCATGGAGCCTCGACAGCCAGCAAGCCGCGCAGAACGTGAAACGTGCGATGAACTCGCCGGCGACGGGCGCGGCCAAGCCCGCCCCCGCCCCCGCGCAGGCACCCGCGCCCGAGACGAACACGTCGGGGAAATACCGCAGCGAGGGCATTCGGGGAGACGATTTCTAAGACAATGCCTCTCCACGCAAGACTCGCGCTCCCCGCCTTGCTCTTCGCGCTCCAGGCCGCGCCCGCCCTTGACGCGGCGCCGCCCGCGCCGCCTCTCGAAAAAGGCGGCGCGATAATTGTCGAAGGCCGCGCCCAGATGGCGACAACCAGTTCGCTCTCGGAGCGAAGCGCCCGCCAAATGGCGGAAACCAGGGCGAACCTCGCCTTCATCAAATACTGCCTCGACAAGATGCCGCTGCCCGCGAAAACGGAAGACCTGCGCGCCGAAATAATCTCCACGATTATGGACGCGGCCCTGCCAAGCGTCACGCTCATCGGCGCGACGCCCGTGACAACCACCATGGCTGGCGGCGAGGTCGTCTGCGTGCTCACCGTCCCGAAAACAAACATCGCCCCCGTGCTGGAAAACTGCCGTTACGACAATCTGGACGCATTGCTCGCGCTTGCGCAAAAAGAGAACAAACTCCTGCACTACGAACTATGCGCGAGGACAGGCCGCCCCGTGAGCGCGGCCATTTTGCTGGAGGGTGTCGGGCAACCGCAACTTCGATACATCGTGAACGGATATCCCGCCACCAGGCTGCCGGATTTCTGGAAAATGAAGCCAAGCGGCATCAATGAAGTGGAAAAAGCGCTCGCCGCGCCGGAAAATTGGGAGCCGTCGGAGGATTCGATGAGTATTCTGTCTTTGTTGGATGCAAGCCTTGGCATCCCGCGCATTTATCAAGGGGCGTGCCATCTGCTTGCCTCGCACGGCTACACGCATGTGGCGGATTATTTCCAAAAAATAAAACTGCCCGTCGCAAAAATAGTTGACCCCGGCAAGGCCGGCCTGGTCGCGATTCAAAAAATCGCGAAGGGCGAAATCGACGCGGCGCAAGCGAGCCAAAAAGAGCTTCCGCTCCTTTTTTCCGCGCTGGTTGAAATTTACGGACTGTTGCCCTTAATGGACAGCAAGGAGGCAAACCCAAAGCTGGATGCCGCCAAAAAAGCGTTCGCGAGCCAGAATACCGATTGGGATTCAGTGGAGCATTTGACGCTGGAATCGCTATTCGTCGCGCCCACGGCGGACGCCTTCAACCTGCTCGGCAGAGTGATGGAAGTGTCGCGCGGATCGCCCGCCCTCGCCGCCTATTGCTACGCGCAAGCCTATGCAATGGACAAAGAGCATCCCTACGCCGCCGCAAACCTCGCGCTGCTCCCGCCCTTCAAAAATATCAGCGATGCCGAAGCCGCCGCGCTCACCGTCTTCTGGGAAGCCCGTGCCCGCGAAAACCCGAACCTCGCCGAGTGGGCGCGCGCGAAACTCGACGCTCGCCAGCCGCGCTGAAAACAAGAAAAGGAGCATTTCAATTTATGTCACACGATGTTTTTATCAGTCATTCTTCGCAAAACAAAAAAGTGGCGGAAGCCATCCGTGATGCGTTAGAGCAGGACAGCATCAAATGCTGGATCGCGCCAAGGGACATCCAGCCCGGAGCAAAGTATGGCGAGGAAATCACCAGGGGCATAAGTGAGTGCAAAGTGTTTCTGCTTGTTTTTTCCAAGGCGGCCAACGCCTCGCCTGCCGTGGCGAGGGAGGTGGAAATGGGTGCCTTGGATTACAAGAAAATCGTCATCCCCTTCCGCATCGAAGACACGGAAACAGGCGATAACATGAAGTTTTTTCTTGCGGGCGTCCACTGGTTGGATGCGTCCCCCGGCGACACCACGTATGCGAATCTGGTGACAGCGGTGAAAAAAGCCCTGGGGATGGAAATAGAAGAGCAGGAGACGGAAAGGACGGGCGGGCTGCGCCCAGGCGCAAAACCCGGGGCAAAGACAAAGGTGATTGCAGTCGGCGCGATTTTGCTGGCGCTGGTGGCGGCGCTGGCGCTTGGCGTGATTGCCAAGCGGGGGAATAAAGGCCCGCTGGCTGGCGTTGTATCCGCGAATGACACCGGTGGCTACATAACCATACAGGGAAAACGCTATAGCACAGCGCTGACCAGCCTCACGCTGACTCACATGGGCTTGCGGAACGAGGATATTGTCCCGCTGCAAAATATGAAAAATTTGACCAAGCTGGAATTATACAGCAACCAAATCAGCGATTTGACGCCGCTGTCCGGCCTGAAGAATCTGGCCTATTTGTATTTATACAGCAACCAAATCAGCGACGTGACGCCGCTGTCCGGCCTCACGAATTTGACTGTTTTGGATTTGGGCAACAATCGAATCAGCGACGTGATGCCGTTGTCCGGCCTGAATAAATTAACAACATTGAATTTGGCGAACAACCAGATCAGCGATTTGAACCCACTGTCAGATTTCACGAGCACCTCTTTGAATTTGCAGGGCAATCCAATCAACAATTGGTCGCCCCTAGTGCGCGTCCCGGTTGTCAACGGCAGACCGTTGCGCTTCGGCGTCAAAAAGTGAAAGACAGAAGATAGGGGTTATTTTGTATAATCGCGGCGGAGGCTGCTGGCGGGGATGGCCAGTTCTTCGCGATACTTTGCAACGGTGCGGCGGGAGACAGTCAGGTCTTGTTCTTGCAGGGTTGTCGAGAGGTCTTCGTCGCTCAACGGGCGGGCGCGATTTTCGGCGGCGATTAGCCCGCCTTCGCCAACTGGGGGGGCCTGGGTCTGCCGCAATGCTTTCGCCGTCGGTAAAACCGGTCCCTGTGCCCACTATTCCAGAAACGTGTCCTGCTTCGGCGCTTTCACGGCGCGGGCGGCGGCTTCTTCTTCGGGGGTCGCGCTGCTCAGGTGGCGCGGGGGGCGGGAGACTCGTTGCGCAACCGCCGTCTCGCGGTCGGTTACGATGCGGTCGCAGATCGACTGGATGTGGAGCTTGAGCCATTGCGAAGTGCTGCTGCCCGCCGTGTAGTCGGCGGGGCCGTAGTGGTCGATGCGACCGGACTGGCGCATGGAGTCGTTTTGGCGAAATTCTTCCGGGCGGTTGGGGTTGTAGACGCCGTAGGCTTTGCCTCCGTTTTTCTTCACGACGGAAAAGCTGGGGATGTCACTGGGGCCGTCGGCAATGTAGATCATGTTTTGGAAGGGGATGCGGCGGTCTTCGGGGGCCATGCT
>Ga0123357_10014208_pt1 | contig 10381 bp, 4 predicted proteins | sample TergutEmb28metaG_FD_89873 | JGI IMG/M metagenome (GOLD analysis project Ga0123357, IMG submission 89873) | Embiratermes neotenicus P4 segment gut microbial communities from Petit-Saut dam, French Guiana - Emb289 P4 | ecosystem: Host-associated > Arthropoda: Insects > Digestive system > Gut ... | reverse complement strand
GTAGTAGTAGTAGTAGTAGTAGTAGTAGTAGTAGTAGTAGTAGTAGTAGTAGTAGTAGTAGTAGTAGTAGTAGTAGTAGCAGCAGTTGTATGAGGAGGAGGAGGAGGAAGAAGAGGAATAGTGAGGGTGGGTAGAAATAGTAGTAATTCCCTGCGCATAAACATTCTATATATATATACATAACCGTTTACTTGGTCAAAAAAACTCTTCCTCTCCCCCTTATGGACACTGGCTTCAGCCTGCAACACGGATACCACTCCAAACCAACTACACTGAAACTCCAACACACATCGAACCAAGAACATAACGACCAATGTGGTAATTCAGCAGCATAGTCGCAAGCTCCGGATGATGGATATATTAATGTCCGAAACATGTTGAGCACATAAGAAGTGAAATAAAATAGTAGGTGACATCAAGTTGATCTTTTATTCTTCAAATATTATTTTTATTTGGCAGGAAAAATGACAAAAAATTTAGGTTGTCATATAAACTAATTTATATCTATAAGAACATGACAGGTCAGTCTAAACCACAAGGAGTACTTCAATACAAACACAAGAAAACAGAGCAGATTTTATTAACATCTTTGCTCGATTTATTCCTGGTCATCACGTTAATTGACAAATACTGCCAATGGCAAAGCTACGGAATTTTTTGTATGTTTTGTTTTGTATTTTAAAGATCCGTCCGACACAAATGTGTAGCATTGATATTGTTTTAGAAAGCAACGAATCCTAATAACAATTCATAAAACATTTCGAAATTGTCATGTTTGTTTCAAAATCTCTCCACATCGCTCAACAAAACCCAATTACTGATTACTTGAGAAACATTACTTACATTATCTTAAATTCATTAACCATCTCTTCAAATAAATGTAAGGGTATTTATTACCCATATAACGGTGTTCAAAACAATCGCCCATCTCAATAGAATGAATACAATAATGACAGTTGTAAATAAAGCATAAGTACTCATGTCTTATAAATTTAAATTCTATTTTGTTCCGAAACTTAGGCCTAATCCACACGCGGTGGAACTTAAAATAAATAGCAAAACAAAAATTTCAGCTACTGAAGTTTTTAAATTTAATTGTGTTTCTAACATCCCGAAGCTTCTAAAATACTTAATTTTAATTTACATAAAGCGGAAGTGACTTAAGAAAATGTGTTATGAGATTTCTGGTCCATGAACGATGCTCCACGAAGGGTCTGGTGGATCGACATACGACAGAAAGCTCAACGTATAATTGGAAAATAGTGGCATTTTAAGGAATAAGACAATGTTATGGATTTACTCTTCAGTTCATTGGTACATATTATTTTATTTGTAATATTTTGGTATTCTGGGAGAAGAATGTATTTGTGATTAGTAGGAAAACAGTGTTCATGATTTGTTTACTAATATTTAAAAACGTTTGTGGCTCTGAATGTTCATAAAAATAACTGCTGAAGAATGAAGAAAGAAGAGGAACTCCAGAAACTTTTAACAAATTCCGAAGGAATTTATACACTTTATAGTCCCTGTTTCCCCAAAAACATTTTATTTTCAGTCCCATTCCACTCAAGTATAAATACGAGTATCTTTTCAACAAACTCCGTTCTTCTAATTTCAACCAAACTTGCATTTTATTCAGTAAGCTTAGAGAATACCCTGCTTACAATTCCTCTAAGTACAATTTATTAATAGGCACAGAGTTCAAAATATTTACAGTACAAATTCAAAAGGTTTTATTGCACAATAAATGTTTGCAGATTTATGAACATCAGTGTGCAAATTTTACTTATATCCTCTTTAACTTTAACGTCGTATTCTAAACTGATTAACAGTTCCTTGAAATGTTCAGCAGAAAATGGACTTTATAACAGAATACAATATTATGAAACGGGGAAACGTACTTGGTAGTGGAGGAAACCTTCCATTTTCAAAGTTCTCTTCGTCTTAGACCAAAGTTCTCTGCTTCAGAACTTGGGAACAGAGACGTTTAGAGGAAACAGAACATGTTGAATGTTCCTCAAACTGTTCAGTTCTACAAGGTTTACAATATATTGTAAACACACTGTGACGCTGCACTCCACATCAGATAGCACACAGAATAATTCATTACGTTCCTGCCTGCGAGACACCCATTCAGTGCGTGCTTCCGTTAATCCTCTTTCTAACAGTTTTAACCACTCCTAAAGTGACCACTTCAGAGGTTAATATGTTCTTTAAAACAGAAAGAACGACACATGAAGAACCTCGAATATTAAAAGTGTCCATAGATGGTGAGCATTGAAAAAATTTGCAAAGTGGTTATAAACGTATAAATTATTTCTAGCTGAATTAGAAGAATGGAGGGGAGCAATTAAAAGGGTAGGTATGCCACTGAACCAGCAGGAAAATATGTATTCGTGTTTTTTCGTAAGTGGACTGGTTTAAGCTGGCTGAGTCTCGGTGTATCTTGGCAGGCTTATACATATACTCGATAATGGACTGGTGGGTTCCAAAAGAGGTACAAGGGTGTACCTAGTAAATAAAGTTTCCTCTGTCACTAGTATTTCACAGAATTCTAAATAATTAGTTATACGCTTATAATTAATCCAATTCTATCAAAATTTCTTTGCGTGGCCACGGGATTTATTCTGAAACTTTCGTCATATTGTTACAAATATTTAGCTCTGAACATCATTAACATATCCCGTAACTAACGAAGTGAACTAAACTGAAACTCACTTACTGTCACTATGATAATTGAACTCCACACATTAACACAAATAACATCCCAGACCATCAATTGATATTATTTTGAGTCATTTCGATCCATGCATCATCTGTCTCCATAAGATCTAACTTCATATCACCTTAATTTCTCCTTGTCTCTCTTCCAAACTAACGTCTCGCAACATTTTTCCCAATCATATTTCTGCAGGTATGTTTGGTTGCCCTCACCAAATTCACATTTACAGCCCACAGAATTCTACTTCTTGTTACCATCCCAATAACGCTATTTGACCTAAAAATTCGATTCTGTAACATTCGTATCGTCGTTAAATGAAAAACTAAAATAAATTACAAAGTTATACAATATACCTCTCACTCCACAAATAAATTGGCATGTTAAATGCAATAAGAAAGAGACAACATGGACCGGCTGCACTTTACGGTATTTCGATATATCTTTCTGCACTATCGCCTGAAATATGAGATCATGGCAAGACTATCATTCATGATGAACTGGCTTCTTCAGCTGCCGGTGATCAATGAAGACGTATGACAGTAATGGTTTAGCCAGTGATGAATGGAGACTTGAAACCAGATACAGATGAGTGATGTATATCCTTCTCAAACAGTATCAATAGCGACATCTCGAGACCATTCCGAAAATGACAGCACTCAGGCAGCGTCTGTCAAAATTCTTAATCCCCTAAGCGGGAGCAGTAACTTATAAAATCCCGAAATATCCATCAGTGTTCTTAGAACTATATAGTAATGCAAATGCGTAGTACCATTAGAGCCGATTTACTTTGTGAATTTATTTCCACTTGTCACCGCAAACTCGCAGATCTGGAGTTCCTGTCCATCTGCCAACACATTAAGACCAACCAGTTACTGTAAAGAAGGTGGCAGGAATGTTTTCAGGGAAATAAGACTAAATAACCTAACAGAATTGCGGGAAATAGTAAGATTTTCATTTCAGTAACAAAAATTCTGCGATCTGCCTAAGATTCTTTTCGGATATTTTACCTTCTGTTACTTAAAACCTTGAAGATCATAATATAGTTTTTGTTCTATCTTCCACATAATATGGGTACGAAGCGTGTGTGAAACTAAGCCTGAGAAGACAAATCGAATTTTTAAAATTTTATAGCTTAAAACTCACTAAAATAATATTAATGGATTCTGTTACGACCTCAGGAAATACACTATTCGTTTCTCGTACAAGTTTCCGTCTGTTCCGAGAGTCGCATGAGACCATAAACATAATCTTCGGTTAGAACGCAGGCTTTTTAATGTTACAGCAGGTGACACACATACTGACCATTCCGGTTAGGTAATAAAGACTATATATATATATATATACATGATTTAGATAATAAAGATCACATATATATATATATTTATTTATTTATTTGTAGTTCTTTCCTCACAGAGGGAATAGTATGTTTGCTGTATGAACACAAATATGTTAATATTGTATACAAGTAGGTAAATAATCGCCTTCATCTTGAGAATTATATGAAATACATATACACTGCCAGCAGACAGAATGCTGAATTTTAAGCGTTAAAATTCTCGGTACATTTACCGAAAATGAGTCCTCTAAACCTGCTATTTAAATTTCCAGAAGGACACACAAGACAAACGCGCCAGAAATATATGCCATAACTTGCGCAAAACATTACATATGTTCCTGCTGGTATTAACGACGGCCAAACGTGAGGAAATATAAGCCTGTCTGCAGCGCCGAACAGTCCTGTTTTACGCAGGGCAGACATGGCTGACAATTTGGAGACTGGGAGGCATAAGAATCATAAAGGTGTAAGAAAATCCTGTGAGACCTGGAAGGTCATATACTGGATCTAAAGGGACTTTTGTGTGGCACTACTTTGGCCATAATTAATAACTTTTTTAAATTTTGTTGATGTGAAATAATTTAAAAAATAATAAATACTCCATAAAAAGTTACATCTTAGTAATAAGATAAATTATAATACAGCATGGTAAAAACAATTTATTTATAAATATAAAAATTAACATATTCTTTTGAAATTAAAATATAGGTCTCCGGCCAATGGTGAGTCTTTCTTTGTTGTTCTGATATTGTAATTGCTTTATATTTCGTAAGAAACAGTGGCGTCGCATTAAATACCCGTCGGTACAAAGCATATTGCCTCGCAGGCCAGTTTTAGTTAAAGCACCAGACATCTGAGAAGGCACTAAATTCTACCTTAACATAAGACAGTTTTGTAGGTAAAATGTCCACACACAACCAGAATAAACGCGAGAGCTTTTAAACATATAAGCTTACTGAGCTAGAAAACCGTGCGTGCAGAAAACGGTAAGTACACAGGAAAACATACTCTTGTGAACAGTCGATGTTTAGATGCATTATAAAAATAAATTCTCTACACGAAACAACGCAATATTGACCTTGAACTGTGTAATGTAAAACTGGAATACCTCTGAGAGACACAAAACCTTTGAATTGAATAATTAAATTACATCCTTTTGGTCGTGTTATACAGAAAAGAAACCGAGCCAGTAATGTATAAGGCATCAATATACGTGTAAGTCCCCTAAGGTTGCTGTTCCCTTGCTGATAACAAAGCATTTCATAAATATTTAAAGACTGAATTCCTACCTCAAGATAAATATTTATGTTTTCAGGCTGTCGCATCGGTGTAGTTGAGGGGCTCGTTCTTGTGGGATTTGGAGCCGCGTCACCGTGTAAATGGTGCCCGACCTTTCGAGAGAATGTGGTTGTCTTGGGCCGAAATGTTCAGTCGAAATTCTGACACATGACAATGACACCAACAAGGTGTCTCGAAATGTCGGACACAACACCTAGTGACGCTGTCCCACACGTCAGATCAACGGAGACCTCTAACACACTGAAGCCGTCCAACACTAAGGCCAATCGGTTAATGCGCTGATATTCATAGCATATCAATGTAAAAATATATTTCGTGGCCAAATGCGCTATTTTTAATATTACAGAAGGGGGTACATACAGAGTGTTTCAGGAGGAATCTGCTAAATGTCGGGAGAACGATTCTTAGTGTAATTTGCATCGATATAACGAAACATACCTATATCCGAATTTGAACAATTACGGGGATAGTAACGCCAAACAAAAGTGGCTCCACGTACTGTACCGTTTAGCGTTATGTGTTATCCGTACACCGCGCAGGTCCGTCTTTGAAACGATTGCCAAACTAAGCCATATGCAGGCCAATTCAAACTATGTTACCTACTTGGAGATCTAAGTGCAATTTATGTTACATTAGCACGAACAGTCCTAGACGCATTAATGCTGTTATGTCAACCAAATATTAAGTAGCTCTTAAGTGCAGATCTTAACATTACAGGAACTGCAATTTCTCTTCCATTTAATACAGATTCGGTAAAAACTAGACGTGTAACGGGTCACATTCTGTAAAACTTCCCTCTCCATTATCTCAACAAATGTTCAGCTTCGGATACACCTATTTTTTGCTATATCCATGTAATTTAACCTAAGGGACGTTCACCCGTAGTATGGCAGATTCCTCCTGAATCACCCTGTATACTGAACGCCGTGTTTTAAATTGTTAAAACAGCGACGATCTCCAGGAAGATAAATGTGCGGTTTTCGCGATAACTTACAATCAATCCAGCTCTTCGCCACTAACATGACAACTCCGAACGGGGAGTGGGATGTGACATTACCCGTGTCACGTATTATGGCCACTTGAAAGCTGACTTAGATTATAAAAGTCATTTCCCATATTCAGGAAGCACTCCCGAGAATTTTTGGAATTCCAATATCCGTAGGGACGATTCAGCACTTAGAGAAGGAAAAGGTGAGTGAAGAAAATTTAATAATCATAAGATGAATTACTTCTCATGAACTTGGTAATGAAGGAGCAACTTCGGAACTTACCTATGTTAATCATGGAATCCAATTACTGAACGTGGAAGAGAGTTTCTGAATAGTTAACACATTGAAAATGAACATATTGAAAATAAAATACATTTCCATTACAAATGTAGTTCCTTACGCTACGAAAAAGTTACATTTCTAAAGATTACGAAGGGAATAAATAGTTAGAACGCCTGAGCCTCCCTTGCAGGAAAAATTAAGACCTACCTTATGACAGTGCAGTGGGAAGACGTGTCTTTGGATGGGAGCCTTTAATGGGGACTTGTAGACACAGAAATTAATTTTGGGATTTCATAAAAGTAAGAAATTATTTCACCAGCTGAGCGACTGCCAGCTTCTGGCAAAACTTCCCCTTTGCATATCTACTCTGTTAACAATATAAAGCAAGAAAAATTTGATATTAGCAAAACGATACAAAATGCGGTTCCAAAAATCAACCTCAAGCAAAGCCCATATCAGGAAATGATTCACTTCTCCAACTGCATTCCAGAGGAATATACTTGTAACGTGTATATTCACAGTCTGACAACCTACGAATATTTCTGCGTGATTTGAGGCTTCCGTCGCGAAGTAGAAAAGTACTGCGTTTTTCCGGGTTATTACGGCGCGATAGTGGAATATTTTTGAACACTTTTGAAAGCTACCCTATTCTAATTTTATTGGTTCTCGCTTATATAATTTCCCTTTCAGTACCTCAGATTATACAGGTTGTTCCGCAAAAGGTGTGGCAAAATTCAGTTTGTTACTTCATGGGACATTTTCGGTAAAATTGCTATATAAACTTACGCCCGATTTTCAACTTACACGTAGCTATTAACACTGTAAAATTTCAAGATACTGCGCCATACTCTACAATTTTAGAGAATAGAGAGTCCACTGACCGCATAAGGGGAAAGAATGGAAATATCAGAAAGGAAAAAAATTCTTTTTAGAGGCGCAGAATTGTAAATACACAAGGGTGGAGATCATTTTGAACAACACTGAGTATAAAATAACTGACAATTTACTTTCGTTGATTTCACTTAATAATTTTTTTTCCTCCTTGCAACACATCGAGTTAAACGAGCATAACTAACTGGCAATACGAATAAAAATTGACGTCTTTTTCGTGGTATTCTTTTCACTTACAGACAGAAGGTTAAGGCGTGATTGCTGCCTCTGTTTTGTGGTTAAGATTGAATACATTTGTTCCGTGAACTTATCTGGCACGTAAGTTTCTTCTTCATAGTACAAAATCAAAAACACATTCTGTAAAGTTTTCGCAAATTAAAATTCTGATAGCAATGTAGCTGTTGATAATCGGTCATAGGTTGATACAGCATTTTTAATCGAAATGTTTCATAAAATAACATCTTGATTTTGGCACATTTTATAAGGAACACTGTGTATAAGGTCGAGTATCATACTCATTAAAGTGAACGATAAACTTAACACTATTAAAACTCACCAACTCTTTGAAGAGCGACTGCAGAAAGGACAAGAGGCGTAAGAAATAAAATAAGAGCGAAAGGCGAAAGAGAGACGCTTTAATGGTGAGAAATTCGCTTGACAATAAGCTCGCGTAATTGTGATAGACCGGATAATGCTAATAACATTTAGCGTTCACTCGGTGCTCTGTAACACGAGGCAATTACCTCTGATAATTTATATACTAGGTACAGCACCATAAGCATAGAGTAAAAGGCAAAGTGAAAGTGATCCCGTTACAGGCCCGGTGTAGTCCAGAAGGTGGGTAGAGTTATAGCTCTACTCTTCCGTGACCGCGGCACTAGAACGGGAAAGACCCGGTACCCATTTTACAGGAGGCTGGATGGGCCCCAGGGCCGGTCTGGACAGATGGAAAATCTCGTCCCCACCGGGATTTTTTAATTATATCTCTAGTAACACAGGTCAATACAATCGAAGGAAGGGTTATATATAGATTGTCCCAAGAGCATTGTATACATAGATTGGTAGGTTAATATATGTAATCGTAGTACATAGCGCTAAAGTCTTTGGGCATCGTGATATGTCACTGACTTTGAAATTCCGTGTACTATTGCTTTTGTGTCATAAACCACACCATCGTCCTCCCGTAGATGTCCATCAGTGTGGGTCAAGGATGGTCAGTTAGTTGCCGATAAGGTCTCGTTCATGCTTGTGGCACATCAGTTTCCTTCTGGATCTGAGTAAGAAATCCATGAACTCGTGTAAGGTCAGGGTTGTCTGTTGTTGAATTTTGAAGATAACGACATTTGCTAACACCCATAATATTGCACGGTGCCTTTTGGGAGGCCATATATTAAAATGAGGATGGAGTGCCCAGTCATCTCGTATACGTGCTGGAATCGTTCGCAACATCGTTGCAAGTAGGGTTTTCGTACACTGCCATATCGTACGGCCTTCGCCACAGGCAATCAATCGATGTTCCAAAGTATCAGCCGTTGTACATCGCCGGCAGGAGTCAGAGGGTACCATACCGATACGGTGTAGCCGTACGTTGGTGGGAATTATGTCATGTATGGCTTGATACCATACGCATCTCGTATTTTCTGACACTGGGGCATCATTTAAGTTTTTCCATATACGTACTCAGTCTATATTGGGCCAGAGTTTTTGGACACGCAGTTCAGGGATTCCAGCCGCACCTTGTATACTTGTTAGGAGGGCTGTGTAGAGTCGTCTCTTATAGGGTTCGGGTGTTCAGAGGTTTCTCTCATCGGCGCATATGCCGATTCGATGTTGTATCGATAGAGATAGTCGAATTTCGTTGGGATCCTTTTTATTGGTGGAGGATTCGGTGTTCTTCTATGTAGTCGCCGCTTCGTGAGCCAGTTTTCAGTTAAAGTATCAGTCCTTCGTCCTTGCTTCTCCATTCGCAGCATGAAGAGTGTCATACATTTTGCCGTTTTATGTATGAGAGCTCTGCCCCTAATTCTTTTGGCCGTTGTAACGTGGATAATGGTAGTCTGAAGATTGCGCCTTTCCATAAGAACCATGATATGGCTGTGTTCATCTGCCGGACGTAGTCTGTAGGGGGAGGGAAGATTTGCGTAGTGAACCATGCACGAGCTAGGAGAAAATCTTTTACATAGCGTATCCTATGTTCGAGGTTTAGCGCTCTATGGTAAGCTTCTTGTGCTTGCGCGCGAATTTTTGCTCTCAAGATCGCCCATGATTTAGCTGCAGATTGCTGTATTTTCGACATCATATGGAATCCTGGAATTTTAATTTCATCGTGGTATGTAATGTCCATTACGGGTGTTGATTTGTTTCAGGATCCAAGGGCAATAGCCCGTGGTTTGTTTGTATTGATGCGTGCTCCAGTAGCGTGCATATAGTAGTGTAGTATCTCCTGGATGGTGTCTATTTCTTCTGGTTGCGTAACAATTATCGTTACATAATCGGCGTATGCAATGGCCGTTGTTTTGGTGCTATTATGTCTTATGTATAATCCATTCAGCTTTTTATCTAGGTTTATTAACAGAGGATTTATGCATAAGGCGAATAGTAACATACTGAGGGGGAATCTTTGTCGCACTCCACTCAGTATATTGACCGGTTTCGACTTGTGGCCATTTAGTGTTAGTGTGGATGGGGCATGTGGCATCGGCGTAGATCTTTTGTAGCCTTGAGCAGAAGTTATCACCTATCCCATATTCCCTTAAAATCTTGAAGAGAAAACTATGTGACATTTTGTCGAAGGCCTCCTTGAAATCAATCGATAATAAACATATTGGTTTGTTTGTTTCCTCGGCGTAAGCTATTATATCC
>Ga0123357_10014207_pt1 | contig 10381 bp, 3 predicted proteins | sample TergutEmb28metaG_FD_89873 | JGI IMG/M metagenome (GOLD analysis project Ga0123357, IMG submission 89873) | Embiratermes neotenicus P4 segment gut microbial communities from Petit-Saut dam, French Guiana - Emb289 P4 | ecosystem: Host-associated > Arthropoda: Insects > Digestive system > Gut ... | reverse complement strand
TTATTAAACATGGTTGAAAAATCCCAAAACCTGCAAAACCTTACCGCCTTGCCAAATTTTCAAAAGCCCCCCCCCCCCAACTTGTTTCTATTCCGGGCCTGATGAACCCAGTCCACGGTCTTTCATCCCACACCTTGAAAACTCATTTTAATATTATCATCCCATATGCACGCCGGTCTACTAATTGGTCTCTTTTCCTCATTTTATCCCACCAGAGCCTTTATCCATTTTTGTTTGCCGCATGCTCCACCCATCTCATTCTCGATTATGTGTTCCCCTTATTAACCGGGATTATTATTATTTTTTTAATTTTAGCACATTGTGTATATAAAATGTGAGTAAAACAGGAACCAAATATGTTAGAATTATGAAACAAACTGCATTTTGAAGAGAAAGCAACGGAGATTATATACCATGTTTAAAATATTCAGTACCTATATTTGTTGAATAAATATATAAAATGCAACATTTAGAGGTTAGCGGTGCGGTACGATCCCTATAGAAGTCGTTAGGCGTCAAAGGGTTAATATTTGTCGAGGAGTATAAACGATACAACTCCTCAGCATGCAGCTATCTCAAGCCTCCCCTTCCTTAGGTCTAAATATCTCCCTTGACCTACTGTTCTCAACCAAACTCTCCCTGTGTCCATCCCTCAAAGTGATACCCCAAGCGTCAATCCCATATAAAACAACAGGCAGATTTATATTTCGGTATATTTGAGTTTGATTGTTTTCAGAAAGAAATCGCGAAGAAAAGGGAGTCTGGACCGAATGGTAGCAGAAATTAATCCGTTCTTAGTTTCTTCATGCGTGGAGTTTTGATTTGCTGGAGTTGTTCCCAAATATTTGAAATTAACAACGCTTAAACCATAATGCGGTTAATGTAATTTTTGACCGGAATGCCCCTATAACTTATGAAAATGGCACTAAATTACGTTTTGAAGAAATAGGTTATGATCATGTAGACATAACTTGTCTGATGGAGGCTTGGGGCCAGGATCAGGCTTGCGTGTTCAAGATTAATTAAATTTCAACTTTATTGCAAGGTGTAAAGGCAGATATTTTAGAATGTTTACAGGAGTTTATGATATTCTTATCAATATGTGTTTCATTTCAGCTGCCGATGAACCACGAGAAAAGTAAGTAAAATAAAGACAATTATTAGGCACGCACAACCTGCTTACTCTAACACTTGCACTTATGGTACTTATCAAGCTGTGTTGTCCCTGTAGCAGCTTGTGTGCTTACTCAAACACTGATTTATCCCGTTGCGTAGTGGTTTTAAATTGCAGTGTCTGACAGCTCTTGATTGAATATATTTTGCGTGTGTAGTTTTTTAATTTTTCTCTATTTACAATTGTATACAGCCTGAAGGTTGCAAAATATGTGCCGAAAGATGTAGTTGTGATTGAGGTTTTTAGTAATAAAGAGTTCTATTTGAATTTTACTTACGGACTGCGCCTCGTTGAAGATTGTATCGGTTTATTTAATGTAGCAAAATTTTATTGCAAGTCCCGTCTATACACAACAACTGAATAGCAGTTGTAGTTTTACAACTGGTTAATCAGGCTACATGTTTCGGCCGTTTTATTCGGCCGCGGGCAATCAAGAAGAATGTTTAATGTAGAAATACAGTTTCTTTCTTCCTCTAAACTGGAGTTCAGTCAGTGAAATGGATCAAGAGGTATCTTTGTGGTGACAAATGGGGTGCCCTCCGGTTCATATCACTGCTGCAAATACAGCAAATAATCTTCCAGGGCGCGGCTCACTTCAGTACCGCAACGCGAACCTCCTCGTTCATATGAATGCACAACAATTTCTTTCTTTATTTCTTCCTTCCTTCCTTCCTTACTTACTTATTTATTTACTTACTTACTTACTCCATGGAGCAGAGTCCTTCTCGAGAAACTAAACGATTTTCAGCTAGTCAAGAAATTCCCCGCATTATATGGAACCCGAAGGTTTATTACCGCATTCACAAGTGCCCGCCACCTGTCTCAATCCTGACCCAGCTTGCTCCAGTACATGCCCTTACATCCCAATTCCTGAAGATCCATCTTAATATTATTCTCCCATCTACGCTAGGGTCTTGCAAGTGGTCTCTTTCTCTCCGGTTTCCCCACCAAAGCCCTGTACATGCATACCCTCTCCCCCATACGCTCTACATGCCCCACCCACCTCATTCTTCTCGATTTCATCACCCGAACAATGTTGGGTGAGGAAAGCAAATCATTAAGCTTCTCATTATGTGGTTTCCTCCACTCCCCTGTCACCTCGTCCCTCTTAGGTCCAAATATTCTCCCCAACATCCTATCCTCAAACACTCTCATTAATGTGCAACACACGAAACATAAGTTCATTTTTTAGTTGGGACTTAAAGGTCTGTGTGTGAAACAGCAACCTGGAACTTGGGAATCGCCTCATAATTTGTTTGAAGGCTGACGCATGCAGAGATTGCAGGTCGCTGCAACTTCAGAAAACGTACTTACTTTTAGTCAGCTTGAATCACCAAGTCTATTTAAATAGGTTTGTAATTAAAAATGAAACTTACACGTCACAGAAAAAAATTGATTATCCATAACAAGGGTGAAATGGCTAATGTTGTACAGTTATCTGTTATATGTTTTATTACGAGAATTATAGTGTAATGTTTGTGTGCAGCATTGCTTCAGGCTATATATACTTGTTTTGTTATGTCTACAAAAGAACGGAGACTAACGCATTCTGACAATATATACGTCTTACCATCATGAAATAAAGGTACTGAAACTTACAGCAATATGGATTTGTGTGACGTATGGATTTTATTATTTTCACAGACAAATCGATGGCATAGCTCCAACGTTTTCCAAAAAGCCAGCAATTCGTCAAGAAGAGGACGGTAAACGCCTCTTGTTTGAATGTCGGATACAGGCCGACCCACGACCGACTGTTTCTTGGTCTCACAATGGGGTTGCGGTGCAGAGCTCCAGCAGACACAAGGTGAGTCATGTTGACATGAGTACTGGCATAACCATTTTAGCCAAATTTTAGTGCATTACTATAATTTACAGATATTATTCAAGATTTTTCATTAGAGTCATTTACTATAAAACCAGTGGACCAACCTTGAGTGTTGTAATAGCCATGTAAAAGAAAAGTAGCTGAAAAATGCCGGAAATTTAAATATACAGTATAATAGTTGTATTAGAAGAATAAAATAATTAAAGCAGCTTGTACATAAAATTTTATTCGGAGAATCTAAAAGCACGAAGTCTTTTGGAAGTCCCATACATTGAGTGCATGATCATATGCAATCGGTATTAAGGGAATATAATATAAGGAGATGAATGCTGGGGATAAGAGAAGTGCTCTTGTGAAGACGGTTTAATGAAAAGTGGGGATTTCTTGACCAGATAAGCGATTGTCACTTTCTGAAGAAGGACTCTGTTCCACGGTGTTAATTTGGTTACGTAATACGAGTTATAGTCACAGAATAACGTGGTTAAATATACAAAATTTAAGGAAATAGAACACGGCAAAAATTACATCCTGCTTTGCAAAATCCTCTCCGTACACGTACTTACATTTATGGTAATACAAAATTTGTCATGCCATGGACTTGCAGAGTCTGTAAAGAATTTACACGTGGTAAGCGAGTGGGAATTTACGAGACCTGAGTTTATCACAACGGGAGGTTGTGAGGAGGGACTCTGAGGTTCACAGTCTTCTAAAATGTGACGGCGTATGGAGCAATAAGCTGTTACTTCGTGAAGATCGAGGAAGTACGTTATTCAAAAACGTTTGTAATATTCTACTGAACTGTAAAACGCTAGAACACTGAGACCCAGATCCAGAAAATTTAGAATTTTCTTTAAATCCTCAAGAGAAATCCTCGATTTTCTTACTTGTTTCCAATGAAACATGTTATTTTATATTAAAATTATTTATTCTCTATGACATCTTTTTCTAAAGAAATCAAATCTATTTGGCCAACTATTTACAGCTTATTTCGATTTTCTAATGGAAGAACTGGATTGACTTCTGTACTCTTTTTCAGTTAACAGTTGACAAAGATGGGCATTCCTACTTTGCAACACTAGAAATCAGAAACGTTACTGTTGAGGATGCTGGCAAATACAAGGTGAATGCAAAGAATGAGCTAGGAGAGAGTAATGCAACTATAAGCCTCAATTTTGACAGTAAGTATTAAACACAGAGATATTTTACTTATGGCAATATGGACATTTAAACCACAAACTACTATTAACTTGATAAAACTGTGCTTATTTCATTACGATATTTAATTAAATTTCAAGACATATTAAATTCATAAAAATAACCATTGCATTAGAAGAGAATTTACATACACAGCTACAAATTATTTTTTATAAATATAGACACTGAAGACAATCACGATAAATTTCCCTAAAAACCTAAAAGTCAGAAAATGTTATAGTACTTGCAGTTGTGATCCTGTAAATGGCGACATTAATACATATATTTTTTAACAAATGAATACAAATAATTAGCTTCATCTTTAAGAGTCGTCACAAAAAGGACTGGTCTCGCTTTATTCAGTACATTTAAGTGACTACACCACTCTAAACTAATAACAACAGTATGTTGGCAGAATGGAACAACAGCGAAGTTCATCCTGGGCTGGCTTCATTATCCGCTTGTCAGTATTGCTTCTTATGTAGTTATATTATCTTTACTGCATGGTTTCTTACTAATCCGAAAATTTTTTCACACAGTTGTTAATTTGGGCTGACAACGTCTGACGGATGATATGTAACGTCTTTTTAATTATGGCATTTAGGTCGCAGTTGTTAATTGACATTCAGATACAGTCAAACCTCGGTTCACGAACTTAATTCGTTCCTGAAGGTCGTTCGTAAACCGAAATGTTCGTAAACCGAAACTATTTTCCCCATAGGAATTAATGGAAAATGGATTAATCCGTTCCTGGACCCCAGATGATTGCTTATTTAAACTTTTACAACAGTAATTTGTGCACAAGTTCTTAAAACAAAATCAGTGGAAACCATTAAATCTATCACAAAAAAAAAAAATAAACACAACACTAAGCAGATCAAATATAGACGAAAACTTAATATGGTTTTACCGTACCTGTATGGAGTAGAGTTGACAGCGTAAGTGGAAGGTGGTGAGGAAGTGAAATATTATTGTTTGGAAGGGGATTCTTTTTTCTTTTTTCTGTCTCTTGGCACCACTCGACTCTGCTTCAGACCCACTGGACCTCTGTCTCACTAAAAAGTTGTCCAGTGTGATTTCTTTTTGTCTACGTTTAGACGGCTGGCGTGTTCGTAACTCGAGACACAGTACGTCATCCGAGACGCTTTGTGTTCGGAAAATTTGTTCGTAAACCGAATTGTTCATGATCCGAGAAGTTCGTGAACCGAGGTTTGACTGTACTTACGTTCTCCAGTAGTGGTATAATTCACTCCATAGAAATTCTGGACTGTTGGACTGTGAGTGGTCGGATGTTGTCGTGAATTATATTGATGAACTGCATTACATTTAAGTAGAATTACAAGAATAGCAGGGATAACTCACTCGGTACAGTGCACAGTGAGTAGGCTGAGGCCTGAACAACCGAGGAATCGCATTTCGTTTCCCGGCAGGGGTAAGATGTATTCATTTTTTCCAAAACGTTCAGACCAGCTCTCAGACCCACTCAGCGTCCATTTCAATGGGTACCAGTGTCTTGTTTCGCGGGGTTAGAGCGACAGGGACGTCACGCTGATCACTCACCTCCATGTAATGGAGAACTTAAGAATGAGTAGAGTTATACCTCTATCCCTCGTACGTCTTCACGGCGTGTACGAGGACTTTACCTTCTTTACTGCTAGAAGATAAGTGAAATAGGGGAAGAAGGCTCTGGTAGAGGCAAAGACAAATTAACCACTGTGGCTGCACGGAACTTCTAAATTAACGCATAAAGTATGCTGCATTAACAAGTGGCCTGCATGCATGAATGCTGATGTGAAATATTCGTTAACTGTCATAAACCGTATTTATGAAACTGCGTGCTGACCTTTATAGGGACATTTATCATCCAACAACGCGCATCACTTTTCACTGAAAACTTATCGCGAGAAAACGGCAAAACGATCGTCGCTGTTCCAGTTCGCTGTGAGTCGGGGTCCACGCGTTTTAGTTCAGGTCATTGCAGTAAATTTTAGGTTTTTCACTAACCGTACACCATATTGAAAGAAGGCGCTGTGAATAGTTTCCTTAGGCTCGCAGTCACGTGTGACAGGTAACAAACGCGTTGTTTATTTTATATCCAGGTTACTCTGGTGAAACTGATAAAAATATCTTATTCTTTCAGATCATCTTGAGTGCGAGGATTAATACTGTAAAATTTATCCCGTAATATGTCCCACCAGTAAGAATCGCACGGGTTCCGATCTGGCGAACCATAATAGCATATATTATGGTGTTGAAATGTGTGTAACATGTCGCTGTGAATTGATGGGCTCAAAAAATAAATGAATCCGATAATTCTAGAGCAGTTCTCAAACATCTTTTGCTCGGGGTCCCTTTTTGGCTTCGAAAAGCAACCACAGATCCTTACATCATTTCTCACGTCAGTGTAGTTTGTCTGGATGACGGGTATCGAAACTTTAAAATTTGTATCTCAGAAGTGATTTCAGATAGCTACGGATACGTACCAGTAGCATGCGTAAGGTATTGCATGATTTGTCGCGTGCGTCGTGGGGACTGTACGTTGCTTAATTAGATATTCTAACGGTCATATGACAAAAATACAGCGCCAATTAAAGAAGTTCCGCGATTTTTTTTATTAAACATTCGTTAGTTTTAAAAATCAGTAAAATTCAGAGTAGCCATTACAGATATATATATATATATATATCCACGGATCCGCTAGGAACTGGATCCCTTGGGACCCTCAGAGTACACTTTGGTAGCCACTGTTGTAGAGGAATATATTGATTTTGGGGCACATGAAAGAATAACGCGTGTAGCGATAATCCTTGCACAAAAGAAGATATGAAATAAAGCATATCGAATGATACCTTGTGCTATGAATATTTGATTTTAAGGAAATAATATACTGTGCTAAATTATTAAGTTTTTAAATTAAATATGTAGCCAGCAATAAATAACTAATAGATCAAATCGTCGAGAGCTACTGCCCTGTCTTGCTGACAAGGACACACAAGTCCTATCGCAGTCGAAGAGGTGTTCAAAAGTGATTTCCGAATGAGTGTAACATGTCGATGTGAATTTACGATCTCAGAACAAAAAAGGGCCCATATATTCTTGTTGCACTCAATTCACACCATACACCACCCACAATATCATGCAAAGAATTAACGTGACAAAATTGCAGTACGAGAGTTGAATGTATCCACTGTGTTGCAACGAATTTTAATCGCCAAAGAGAACGAGTGTGGTGTCTGTCGTTATCACACACACACACACACACCATGCCAGCACAAATGAATCTCAAGATTTGTGCCGTAGAGTTTGAGAAGCGAATGGATATAGTAAGGATCTGCCTTCTTCGTGCTCTCTTAGTGTCTAGGAGTGAAACTGTTGTTAAGAATATGTTACGGATTTGGAAATTTTTGTACAAACACACACGGTAGTGACTGTGGCAGCTGAATTGAGCAGTTGCGTCACACGACGCCTGCAGATGACTCATAGTCTTTATATGCAGTGCCAGGATGTTCAGGTGTGTGTAAAGTGCAGCAAGGCCGGCGTCAAGTGACTAGGCATGGTTGCCAGATAGCGTAATGCCCGTAATGCTACTTGATCAAAAGAAACATGCTCCTATAATTGTGTATTTTTGGACCCAGTTTTTAATGTTTTATGGAATGTGGAGTGAGCGGAGTTGTTGAAGCAATTCGCACCTGTTATGTTGTGTTCAAAAAACAGAGTGTCTGATATTAGGCGCTAGGGTTTTTACGCCATTAATGTGGAAGCTCATGGGGCGCGTTATCAAGCTATTTAAAATGCTACCAAGTGCTGTCTAGTAAAATACATTTTGTTGTGAAGTATTAGGTAATGTCCTTTATTACAGCGTCTTTTTCACAGTGACTGCTTGGTAAGATGTTTCCGTGTGTGTGTGTGTGTGTGTGTGTGTGTGTGTGTATTGCGCCTGCCTGATGCGTATTTAAAGTCCTGCTAATAGCACACTCAGACCACCTTGACTGCTCACATCGCAGCTTTCGTAAGGTAACAATTTTGTCCTGAAAAGAGAAAGACAATTATTTCTCTTAGAATATCATTACATTAGGAACTGGTATTGTGAAAAAACAGAAAGAGAACGCAACAGTGACGCAATACAAATCCAAAAGACAGCAGTGACACTTTAAATGTACTTAGACAACGTGTAAGAACAGATATTTAGTGTAACTAAATTGCGAGTTGTGTGGAATTGTTTGGAAAGAAATAAGACCCAATAGAGGAAATGCGTTCTTAAAGCACAGTATAAGGCTACTTTAACTCATAGCTGCAAACTATTGCAACTCTCTGCTTATTTAGATTCGATATTTTAATAACATCCGATACGTGGCTTAACCAACACAGAAATATACATAAAGAAAACAAATTTAGTACCGTTATAGGGTATATACCAGCAATTGAAGTTAATATGGAAATATTTTGACGCCATGGCACTTTAAGTCATAGAATAAAATCAGTGATAAAATATGTTGACGGCTTTAAAGGTGGAAATAAAATGTTTTATACTTTAATATTGAATAAACAGAGACAGACCCACTGCCATTTTATCTTGATAATCAATAACAAAGGCCCAAAGAATACGAGAGAACCGAGATCCAACGAGGTCAATGCCCTTACAGTTTCATGACAATGATAGTCTTCTTATTAAAGAATGGCACTCTTGTTCTACATATACATCTACTCTGTATGAAAGAACAAGACAGGCAATGTGCGTATTACGTAACATTATGGGACGTTCGCATAATGTTTATGCCTCCTCGAGAGTCCAAAAAGCCTCGTACCATTTCATCCGAAGAGGTTTTAATGGCAATTTTATGTGGCCGGCAACAATAAAACGTACTCAGGTATCTGTTTAAAGTGTTCCATATTTTTGTCCGATTCTAATCATATTTGGAAATCCTCGACAGATTTTCACAGAAGCCCCCAGTTTCACATAAATCTATCCAGTGGGTTTTCGCGCTGATGCATTTGGATAAATGGACAGATGGTCGGACGGAATAACAGCCTGATACATTGTCCATGGAAGAGATCGCTTTATGGCACCAATGACATGTATTTGGATCTTCATGCAAAGTGCCCGATATGTTTGTTCGATTTTAATAAAACTTGGAATCGTCTACAGATTTTCATAAAAGCCCCCTTTCTCAAATTTCAAGGAAATCCGTCCAGTGGGAGCCGTGCTGATACTTGCAGACAGACAGACAGACGGACATGACGAGGGTAACAGGCCCTTGTCGCGACTACGCGAACGTGTCTAAAACACACATAACTCAAACAATCCTCACCCTGGCCTTAATAACTGGCTATTTTTTACACATTTGAGTTACGTTTTTTATCCAACTGACGTTAGGATAAAAATTTACAGCAGAAACTGTAGCGCACTGTTAAAAAGCATGTTATATATCGAGTAATAGTGCGGACCGAAAAAATGTTTTTTCTTAAGTGCGCAGAGTCGCCATTTAAAGCGAGGGAAAATAACTTGACGTGATCAGTTGAAGACTTACGGATATTATTTTATTAAGATTCATTGACACTCTGGTACTTTCTTGTAACTGGGTAGAAGAACAAACGGACTTTTCAGGAGTCCACAACTAATTTAATGTTATTTGGTGAAAGAAAGTTACAAAATGTGTTTATAAAACGAGCTCTTATAAAAAGTGCAAGATTAAAGGGCGTATTAAAATATGATTGATAAATTGTCAATACTGTTTGGTATATAATTTTGACGCTCCTGTAAATTGCTTGAGTAGCATGTGCATTTTGCATAATATTACTAATTTCCCGACTGACTTCAACTTTATTACTTCTAGTTGATTTACAAAGTATCTTTTTGTCTCAGAAGAAAACAAAGGAAACGAAATATGACCGTTGTTGAGGATATATATATATATATATAATATGTTATCGGTATTAATATCGGCCATTTTTGTGTATACAGTTGTCTGGTAATTAAGATTGTGCCTTGCATATATATCGTAGACATATATTCGAGAAGTGTACGTATCTTATGTTTATTGGACCGTACATCATCTTAATAGTTGAGTAAAGAGAGACCAACTTGATGTCACTTGTTTTATTATTACTTTATACAGTGCTCAACATGTTTCGGATGTTAATACATCCATCCTCAGGAGCTTGCGACTAATTCGTTGAGTTACTTC
>Ga0123357_10014206_pt1 | contig 10381 bp, 5 predicted proteins | sample TergutEmb28metaG_FD_89873 | JGI IMG/M metagenome (GOLD analysis project Ga0123357, IMG submission 89873) | Embiratermes neotenicus P4 segment gut microbial communities from Petit-Saut dam, French Guiana - Emb289 P4 | ecosystem: Host-associated > Arthropoda: Insects > Digestive system > Gut ... | reverse complement strand
GTGTGAGCACTGTGAAGGTTGCTGTAGGGTGTGAGCACTGTGAAGGTTGCTGTAGGGTGTGAGCACTGTGAAGGTTGCTGCTCGAGCAGCAACCTTCACAGTGTTCACACCCTATAACGTAGCACCACAGTACCGCAACCAGCCACATCCAACACTACCAGCAAATATACCCCATATGCAGTAACACGTGGTCTTTTCTCCTGATGATGGGCATAGAGATGCCCGAAACATGTCGAGACTGTAGTCAATAATCAACATCTGGAATTGACAATAAATCATCTGTATTGTTGCATCTTGTTGGTATTCTTTCTTCACGCTTTGCTCACGATGCACGGTCACAGAAACATTAAGCCCTTTTTTATGTCTATGGTTCCGTGTATCGCTGATCTATATCAATAACTGTCCAACGAGTTGCAACACAAAGCAGTCTATTTATTATTCTGCGAGTTCAATCTACATGTTTCAGGTGTCATTCACACCCGTCATGAGTACACAAAACTGTAACTACAGCCTCCGTTACTGGTCATATTTTTTTGTGCAGCTACCTCCCTGCAACGTGGCCAAGATAGCTTGGCCACGCTTAACCACGTTGGAGGGAGGTAGCTGCACAGTACCGGAGGCTGTAATTACAGTTTTGTGTACTCCTGATGAAGGGTGTGGTTGACACCCGAAACATGTAGAGTGAACTTGCAGAATAATAAATAGACTGCTATTTGTTGCATCTCGTTGGACGATTATTCATATTGAAATACCTTCTAAAAATTTCCGCGGTACTGGTTTCGTTTTTGGGCCCCTAGGTTGATGTGACGTAAGTCTATCCTCTGCTGTTCCGCGAATCACAAGTAGAAAGAAAGGGAAAGGCAAGAAATTTAGGACAGGCTCTGAAATTGTGTCTGCGACACTGTTGAGAGTATCCTTCAGTGTAAGAAAATCTCTTTTTCTCGAGTTACAGTGTTTTAGCATAACAGTTCAGCACGTACTGAGAAGGATAACCCGCTATTAGCGTTAGGAGGCGGTTGTCTTCAGCTTTCTAATACAGAAAACTTCCTCTCTCTTGTTTTACTCTAAGCAATATGTCTGAGACCCATAATCGTTGGCTTTCTTATCGAATGCGGCCGAAATTTCAGTTACAGCTTTTATTCCAACAACGGCATACAGTTTCTTTACGAACAGAAATCTTCAATTAAGAGCGACCATGTTTAAAATCCACCTGCAGGCCACTACGTGGCAACAGAAGTAGATCTTGTAGAATACTAGTGGCGTCAGCCAAAAATTAAAGCGTTTTGGAGTGTTGGTGTCGTTTGACTGCCAATGGTTTGCAGTAGTGCTGATTTGATTCTGTATGCATCGCATATCGGGGCTGAATTTGACAAGTTTGGATTCGATTGTAGGCCTCTTTTAAAAATTAGTAACTTTGCGAAAGGAAACTGACTGTTTGCGACCGGAAAGCCTCAAACCGAAGGTCCGATAGGATGACCAATGCGATAGGTCAGTTTTCGTCGTCCCTAATAATTCTTGCCAAAACTGGGTTTACCGCAGAAATTATGAGCAACCGATCAAGTGGCCATTTTCGTGTGGACATCCCAGGGGGTGAGGCTGACGAGGCCCTGAAGGCGGTTGAGTCTAAATTATACGGATATTGAGCATCTACAGATTTCTGCCCTTTGTTACATTGCACTTTTTTTTTCGAATCAACCGGAAGAACGGGAAGTGGAAACTTATATCCACCTGTACATTACACAGTACCACGTACTTATAACACACGTTGACATCAGATGTGCAAACGAGTACTCACGAATACGTACTCAGGGAAACACTGTTGTGGGCTAATAATGAACAGAACTGATTTACCAACATCATGCTAAAGATAGCGAACAGCAGTTTCAAGCAAACTGACGTAAATATGAACCAAAAATTGTCAGTCCAGAAAAACTACTCATTAATACAGTTGATACAGCTTCGTGTTGCGGCTGACCGGAAGACAATTGCAGGTTGCAAAGTAATTTAAAAGTAACGTACAGAATACATGTGGGCCGGGGTAGCTCAGTCGGTATAGCGACTTGCTACGGGCTGGAAGGTCCGAGAATCGAATCCCGCCGCGGGCGAGATTTTCTGTACCGGTCGAAACCGGCCCTGGGGCGCACCCAGCCTCCTGTACAATGGGTGCCGGGTCTTTCCCGGGGGTGTAGCGGCCGGGGCGTGGCGTAGACCACCCACCCCGTATGCTGTTATTGCTTTATTTGACTGTCCTTTATCAGTTGTGAGTTGTGTAATGTTGAACAACAGGGTGGTTGTACAATATGTCGCTGAATTTTTCTTAGTATGAGAAACTTTACAGAAAAAATTTGTAGAGAAAGTCAAAACATACATTTTGTGTTCAGTAACTTTTTGTTTCCGAAAAAGTAGTTTATGAGATAATGTTGAAAAATACAAAAACATGGCGCATACGCATTGCATGCTGGATATGTGAAGCTGCAGAATATGTAATACTTATTGCTTTTTTACGGCAAAAATTGTTACCAGAAAGCGCCTTTGTTTTGCGTTGTATGTACATTGTCTGTATTCTTAACTATGTCTTCATATCTACTAATTTGGCCAACAGTTCTGTTGTATGCTCAGATAGTTAGTTTAGTCTGTGCGGCTGGTGTGAGTTATTTATTTCTCCACTACTACTACTACTACTACTACTACTACTACTACTACTGCTACTGCTGCTGCTACTACTATTGCTACTGCAACTACTACTACTACAACTACTACTACTACTACTACCACTGCTGCTGCTGTTACTGCTACTCTACTACTACTGCTATTACTACAACAACAACTACTACTACTACTACTGCTACTCCTACTGCTACTACTACTACTACTACTACTACTACTGCTGCTGCTGCTGCTACAACTACTACTGCTACTACTACAACTACTACTACTACTGCTGCTGCTACAACTACTACTACTGCTGCTGTTGCTGCTACTACTACTCTACTAACTACTACTACAACTTCTACTATACTACTACTGCTGCTACTCCTACTGCTGCTACTATTACTACTACTACCACTGCTGGTGCTACTACTACCGCTGCTGCTACTATTACTACTACTACTGCTACTACTACTACTACTACTACTACTACTACTACTACTACTACTACTGCTACAACTACTACTACTGCTGCTGCTACTACTACTCTACTACTACTACAACTACTACTATGCTACTACTGCTGCTACTATTACTACTACTACTACTACCACTGCTGATGCTACTACTACTGCTGATGCTACTACTACTGCTGCTGCTACTACTACTACTACTACCACTACTACTACTACTACTACTACTACTACTATGACGTGAGAGTGAAGTTTTGGGCCCCAGCCTCACTTCTGTCTCTATACGGACTCCATTGATTCAGAAAAAAATTGTTGAAAAGAATGGGATTATTTTTTTGCAACGACGATTGGGAGTTGACAGGATTTTTATATTGCTGTATTGCTTTAACGAACTGTCTGGCACTTTGCAGTTTTTTGTCTGTTTAATGTTATTTAATGGCTTTTAATTTCGTGTAAATGGATAGTTTCTGAGCATGCTGCTAATTTGTAATTTTTTGCTTCCCTCACCGCCTGTCATTGGTGTCGTGACGTATCTAATTCATCTTCCATTAAGTGTGCCACATAATGTTGTCACTGCTATCCGCATTCATGTGACACTGTTGCAGGGCGCGATGTAATCACAAGGAGTGTAAATACAAAATGAATGTAAGCATTGGTTTAACGTGCAAGACATTCGAACACTTTACGTCATATACAATCAGTTTCATCTTTAGTATAACGTAAAGCACTAAATATCTGTGTCTGTGACACATATGAATGTGTCTGACAGTTTTTGGCATTTTGAACCGTCCGTTTCTCCTGACGTATCAAACCTGATCTCTGTGACAAATTCAATAAGCGTGTTTGACTCTTACACGGCCAAATCTATAAAAAATCAAAATAACCCCTATTTAACTATATAAAGATTATTACAATTACAATTGATAACCAACAAGATGCAACTACATTGATTTATTTACTTTAATCAGTTCTACATGTTTCGGGCGTTGTTTTCGCCCATCATCAAGAGCATATCACTGTAACTACAGCTTCTGGTAATGTCCACCGATGGTGCTGCTGGCTGGTGTTGCGTACGCAATACCAGCCAGCAGCACCATCGGTCATACTTGTGAGGCCCCCGCAACAGCACGTGTCTTGTGTAATTAACCCTTTAAACGCCGAATTAATTCCCATCTGCCATTTGCTGGAGTTATTAGGAGCTCACCATATTCTCCACGTTAGTAGGATAAGGGTTAAAGATCTCTGCTCTGTTATTGTTTCACTGAATGGCAGTTCGTTGTATGTTTACGTTACGTAATATCGAGTGGCAAAGTAGTTTTAAAAGATTAATGAGAAGCTTTGTGACCTGTTTGAAGGAGGTACGTCAGAGTATATTCTGCAGGAAATGAAGATAAAAATGGGGCAGACGTGTGAATTATGAATCTTCGATTGCTGATGACTAAGTATCACGATTAGTTTGTGCTTTTTATTACATTTATTCTGTGCAAAAATTAAAAGCGTTTACAGTACGTGCCTTACCTCGACTCGTAACAATCTCAACACGTTTTACCAATATTATATTTTGATATACTCTCTTAGGCTGTTGTGTAAACCACCAAATCCTTGACCTCTTTTATCTGCCCTTCCTTTACCATAAACTTCTTTCCAGAACACGAAAGTGTATATAAATTAATATGAAGAAGTGTCTTTGAACGTCACAGACAAGAGTTTAAAATTTCCTTTTCATGTTCTAGAGCAGTGTTTCTCAACCGCCGGGCTGCGGCCCGGTACCGGACCCAGGCATCAATTATTCCGGGCCGCGAGAAGTTCTCCTGGAATTTGTCATTTTAGTTTTCTAAGCAGTTTTCGCGAATAAATGTTTAATAGTGGAAATATTCTGAGGAAAATAATATTCGTGAATGTGTCGAAAAGCTCAGACCCAGATGTTGGCCTGAGGAAACTACAATATGCTGCAGGATTTCATTAGTCCAGTGATTGATAACTAATTTAAATGTTACTATATTTTTTTTCTACATGCCGCACCTTATAAAAAAGTGTACTAATATTCTTTATGATTATGCCATAATTAATTATTAATACTTATGTTAGTTTAATGTATGAACTTAAAAAAAATGGAAAGATATTTACGAGTAAATTTGTTGGGACCGGGCCCTCGTCTTATGAAAAAAGAATTTACCGAGCCGCTGTGTCACGAAGGTTGAGAATCGCTGTTCTAGAGCAGGTGTCTTTACTCAGTACTTGCTGGGGGGCACATTTGAATGGTAGAAATATTCGTGGACCGCTTGCATGTTTTCGTAAGTACAGTTTGCATGTTACTGGTGGACGTATTCAACCAATATACCCTTGCATAAACATACAAAAAATAGTTTTGTTTTATTTGTATATAGTTTATAGTTTATTGATTATTACTGACTTATTACAACTACAATAATTCTAGAAAAAAAGGTGTGGCGGCTGTGCCAACTCGGAATGACGTCAGTTCAATTAGAAAAAAATTACATATTATAAATTTAAAAATGTAACGTTTATTCTTACTGCAATTAATTCATATGTCCTACTATTTTTACAAGCATACACATGTTGATATTTAATGAGAAATTTGACAACGTTTATGATTCGCTACCTGTTTAATTAGCTTTTATCTGAGAGGTAAAAATGCACATTGAGTTCTCCAATGAGTGTTAGTTATTAGGGTCCTTATTTTGGATTTAACATTCTTAACTCTTGAAAAAATGATAATTGGGAATCTGTAGCTAGATTTTCCAAATTGGCATTTTGATCGTTGTCTGTGATATATGGTTAGTTGTGATTTCCGAATTGCCAGGAAAATTTTGAAAAAAATATGCTCCAATATAAGAGTTTTTTTTCGTATTACATTCAGTTATTACTCATAATCATTTTGCCATTCTGCCATGCATTAACGCGCCGGGTCATTGGACAGGCGGTCAAGCGTTGGCTTCCAATCGCCGAAGTCCGGTTTCGATCACAGACTAATGCATGTGGGGTTTGTGGTGGACGAAGTGCCCCCGGGAGAGCGTCTCTGAAGTTCATCGAGGTTTCCCTGTCACTTTCATTCCATCAATGCTCTATATCCACTCACTTACGTAGACTTCAGTTGAAATGTGATGGCACACGGTGACTCACGGGAGGGGAAGTGAAGGGGAAACTGGCGAATGGAGTGGGTAGCCAATACTCTTCACGCTATGTCGGAACGTGGTGTGTTCAGCATTACTACCGCTGATGCGCACATTTCGGCTGCCAGTAGTCGACTGAACTGATTTAATTGGACTCGTCCGTTTCGCCGAAAGACTAAATCTGGTTTCTGCGCGTGTGACATCACATTTCAACTGGTCTCTACCACCAGTGCTGTATAATCTTAGCCTGTGAGTTCTTCGTTTTACAAACACCCATCTCTTGCTACAAAAAGAAAAAAAGAAGGCAAATGAATAGTTTTTAATAATGAGAAATTCTACCTCTGTATTAACTGAACTAGTTCATAAACCGGAGCATCTACTGAAATACTTTTATCATGCCTCTGATGGCCACGCTCTCAAGTACCCACTCCGCAGTTTCACTGTAAAATCGAAATTGGAGTTTTTACCGAATACGCTATATGTCACTTGTGGCTAAAAAACCCCTTTAAGAATATATGCTGTAGCATTGTTCAACGAAGTAAATGTTGGGGGTAGTGAAATAGATTTATATCGTACTAATGCTACAAATTTATTTGGTAGGAATATGTCTGGGCGCTGATACAGTATTTACAAAGCGTCGCCGGGTCTCGATCAGTAACATTTCATTAACGCAAGGTGTAGCTGATGAAAAGATGTTAGCGTCCGTCCGGAATTTGTGGGATGTAAGAATTTGACAGGATAATTTTTGGGCTCTTTCGCAAAACTGCGAAAAGCGATTATTAGCGTCATCATATCCGTCTGTCCGTCTGTCGTGGAACAACGTGGCTCCCACTGGACGGATTTTCATGAAATTGGATATTCGATTATTTTTTGACTATCTGTCGAGAAAATTCAATTAGTATCAAAATCTGACAATAACAACGGGTACCGTACATTTTAATCACCCATTTCGTCATTTCTTACTGAACTGACGAAATGTTTCAAAGTTGTAGAGAAAAAAACATTTTGTTTTATTCTTAGCAATTGACAAACTTAATGCACAAATTCTTGTTTTGTAATAATTATATTATATGCGTCTACATGTTTCGAGCACTATGTGCTCGAAACATGTAGAGGAGTAAAATAAACTTATTATAAAACAAGAATTTGTGCATTAAGTTGGTCTGTTGCTAAGATTATACCGAGATGCACGGTCAGCAGAACATCAAAAATTTTGTGTTCAGGAACTTTTTCCCGAAAATCGTACCGTTTATGAGATAATGTGGAAAAATATGGTACAGCAAGACAGGCCAAAAATGCCAAAATAATAAGATGCATGCTCATTGCACACTGCATACCTAAGGCTACAAACACACCCTCAGAGTTTGTGACATTTATTGCTTTTCTTCTGTAATGACGGTCACAAAACGGCGCCTCTATTCTCCTTTATATGTTTATTGTCTGTCTTACTGTATTTACATACATTTTGCTTTAAATTTTTGTGTTTTTACTAAACGTAATATCGCATTGTAAGTCTGAATCCTTGAATGTTCCCCTAAAGCCCGAAGCAACGCAACTTAATGACAAGTACACTGTGCAACGTAATATAATTTTCCATACCTTTCTCCAAGTTTAAATGTTACATGACGTCAGACATACCCCTTCCGCTCCTGCTTCCCCAACCTTACACAGCATTCTTACAGTAAACATTCTGACACCGGGTTATTAGGACGTGCCCTACTCCGTACACAATATGTTACAGAAATGTGCCTCGTAATAATTATTTCGTAAACATAAGAAACAAGCAAATCAATAAGGAGATAGAACTACATTCCATTGAAAGACTGTGGAAATATAATCTTCGATACACGTGAGTTTTTGTAGTTGTTTTTAATTACTTCCATATAACGTGTCTGATTAATCTCATCCCCTGTTAAAATTAGTGTAAATAATAGCCTAATATTTTCAGATCCTCTAAAATGTCAATACAAGAACGTCCCAATCAAATACAAGAACGTCCCAATCAAACGCCTTATCTTCGAAAGTTCCGCCTTCAAGTGCTCGATACCACTGTATACCTTACACTGGTCGTCTTCTGAAGTGTAACCTTCGCTTTTACCGATCATTTAACATTTTTTACTTTATTAATTATTTTCATATATATATACGTACTCGAGCCAGGTTTTTTAAGAAGTATGTACATAAATTCTATTTTCCAAACGCCATTTTAACCATATAACAATAAGATTTGTGAAGCTGTGAGTTCTCTATTCAATAAAATATATATATATATATATATATATATATATATACATACTAATTTATTACTCCATGGAGCAGAGTCATTCTTGGGAAGCTAACCGGTTTTCAGCTAGTCAATAATTTCCCCGCATTATATGGAACCCGAAGGTTCATTACCGCACTCACCAGTGCCCGCCACCTGTCCCTATCCTGCAGAGTATCAGACCAGGTCCAAGGTTTTCTGTATGAACATTTCGTAACAATAAACGTTTATACGGTGAGGAATTGTTAACACCCCGCCCAACCCCCAAGCTGGAGGACTACCCCTTGTCGGCTGTCCGAGACTGCTTATTCAATATGTTCGCAGCTACCATCCATATTGGAGGCCGTTCCTCCATCTACAACCTGAGGACGCGACATACCGTGGTGACAGGGACCGACTTATCACGGATATATATATATATATATATATATATATACACACACACATACACGTACTTATATATGTGTATATATACATTTATTCTTGTGTTTAACGTGAGGATGGCCTTTTACCGCGAAACGTGTAGCTGAAAATAATAGAATAAAATTGTTATGTTTTGACTGGACTTACCGTACTTGTAACTGGACTTAAGTCGTATCTGGGTCCTGAGACGGTGTTGTGTATAGCACCCTGGGCTATAATTGTTAACAAGATATAGGAGCGTAATTGGTACCGACCCTAATGGTAATGGCTGTAACATCATTACTGTCAGAAATTCGGAAGAATTTGTTCGGCCGAAGAAAGCTATTGTTTACAGGTAGATTTTCAAACAGTAACAAAAATACTTTATCAACTTCGACAAGGCTTAATGTCTTGCAGACTTTTCTCCCGTCAGGATATCGAGGTATTCCTTTCATATCCCTTACTGCTGCGATTCTATTTATACTTCGTGTACACAGAATGCTCTTAGTATGAACACTGAAATATTACAAGCCGTTACGAAATTAACGGAACACGAGAGAATTGATTGACAGGACAATGGCCTAAAAACTTTCAGCAATTTATTAATTAGCTCTTAAAACGAACTCCGTGAAGCATAGCAGGGCTGGAGAACCGAGAATTCGCGTCGAACTTGCGGTATTATGTGGAACCTCAATATATATTGCTTTGTTCACAACAGCCGGATACTGGCCCATATTATGAGCTTTTTTTTTTTTACAGTTCACATCCTTACAAGACGTTTCCTTAGGATCCAGATTAATGTTATCCGACCTGTGCCTAATTTTTCCAAGTGCTTTCTGTCCGTCAGGATTTCCAATTTACGTAAATTCCCTTTGTATGTAACTCCCTGATCTTATTTATTTCATCATCCAAATATTTGGTGGAGTGTGAAATTGTAAACCGTTCCCAGTGGCCGCGCAGTCTAAGGCGTCGGTATACGTCCTGTCGTTAGCCGGGATTGCAGGTTCGAATCCCGCCGGGGAATCTCCCTCTTGTGATTGTTCAGTTTTGACTGGTAGAATTCTCTACGTACTGTCTGATCACTCGTCCAGAGGAGTCCTAACGAGTGTGGTGTGTCTGGGTGTGATCGTGAAGCCTCGAATCAGAGGAGGCCCTGACCCACTTGTGGCTGTTTCTCTATGGGGTATACATATATATATATATATATGCATACAAATTGTAAAGCACCTCATTATTTATTCTCTTTCTGACATTCCTAAAACGTTTGGCTTAAAAGAATAAACTCTCGGAACTAGCATTTTGTTAGTTGAATAATAAATAACCAACTTTATGTCACGTGCTATTTTATTTAACTTCTTATGTGCTCAACATGTTTCGGACATTAATATATCCATCATCAGGAGCTTGCGACTATTCTGTTGAATTACCACATTGGTCGTATTGTTCTTGGTTCGATGTGT
>Ga0123357_10014205_pt1 | contig 10382 bp, 7 predicted proteins | sample TergutEmb28metaG_FD_89873 | JGI IMG/M metagenome (GOLD analysis project Ga0123357, IMG submission 89873) | Embiratermes neotenicus P4 segment gut microbial communities from Petit-Saut dam, French Guiana - Emb289 P4 | ecosystem: Host-associated > Arthropoda: Insects > Digestive system > Gut ... | reverse complement strand
GAGTATTGATTGAATGAATATCTGAATTTATAGTAAAGACATCTATATTTTTTGCTACATACACTGCAAGCGATAATATGTATTGTGATTGAAGAGGAAGAATATTCAGTTCTTTAAATAAGTTACGGCATGAAGTTCTGCTATGAGTATATGTAATAATTCTAATAGCCTTTTTTTGTAGTTTAAATACTTCATTACTACCAGTTGAGTTACCCCAAAAGATTATGCCATATGTAATAATTGAATGAATGTATGAAAAGTAAATCGTTTTCAGATTCCTCACTGATAAAATTGAGTTCAAGATTCTAAGTATATAACAACCCGATTTCAATTTAGCACATATCTTGTCAATATGAAGTTGCCAGAATAGTGTCCTATCTAAAATAAGGCCCAAAAAGCTTGTGCTTTGTGAGTTTTCAATATGATTATGTTCATAATTTATACAAGTCGAAGTCTCCACATTAATTTTTGTAGAAAATTGAATAAATTTGGTTCATTATTGTTACCCTGTTTATTTGCTTCTGATCTGGCAAGGTTCCACTTAGACTTTACTTTATTTTTTGATCGAATGAATAATTTATTATAATATACCTTTTATGCAGCCTTAATAACCTCAGACAAAATTTTGGTGTAATTGGGCTCAACAGAACGCGCTGTTCTTGTTAGGAGCGTGGACATCATGAGTTCTATCCATGATTTCAGTTATACATACTTCAGTGGTGTATAAAAAACAAAATTGAAAATAGAGTAACCAAGTTTTCATAACTGCACAGAAAGCTGCATGAAAATATCAAACGCATACATTGGGTAATTTGATTTATATTTCTCTTATTAAAGGTGATAATAAAATGTCTGGAGTTTTAATTTCAAAGACTGCTACATTCTCACACTTTAACCTTTTAAAGCCTACTGGTTACGTGATGCACCAACAGTTTAACATTCAACAACTGTACGCTCTGTCCACACTGTATTTATGGGTTTTGTATTTATCTGAGAACAAACAGCGACTTGTGCCACTTACAGCATAAGCTGATTGGTTTTTATAACCGCGATGGAAAGTGTTTACAGCACGGTACGAACTGGGCCTTTAAATAAAGTGGTCTGTCATTCATCTTTATAGGGTTAATGACAGAATTATGTAAGATTCCAAGATGTTACATCCTTGGACATTTCATCTACTTTTCATTTCTTATTTGTGTAAGATATCATCTACTGTCTCTTTTTACTCATAGCTGGTGTTTTCCCCATTCTAGATTCAAAAATTATCTCAGTGACAATGAATGTAAACATGCAGTAGTGTGAATGACTTTATTTGTATGGTCTCTCACCGTAACAGCCTTGCTACTGTTTTTATGAATGCCCAGACATCAAACCCAATAAAATAAAATGATTGACATTCATTCAGCTTTGTAAATTAGAATCTAATACCACCAAGTTATTTAAGTTTTAAGAATATATACAAGTATTACATATGCTTAAATAATTATAATGGAGATCTTTATGAAATAGACACAGTAGAAGTATGTGTGTGTCTGAAAAATGTTTGATGAATTGTCTGTGAATGAAAAAGGGAACAGGGTAGAAAGGTGAATGGTCCTGTGGTTGTAGATATTGTGTCTATTGACAAAATTGACAAAGAACTGTTAGACATGTTATTCATGAACCAGAAAGTGTGGAAAAAGATGTCCAGGTAGCATCCATGTAAATACGCAACTGGAAATCATTAAGTGTGACTTGTCACATTAGGCGTGGTAATGAAACCAACAAACGCATATAAATGTGTATATGCATTTGTTGGTTTCATTACTGTATCTTATCAGCTTAATGCATGGTCATGGATTATTTAAAACTCTCACAGTTGGTTTGCTCCATACAGCATGTGAATTACTTAAGAAAAATTAAGACCAATAACGTTATGGAATATAACAGCAGAGGTAAATAGATTTCATATCACACTTTTACTGTACTTTGTACATGTACAATGAGATGAATTAATAAAAAGACTGTTCACTTGGCTGCACATTGCAGTTTATTAGAATACAAGAACTTAGAATTCTTACAATACAAAGTTCTTAAAAAATGAATTGTAATTTAAATGTGTAAAAAATAGAAGATTATAGATAAACTCACTGATTAATTTGTATTGTGTTGAGGTTACATTGTACACTGACATGTGTAATGTATTAGTGGGAGTAGAAGAAAATGATGTTTGCATTTTGAAGTTTTGCATGAGGTATTCAATGTGTATGTGCATATGTTATGTAATCAGGGATTATTATTTTAAGATACTCTTTCTGCAGTGCTAAAATAACTGTATTAAATTCAATGAAACATTCTCAGGCAGACAGCAACATCAAGATGTGAAGGTTGTCCAACATTACAGTGTCTGACTCCGTCCCCATTATCAGGGTGTTGCTGGCAGTGTGGCAGAACTGAAACTGATAACTAGGTGTCCTACCCGGTGTTGTGTATATATCAATTGGCCCTGGGCGTAGGTTGGATTGCGACCCATCTGGTTGGTGGGAATAGTCAAGAGTTCATGGCACTTGCCCAGGGCTCTCCAGAGCATTTCAGCAAAAGACAGCCCAGACCAAGTGCAATGACCTCTTGTCTACTCCCACTAACCAGAGTGGTCACATTTCATCCTGCACCCAGGCCCAACAGAGATATACACAACACAGGGTAGGACACCTAGTTATCGGTTTTGGTTCGACCAATCCACCAGCAAAAGCCTGAAGATGGGGATGGAGTCATTCCCTGCAATGTCTGCAAACCTTCACATCTTGACGCAGCTGTCCGGCCATGAACATCTCATTGAATTTTGTCGCCGGGAAAGCTTCAAGACTTATAACTGTATTAAATGCCTGAGCACTTCGCAGAAAGTTAGTTGTTCCAGTTGCTTTGTGGAAAAAATAAAAAACAGACATACATCATTAATGTATATGTAGTTTATGGTTCAGTATGCCTTATATGAGATTATTGAGTTTCTTAATGTGTCTTAGAATATTTTTCTGGAATTTGCCCAGAAATAAATCGTCCTCACTCCCCTTGAAACATTAACCATTTGGAGCCTGAAATTTGTGTGCATTATGTGTAAGTATTAAGTTTCTACCTCGCAGAAAACAGTACCCAGTTATGAAGAAATTTGATTGATGCTTTTTTGGAATTAGTCCCTAACAGTGATTGTACATAAGAGATAAATGCATTCTGTGGATTTAGTTAAGATATTTTAATGTTAAAGCTCGTGGTACATTCAGTGGCCACTATGTTTTAAAGGGTTAAAGTCACATTATTGTTGAAACTCATATTTTGTTTGATGTTGCAAACAAATTAAGAACATTTATTGTAAATCTAATAGTTGGAAAATACAGAAATTATCCAGCAGAACTCTTGGAGGTGTGACAAGACATACAATCATGATTCAGATCTTTGAAATCATTGCTTTACTTTAAAGTGCACAGTTTGTATTTATCTCTGGTAATGTAACATCCCTGTGCACATTTAAGCAAAAGAATATGTGTCCTTTACTCTCATATTTACAAGAATGTAGTTCACAGAGCAACATGTTAGTTCAATTAAAATTTGTTTCCACACTGTTCTTAAGATTATGTTCAGGGAAGTATTTATGTTATTCGGTTACAATGAGTATTATTATAGTGCATAACTTTGAAACAAGAGATTGAAGTGTACCATAAGTAATGAGTTTGATTAAATGCATTCAAGCTACATACTTGAACTCTCACGGGTCAAATTCAGGAGGGATCTTGGGTTAAACGACTGTAGAAGGTGTTATTCTGTTGCTCATTTCCTCTATTTATCCATATCTAATTTCACGGTGATATCATTCAAACAGTCTTATACAACTGCAGCAGGAATTCAGTTGCAGTAAAGTATTAAAATGTATTAAATTTTATTTTAATATATATTGAAAGCAGTATGTCATTGATAAATTGTGCTGATGTTGGTCTGATAGTTCTTTCCTCAAATTTTTAAATTTTCATGTTGTTTGATGTATGTCCACTTGTGGAGATGTTTTTTTGGTTATATCATTATTTATGACAAAAGTTACTTTTTTAAGTGAATAAAGAGAGACAAACTTGATGTCACTTACTTTATTATTTCATTATTTAATGCTCAACGTATTTCGTTTGTTAATACATCCGAAACATGTTAAGCATTAAATAATGAAATAATAAAGCAAGTGACATCAAGTTCGTCTCTCTTTATTCAACTATCAAGATGATGCACGGTCCAATAAGCATAAGATTACTTTTTTTTAAGTTTTATTTTAGCTGCTATTTTAGTGTTAATAATTAAACTAGTTTTTATAAGCATACTTAACTTCTTCCCATATGAGCATCATACTAGCTCTACTTATTTGCGTCAGTTACAACTGGTTGAAAATAGCATAAGCTTTTTGCATCATCAAATTATTTCCCTCTGCTTCCTGAATTTTGTACCTTCCGTCCCCTTTCTTAGTAGACATTCATATGATTGGATTGTGGTCTTGTAGGTTTTGGTACCTTGTTGTCTGGTAGACAGGCACTAAGGTTTCAAAGAAACACATTGCCACCATCTTCAAGACAGAAAACTGAGGACTATTCGACCTGAAAATTGAGGCACACTTCTTTGCTGAAGTTGGAGACAGTACTTTCCTGAACACACAGTGTTCAGGGAGGTGACACTGAATAGCCTTGTAAATTGTTACCATCATTTCCTACTTTGTCGTTGGGGGTAGAAGAAATGAACCAAACAGGGAAATGGTACATAATTTGAAATGGGAGTTGAAGTGGTGGTACAAGCAGTCTGGTTGGAGCTGGTGATTCTGAAAAGAAATCAGTTCTTGTACCTTGAAGATGGAAGTCGTAATTTTCTCAAAAATACTGCTTGCAATCTACAGGTCTACAAGCTACCACACTCCTGAAGACTGCAATCTTAATATTCACTACAGTGTGAACCATAAACCTCATGTTATAATTTCATATTGACAAACTGAATTTCAGACAGAATTACCTCTTTCCTTTATGGTAAAAAGAGCTTTTTGAATCAGTGGATGTGCAGATCCTTGTAGCAGTCTTTGTTCACAAGTTTGTCCATATGTTTAACGAACTGTATTGCTTTGCATGTTTTAATGTTTTGTGGATGCATTTATTTTTATGTGCATAGGGATCATATATGAAGTTTTAAATGCAACTCTGGTTTGAAATCTGAGTTAGAATTTTAGATTCCTATTCTAATAGACAAAAATTTCAGTCAACTCAAGCTCTGATATGAAAATTATTGATTTACTGGATATTTAATGAGTATTTTTTAAATGTGTGTGTTATGTGACATTGGATGATTAAACAGTGTATTCATAACAAACTTAAATATATGTGGAAGGAAGCTGTCACGGCCTATTTTAAAGTATTATATCATCACTAGAATGGAGGAACTGAGGAAAATCATGAAGAACCTTAGTCATGATAGCCAGTCTTGATGCTGGGACTTGATCCTGTGACCTCCCAGATATGGTTCAGTATAATGTGTATTTAAAGCGCATTGTGGTATATTATCTGTTGATATGACAGTCAATAAATAACATTGTTAGTAAACATATGACATTCAGTCTGTATATGTTTTATGCAGTTCACAATTGCCATTGTCAGTGTTTGTATATATTCATATGAAACATTTGTATCATGAGCAGTGAGTACGTGATTTTGTGTGTGTATGTATGTGTGAGAGTGTGTATTTATGTAGAAGATTCCATGACAGGGACAGTGAAATATTATTATGGGGATAACACAGGTTATTATATTCATTCTTATTCCTTGCATCATCATTATTTATTCAAGTAATAAGCATCAACATGATCTAAATATAATCTCCATCCATGCTTATTTTTATAGTGTCATAAAATTGCATCATCAGTAACTTCATACAGATACATCAAAACATGTAAGCCACATGAGCATACCAGAACTCTTAATTGTCATATATAATAATTGTTTAAATGATTAAAACGTTTGCACGTTACCAGGATTTCATAAATATGTCATTGTACAATTGTCTGTGAATTAAATGTACTTGATGCTGTTCTAAAACACAGTAGTGTTTAAAGTGCAGGTGGTCTTGTGCAATCAAACTTCTAAACTGAAACCGTTGCCACAGAAAATATATACTTTGCATAGTATTTATGTACTGTCCATAATAGGTTACAGATGAGAATACTTGAACTTTTAGTACATGTTGATTATATTACATTTTAAGTTTTGTATTCATTTCTGGAAGGCCTTTGATCTAACAGGTACAGCAACAGATATTACCTGACTCCAAAAGACTTTTCACTGGATTTGCAGTGGGAAGGTATAGGTTTGTGTTACAAATGTTGCATTGTGATGTAATTTATTTTGTACATTTTGTACTGTTAAATATGTATTACAAATGTGTCAGTTACATTAATTTTTTGTCATGTTGCTATTGGCATATACAAATGATAGGTCACTTGCTCTTAAACTGTATCAGTGTTTCATTTATTAAATATATTAGAAAATGCATTATGTTCTTTGTTGTTATGGCAGTTGTGCTTGGGGAAGCCTCTTACACTTAGAACCAACAGAAGGAATGGAAAAGATGAAAGGGAGAAAAGAGGGAGCAAGATGACAGAAAGAAGAAAGGGGTGAAGAAATGAAGGTACAAAAGAAACGATTTTATCTTAGGGAACAAAATTGCTGATCTCTAGAAAATTGCAACTAGTGATGGGTTATTCTGAGATTTGTATGTGGTTTATTTCTCCATCAAGAAAAATGTTTGGATAGCACTATGTAATAGTGCTTTGTTGCTCATCTCTTCCAGACTATTATAACTTAATTACAACTTAGTTTTCAGTACTATACATTAGCTGCATTGTAGGTATCCTGTTGTGCATATAATGTAATTGTTAGTGAAAATGCTTGGGTTTTATCATGTTAGCACAACAGTTTTTGTATTGTACTTCAGTAGTTGTGTAACTTATAGTAATAGTATTACTCTGTTCTAATTGATTGTAGATTGTGTGACATGTGTTGACCTTTGTCAGTCAACACCAAAATATCATGAGAACAGGGAAAAGTAAATTATGTGTCATAACACAAAAAAGGAAGGACCAGGAACAGAAAACACCAAGAAAACAGTACCAAGAATGAACACCACCACAAGTACAAGAGCAAAATACAAAGAAAGTACATAGCACAACATAAAATAACCAACACTTGCATTACAACTTCATGCATTTAAAATAAAAATTCAACTTATGAAGATGACTGGTGGAGGTTGAAATGTGTTGTGCACTATACAGTCAATTAAAATAGAGTTGTTATTTTTGTTGTTATGGTGTACAACTATTGAAGTACAATAAAAATGTTGTTATTCTGACAAGATAATACCCAATCATTTTCAATTGGAATTATACTATAAATGAAGTATGCATACTGCCCAACTTACCCTTAGTAAAACAGGTATACAGTTTGACATCATTTCCTGGACATTTATCATTTATACTTGAATAAGAAAGAGTATATAATCTGTCCCCTTCATGACAGTACTTTCCATAGTGTATGAAGAAATGAGCTATAGAATTTTCAGCTTATGGATTTCTGTGTTGTACATCCAGAGGTGCCTCAGGTGCAAGATCCTCTGTACTGGACATAATGGGGGGGTTTTATGTAACATCAGAAGTTAAAGCAGCTACATCACCATTCTTATAAAACGTTTTTGTTCTTTGTGAACCATCAGCTCTGAAAGTGCCACTCTTTTCACAGACTCGGACAAGTGAGGGTCCCACCATCTTTGATTTATATACTTAATATGTGAAACTTGTCAGCTTCCTATCTTAAGAAGCATGGAGCAAAATTTCTTTGACATACCTCTAGTTGTAATTCACTGAGACATCTAGAGACTTTTCTTTAAACTCCTTGCACATTTCTTTAGAATACAGTTGGCTGTGTCACATATGCCAGCTCTCGTCCAGAATAGTAGTTTTCTGTGTGGAGGACAAATGACAAATTTCTATTTTTGGGCACATACTTCCCTGATTAGTTCCTGCAGATACAGTATGAATCAGTGGCTTAAATGCTATAATTGCACTGTTGCACTTCAACAGTTTTGTAGGTTATGAAATTGCCACAGAATTGTGTAGGTCTTTTTTTCTTCACAGATCAGTGTAAAAACAAATTGTTGCTTATTTTCACAAAAATGTTGGCTCATTCCCTTTCTAACTTGACCAAGTCAGTTATTTTCCTAAAAGATTTTATGTTCCACATTCAATACTAATGTGGATAATGGCAACAACTTTCCATTGCCCTCGCAATAGGCTTTGTGCCAGGGAACATGGGTAGCATAAAGACACAGACTCCGTTTCTTTGTTTGTGCCATCCAGAATCAGGGTTTTACACTTTTAATCATTTATGTAATAGAGTGATGGAAATGCTCCTTTAAATTTGATTATGAATGTCAAGGTCCATCACTACAGTGAAATCCATTGCAGCTATACAAACTCCTTAAATTCTGTGGAGAATCCATCTACATATGCTGAACACTTTATAGAGCATGTCAGTATGTACCACCTACTTTGAAATTTAAATTAAAAAAAAACTCCTTTTTGCCTTTGCAGTGTATTGGTATGTTTTGTATGATTTGCAGAATAAATAGAGATTATTTCCCTAAACTGCATTAAGTGGTTGGTCTTTGTAATGGGTAGGCAGTGCACTTTCTATAACATGGGAACTGAATTTTAGATGTGTTTCCAACCCAGCAGAATGCCTATTGCAATGGGTCTGTCTGTCTGTCTATTGACCTGTAAGCATTAAAAAATTGAGAAGAGTTTCAAGAAATTTTGTGTTGTGGACTCTATGAAAATATGTCAAAATTTTTTTAAATTTCCCTCAGAAAAGAAAATTACGACCCCTTAGTCCAAGGATTTGAGTGCATATCTTGAGAATAACTCTACGAATTATTGTAACAAAAAATATATCAAACATTTAGAGAGGCACAGAACACACAATTGTGTCCAGGACAAGTAAACGTAAATTATGGCCCGCAAAATTTAATACAAGTAAACATAAAATACGCGGCAAATTTCGAGGTTCGTACCACGGTGACTGAAGGGTATCATAAACCATGTGCAATTACTTATTTGCTTATTCGTTCAGTAACATTCATATAATGATACGTAACCAATGAAAATCGAACTTGTGTCTATAAGAAATTCTGACTGTGAATGGCCTTAAGAATAAGATTCTATTCCGATCATTTTAAGGTTTATCGAATTCTTCCCGCCTCGTGATGTTGGTTACACTGTTCGGTCCTATTCCCAGTGTGGTGTTGTAGTGTGGAAGGTTGTTGGGGTTACGTTTATTTCTTTTGTTCACATGGCGTATTGTATTTCAGAACTACGATTTTTTGTTGTAGGGAGGTAAGTACTTCTGTTCAGCTATTTGCCCTGCTACAAATACACCTATTCCGTATTCGTCGACGAAGGTAATGAATGTAAGGTTAGAAGTGACGGTTCCATGACACATTGCGCGCCCGCGATTTTGGTAACTTGCTGTGAGAATTGCTGCTATCTCTTGGTATGATCTGGTATTAATTGTAATTGCGTGTCGCCACCGTTCGTTTGGGATGTGGCGCTGCGTCGCGATTTGTTGTTTCTTGTGTGCCTCGTGATGTACGTGTGCTGTAACGCTGGTACAGTTTTGATCAGAAGGAAAATGTTTTACAAAATTTGTTTCAGTAGTTATAATTGGCATGAGGTGTACAGAGTGCACAGAAGAATTAAAACCAGCAGCCTCAAATGTAAGAAAGGAAGGTCGTTCGGATTCGTCCAAGCCAAATCCATCATTCTGTTAAATACGACAAATTTTCGAGTATGTTGGGAGAGGCTGAAGTCTGTGACAACGGTTCACAACATCAAACAGGGTGCCCCCAAAGGGTGGGGTGTTGGGCTGCGGCCTCCCCCCCCCCCCCCCAAAATTGAAGTATGAAGAACACAGATTCTGTAGGCACTATTACATTAAACTCTCTATGTGATTTCTCCATCAGCCGAAATGAGCCATTGAATGGGCTAGTATATTAGCATTTTGAAAACTAAAATAAAACAACTTAGGATGTCTTAGGTGAAATTAAAAAAAGGTCATGGAACGTGCAGTTATATTTGTATGTATATAAATGCTGTAGCAAACAATGCTACGGTACAGTTGTACTTAGGATGTGATTTTTATAACAATTTCTGTAAGCAAACATGAATTATACAGAGCCCCAGTTCCCCCCCCCCCCGGTAAAATTTTTGGGTTGACGTCTTAAATTAAACAACCCTTACTTTTGCGAAGTTTTTGTGTTTATGTGACGCAGGCTTTTTAAAGGGG
>Ga0123357_10014202_pt1 | contig 10383 bp, 5 predicted proteins | sample TergutEmb28metaG_FD_89873 | JGI IMG/M metagenome (GOLD analysis project Ga0123357, IMG submission 89873) | Embiratermes neotenicus P4 segment gut microbial communities from Petit-Saut dam, French Guiana - Emb289 P4 | ecosystem: Host-associated > Arthropoda: Insects > Digestive system > Gut ... | reverse complement strand
ATTTCGCCTTTTTTTTTTCGTTTTTCCTTCTCTTCATTTTATTTATTTTTTTTTTTACCCAGTGGGGGGTGGTGAAAATTTTTTTTTTTTTTGTGGGGGGGGGGGGGTTGTTTACACAGTGTAGGATGTTACGTCTATTCCAGTATTTCGAAGGCAGGTCCTGTCTCCATTCACAGGATGGTTTGAATTGGTTCTTACATATTCCTCGTTCCAACTTCTTGAGCATCATTCTACACGGCGTCAAAAAAAAAAATGAAAAGTCCGTCATTTGAGAACTACTGTTATTATGAATATTTGAATGTAATGTCTCAATTATGAACGATAGAACACGCAGCGAAACGTTCCCCTGTTCAAAACGTCCAAAGGAATTTTCTTCTAATCGAGGAAAATGCACGTTTGTGTCACGACAGAAAACACGGAGACGTGCTAACGTCTTTACCATCTAAGCAAAATATATGAAACATAAAACTAATTTGACAGTGAAACTTATTGTTTGAAGATACTGGGTCGTTAATACGAAAGAAACCAACTGAAACTACTAGCCTTTTGATTCACAGTAGAAAACGTTTCCAAATGTTAACAAACTAATGGATGAACGTAAATGTATTAACCCACTGTTCGACGGAACAGTCACTGGGAAATAAATCGGTTTATTGACCCTCAGTTCTGACAGCTCGGCATTTAGCTGTGTCTGTCTGCTTGTCGCGTTCAACTGAGTGAGATATATCTCCTGTCCTTATGACTTCTGTTTGATGATTGTCATTACATCGACTGATGACTCCTTCTTGCGTAGAACTCTGTGACAAGACATGTCGCTGTCGTGCGTGGAATTGGCGACGTTGAAGGTCCATAAATTGTACTACAGTAGGGACTGCGGCGTGAGCGGCTGTTGCATGAACGTGTGGCAGAGGAAAGGATGAGTCCTTCTGTGTGCAGTGCCGCGCAGCTGCTGCTGCAGCCGCTGCTGATTACAGTTGTTAGCGTGCTTCTCTGTCCTTCGGGGGGGAAACAGGTTTATTATATTTACACATTGTGTGCGTGTGTGTGCCTGTCGTATGTCTGTCCCCATTTCAACTTTGAGCCAGGTGACCAATTTTTATGAATATTATGCCATTTGATGCAGTCTCAGCTTATACTTTTCAATTTACTACAACCCATAAAATAATGACGGGGGTCACGCACGAATTTGTTTGGGAACCTTATAATTTAGGATTCTGGAATTACGTATGATAGTAGGTCCTTGAAAAATATGGGACTTCATGCAGTTATTTTTTTAGGATATACATAAAATAAGAACATGGCGATCTGTGAAATTGCTAGACTTTTATGGTAATAAGTAATGAACCGTTAGAACCAGGCGTGTGAAATTTGTTGCGACGATGGAGCAAAATATACCTAAAAACTGTAAGTCAGGAGTCACAAATATGGTGACTGTGCGAAACGTTCGGGTTATATCCGGCAAGTACACAGGACCTGCACACACACTTAATGGCGTCTTCGTACAGGCAATGTACGTGTAACGTAACAATGAGGCGCGTTCTTGCAACCACTGTTGCAGTGGAAAGAGTGTTTCTTTGTAGCCTTAGGTACTAGCGTGAAATGCGCTTGCGCCGTATTGTCATCTTTGGCCTTTCCGGCTCTACCGTATTTTTCCACGTCATCTCATAAATGGCACGACTTTAGGGTTGGAGGGGGGAGGGGGGGGGGGAGTATTTGGACATAAAATGTGTGTTTTGATTTTCTGTACAAATTTTTGTCTGAAACATTTCTCATTCTAAGAAGCATTGAGTGAGATTTGATCAAAAATGTGTATTTGTCTTGATGCAAAGTAACCGTTCTTCTTGTCAGATTTTAACGAAATTTGAATTTTCTCCCCAGATTTTCGAAAATTGCTCAAATACCAAACTCCATGAAAATCCATCGCGTGGGAGCCGAATTGTTCCATACGGACAGACATGACCAATCTAATGCCCTCTTTTCGCAATTTTGAACTCGCCTAATAAAATCAGATGTCTACCCGCAGATGTCCTGCTTCTTCTGCGCTGTTATAGTTGCTTTCCTGCAGAGTGTCAAAACACGCGGAACAAAAACATTCAATAAGGAAGCACTTGCAGAATAAGCAGTTTATAACAACCTAAAAAAATTAACAATGGACTCCAACACGACTCTTGGTTTATAGAGCAAATTGCTTGTGTGACAATGTAGCTAGGTGTTCAGAAGTGTAGTGAAGGTATTGTTAGGCTATTTTGTAAACATGTGTAGGGGTAATATTACATTATTTCATTATCTTTATTTAATTTTGTTTATTTATTTATTTTAATAATTGCCATGCCAAAGTGTTTAACACATATACGAATGTATAATGTATCAAACACAACAACTTCTTTTGATGTTTTGCTGACCGTGCATCTCAGTATATTTATCTTAGTAATTAACCAACTTGATGCACAAAATTTTGTTTTACAATGAGTTTATTTCATGCCTCTACATGTTTCGAGCACATGTGCTCATCATCAGGAGGTCAAAATTGTATTATACAGCCTCTGGTATCATCACACCTATAGGTGGCCGTCCCGTGCACAGGTTGTGCACGGGACGGCCACCTACAGAGTGTGACGATATCAGATGCTGTATAATACAATTTGACCTCCTGATGATGGGCACAACAGTGCTTGAAACATGTAGAGGCATGAAATAAACTTATTATAAAACAAAATTTTGTGCATCAAGTTGGTTACTTACTAAGATAAACAACACCTTTTCGTATGCTATTTTACTGTTTAGGGCAACATGTTTCGTACCTTACTGGATCATCTTCAGACCCTTCTAAGATACAGATCCTTAAATTAACAATGCATTTTAAACATTGTTAATGCGTATCGGATGGGGAGAGGGGTTGTATAGGGGTCTTGCTGAGGAAACCGGAGGCAAGGAGACCACTTGGGAGACCTAGGCGTAGATGGGTGGTTAATATTAAGATGGATCTCCAGGAGGTGGGGTGTGGGTATATGGACTGGATTGGGCTGGCCCAGGATAGAGACAGGTGGCGGACGCTTGTGAGTGCGGTATTGAACATTCGGGTTCCGTGAAATGCGGGGAATTTCTTGACTAGCTGCAACCTAGTCAGCTTCTCAAGAAGGACTCTGCACCGTGGAGTAAGTAAGTAAGTATCTTAGAAGGGCCTGAAGATGACCCAGTAAGGTTCGAAACATGTTGCCCTAAACAATAAAACAACACAATAAAATTTGTCGTGTTTGACTGCTACATTATACGTTCATATATCATTACCTTTAGCTTTATAAAGGGTGTGGAGGTATCAGAACCATGTCGGTATGGTTCGCTCGCGGACTAAAGCCACGGAGTTTAGTTTAGTTTAGTGGAGGTATCAGGCCTTACAGTTGCGTTTCAGAATGAAATATTATCCTGCAAACAACGTAAAAGCACAATACTGAATACTTCACGTTGTAATTTTTTTAAGCATGATTGTAAGGTATGAGATCTCAACAACCTTCAGAAAGCTGAACGTTATAACTTACCGTAATCTTTCCCATGCACTGTTTTTAAAAATAAATGGCTGGACGATGGATTTTATAAGCCGAGACGTGCAGCTATGTTGTAGAAATGCATTTGTACCTTTTGTTGGACCGTATGACTATAGTCCTTGGTCTTGTGTTGCAGTAATTTCGAAATGTTTTGTATTAAAACTAATTAACGAATTAGTGTAAACAGATGCCATTTTAAATATTTGCCATTAGAATTTTCGCAAGATTGTCTGTCAGTAGTTTTGTTTGTCGTGCGTTCGCCTCGGCCTGTTACATACTTCCTATGTTCTGTGTCACCTTTACTTCTACAGTTGTTGTGTATTTTTTGATACACACTATTTTTATAGCAATTTCCGGCCTGTGTTAAACGTTTGTACAATTACTACTCCTACGCGTACAGGACAGAGAAAAGTTAAGGCAGGTGATGATGTGTTAGTCGATAGCTGCTCTGCTCTAACAGTGTATTCCGTCTTCTTGACCTGACAATGGCGATTAGTGATACATACTTACTACTGAGCATATTAATAGAATAGCGAACATCAGTTACCGCGTGAAACCTGTTGGTCCGTCAGTAACAGATAGCTCTTGTGGAATGTAATCCGGATATACACGTACATTTTCTGTTGCCCTGCGTCTTGTTTCTTATTTACCTCCTTTTTCAAGTTAATAATTATTTCTGTCTTCATTTCTTTTGTCATTTCATTTCTGTTTTTTTTTTTTTTTGCTTATTTACATTTTGCTATTCTCTTTCATTACTCACCTCCTTCTCATTTTTCCCCTCTTATCGTATTTCTGGTAGTTTATTATATTTTTTCATTTCTCGCCTGTTTCTCTTTGTTTCTCTTTTATTTTGTTTTTCTGTGTCTTTACACTCTTATTCTACCTTTACTGTCTTCTCTTTCATGTTTAGACGCGTTCGCAAAATTGCGAAAAACGACTATTAGCTTAGTCATGTCCGTCTGTCTGTCTGCCCCTTCGTCTGTTGTGTCCGGCCGCATGAACAACTCTGCTCGCACTGGACGGATTTTCATTAAAATTTATATTTGAGTATTTTTCGAATAACGGACACTTTATATGAAGATCTAAGCACATTTATGATAATATCTCACTCGATTCTTCTTCGAATGAGAAATTTTCAGACAAAAGTTGCAGAGAATATCAAAATACTCATTTTATGTTCAGTAACATTTTCTCGAAGATTGTACCGCTTATGAAATAATGTGGAAAAATATGGTACAGCCAGACGGACCACAGACGACAATATGATACGGCGCATGCGCATTGCATGCTGGATAACTAAGGCTACAGACGCACACTCAGAATGTGTAATACTAATTGCTTTTCCACGCCAACAATGGTTACGCGAAAGCGTACGTTTATGCGTACATTGCCTGTCTTGTGTATTTCTGCTCTCTTTTACTTCTTCTTACTTGCTGTATTTATGTTAACCCTTATCCTGCCAACGTGGAGAATATGGTGAGCTCCTAGTAATGCCAGCAAATGGCAGATGGGATTTAATTCGGCGTTTAAAGGGTTAAAGTAATTACACGTCTTTATAAACTAGTCTGCCCCCTCCCCCCTCCCCGCCAGTTAAGTTTGCCGATACTGTGCTATGTTGTAGCCTCTAGGTCGACAAATGCACTGCCCCGGCAAATGTGCAACTTTCGGCAAGATTGCTTTTGTGTACAAATCGTTTGCCAGTCTGCGTACCGCAGTGTAACTGTTCATACAAACGCTATGTACGTTAGTAATAACGAGTTCAGGTGGTGGATACATCGTAATATGGCTGACCTGTGTGGGAAAGATGTCGCCATGTTTCTCTTCATCTCCGTATCATACTAATTGCCCTCCTTCATTACAGTAACCGCTTGACCCGAAATAGCTTTGGCTTTTGTAAGTTACGTCTCATTTCCAACATTGAAGTGAGGAATGTATTTCCGATCGGTTGTAGCGGTAAGGGAACGCTATTGTAATTGATTAGTTTAGAAGTATTCGCGACCGTCAAAATTAATATTCTTTTTTTTTTTTAATTATGACACAGCGTAGTTTCATAGTTAATTGCTAAGCTTGGTGAGAATCGTCCATCTTCAGGTTGTAAGTTTTCTAAAGATGGAGACACTAGGTACTTTCCAAAAACTTGATAGTCAAGAATCCTGAATGTGCAATAACTCCCAAACTGACAACTTTATTAGCTTCAGTTTGACAGATGTCAATTTGGGCAACAACCCCCCCCCCATTTTTTGTTGACATATTTATTCATTATCGCCATTACTGTATACGTGCTAAGATACATACTGTTGTCGCGTTTTCAGCGCAGATCGTGGGTTCTAATCGCTCTCAAGGCATGGATGTGTGTTGGCGTTATTTGCATGTTTGTTTTGCCCCTTGTGTAGCGAGATTAATTCCACAATGTCTCCAGCTTCAGGCGCAGGTAATGTAAGCGAGCTTAGGCTGTTGTCACAAGTCGGGAGAGTGCGCTAATTCGTGTGCGCGTAGATCAGTGTGTTTCTGCAATACGAGCGGGGGAGGTGCCAGTATTCGTCTGCTTACATAGCAGCTGCAGTCATGTGGCTGAGGTAGGGGTGCCTAAGGTTTGTGAGACTCGCACTGCAGGTTTTCATGCAGTATGAAGGATACTTTGTTGATGTAATTCTGCTATAAGTAGAACTTGTTTTTGGCTATTCTCTCGTCGGAGGACTCCCGCCAGTTGGTAATTTTAGAAGTGAACTCTGAATTGGGGGAACCACAGGGTCCAATCCGTCAAGCTGAAGAAGAAGAAGGAACTGTACATGAGCAGGATTGTCCTCAGCTGGAGTATAATTTGACCGTGCTTATTGCTGCGAAATTGTGGTTCAGACACGAAAATGAACCCTAACTATTCTCTTTCCCCTACAGCATTATTCTTCCCTGCAGTTATATGATCTTTCAAATGTAGCGCCATTAGTTTCTGTTGCCCATAAGCCCTACGCAGTGAGGGTGAAGAACAGAAGAGAAAAGAAAGGCCCATGTATTCTAGGTCTCATTGCGGTCGATCTGCACTTGGCATGAAAAAATAAACAGCCTTTTCCGGAAATTGAACCACCACAGTCATTTTCTTTATTTCTTGAGCTTTACAGGTTAATTCATATTCCACTTCCTTTGCTGTGCACGCCACGGCTTAGGCTGACTTCATGGCCATCTCTTCACTGATCCCTCCTCGTCTGTGGAAATGTATGGAATATGTCCTCATTCTAGCGATGTGAGTTAACCATTTCCCTCTGTTGTCATCTGTTGTTCCATTTACAGAATATAGTACGTATTTAATTCTATCAGTATATATTTCTAATTTCGTGTAATATGTTGCGCCCTTTGACGTAAGATCTGGTATTGAAATTCTGCCAACAGATCTCTTTCGATTTGATATGGAGATAAAGAGCGAGAGTTAACGCTGATTTAACGACGTGCTAACCCTCTTTATTTAAAGTTGTTTATTTTTCGTTGACAGCGCTGGTCTTTATAGTTCGGATCGTAAGAAATCGTGTTCTTCAACTAATTGAAAACGTGAACCTTGTTCTGTAATTCGACCTAATTACTATGCATCGAGTGGGATATTTACCTTTAAAATCCATCACCTTTGATTCTGTATTCGATGTGTCTCATGCATAATCCTTATAAATATTTCAAAACCTCGGACTTTAACACTGTCATTTGCCTCAAGTCTGGATTTTGGAGTCCTCTGCCGGGGATACCATGTACCTCACTGCAGCATAGCGTGTTCTTAGGCAATTCTGATAGAGTAAGACAACAAATGGTGTGTAGTGTTTACACTGTATGCTGTTTATTAGTTTTAAGCCGGCGCAAACTCCAAACGGAAGGGTGGGAACGAGTCACTCAGACAACGACGCCAGCATCGGAATGGCAGACAGAAAGACATAAATTTCCTACTCCTCATTCCGCACATACGCAGACTAGACCAGTCCGCCATTTCCGCTAGGTTATTCACTGGCCTGAAGTTAACAAATGACCTGTATGATAGCTTGCTTATTGGCCACTGACGGACTTATTGGGTACTGTTTTTACCTTTGATTTGGGCACCTCTTGTCACCACATTTTGGTGTGTGTGGCCTGTAAGTTGATTACAGTTAGAATGTGTAAGCACAATAGTGCAACAATTCAGATTAACGTGGACCCTGTCATTTAATTATGTCGACAACCGTGAACCCTGGAAGCAAGATATGTATTTCAATCTTTTCTATAATTTTCTGAACGTTTTTCGTCCCGACATGCATTTAGCGCATTACGCTCGAGATGTAGGGCACATGCATGTACGTATGCACCTAGAGTGCCCCATATTTTCTTAAGATCCCAACCCAAATTGTATTTTTTTTTCTGTGAAATTGTGTTTCATCTCCCTGGCACTGGATATCGTAAAGAACTGATCAGTTCATCTCGATATATTACACGCTCACAAGTGGCTAGACGGACAGACTGGCGAAACTAATACGTGTAGTTTTGAAACTTTTAGTTTAAGAACACGGCGAAAACCTTATAATGTTAGCTATATGATAGTGATATCTGTTTTGCAATATTTGTACCATCGTCTGTTTGTCCTCGTAATACGCGGTAGGCATACGTGAATGCAGAAGTCTAGCTGGACGCTGGGTATTTTTGTATTCGTTTAGTTCATATGTATTGCTGTGATCACATATGAAACGTACATTTTTGTTGCGCTGTCAAAGGTAATTTAATGATTCGGTCAAGTTGTTTTACCTAAGGTATATTCTGTAATGTAATTTTAAACATGTTGCTCTTTTAATCCGTTTATGCTGTGTTTGTTTAACCAACGAATTAAAATTGAAACAACAGAAGTAATTGGTTTAGTGGCTAGGTCACCATATTGGCGGCGGAGAATCACTGCGGAAGGCGGAAACAAGCGAAACAAACGGATATACAGATGCAAGCAGTTACGTGTGTCGTTACTAGATTCCCTGCAGGGGAAAGGAACTTCTCTTTTCTGCGAATGTTAACGGGCTTTCACCGACTTTAACCTTCTTGTAATTTTCCCGTGCATCCAATTTTGGTTTATTAGTGTCGTTCCCAAATACTTGAACTGTGCCACAGTTTTAAAGGATTTATTGACAGTCTTTGTGTTGTTTTGTGCACTAGTCTGTTCGCTGTATGTAAATGTATGTACCGTTATCTGTTTGCTTTTAGACCAGCTTTCTTAGTAGCGACTAAAAGAAATGGCGTGTTCTTCCGTACAGTATGTATGTTATCGCCCACGGAATTAACGTCGTCCACATAGACCATTAGCTGATGTGACCAATTCATTGTCATTCCCTCATTGTCTTCGACCTTCCTAGTTGCACGTGCCACTGCAGTGATAAAGAGCAGTGGCGATAAAGCATCTACGTGTTTCAGTCCTTTCTGAATAAGAAACGAACAAAAAGTTACAGTCGTTTGGGAAAAGGCGATTTCTTCTTTCTTTAAGATGGCAGCAGCAGTTATCTTCGGAAGGTTGGTAGCTATCTACGAAATTGCACATTGTCACATCTCAGAAAACTAATACGACTTAATTTTTTACCAACTTGATGCACAAATTATTTATTTTAATACATGTATTATGCTCCTCTACATGTTTCGAGCACTATTATGCTCATCTTAATGAGGACAATTGTATTAGTACAGCATCTGGTATCGTTACTCTCTTTAGGTGAATGTGCGGATTACAGGTTACGAGAGTCCTCTCGTAATAATAAATGTATTAAAATAAAGAAATAAATAAAATAAAATAAAGAATTTGCGCATCAAGTTGGCAAAAAAGGCTATCATTATATTAGGACGCAAAGTCAACAGAATATAAAAATTAATGCGACTTAATCTAACATTTACCGCTACGTAAAACGTAGGTCAAATTTTAACAACCTAAACATTGGCAGTGAGAGATGTGATTTGAATTGAAATGTAAATCAATTTGGGTAGTACTGTGCATTTGTAAGACTCACTTTTCTCAGATATTTCAGGGAAGAAAACTGACTGAAATGGCTTTGGAGTAATAGTCAGACAAATAATATTTTTCTGGTTCCGTGTTTGGACATTAAGATTGCAACAGCAATGTGAAAGGTGGAAATGTGTTTTCTAGGAGATGATATCAGCATACATTATGACGGGTGACAGAAGTCATTAAGGAATAGAGGCTTGGAATTGTAGTTTAAAATACGGAACTACAAGACAAATCATAATTTAGTGTAGATTGAAAGCGAAATATCAGAATAAATTCCTAGAACATTTTTTAAATATTCCTGATGTATCAGTCCAGAAGCCCATCAGTTTTAAAGATGTGCAAGGGAGGGGGAGGGGGGATTTTCTAGCGACGTAGGACAAAAATTCGGAAGAGTAAGTCTAAATTATTATAAAGGGAACATACTGAGACCTTCATCCGTGATACAGTAGGTGCTGCTTCTGATTGAGCTGGACTTGAGCTACTGGATGTTTGGCTGTAACGTTCAGTATCGGAAAGTGTAGTTAGTGTAGCGGAATGACGTTCTGGTTCCTGAGATACCGAAAAATATGAGTATTGGATCTAAAATATTGTGTGCACACAATTGTTTAAGGGGAGGGAGCTAATGCACAAATTTTGCGTTTGGACGTTGGTTTAAGTCAGTGATGGGCAAACTTTTTAAAGAGGGGGCCAAAGGAAAGGAAAAAAAACTTTAGGCGGGCCAATATAATTTATTAAAAAATAACAATGATACATTTTACAAGATTCTTGTATTTTTTGTGATACTAAGCCCTATTAATGACTGAAAGATTATGAAGGAGAATGTGATGAATGAAACTGTGACTGCATTTCTAAAAGTTT
>Ga0123357_10014199_pt1 | contig 10384 bp, 1 predicted proteins | sample TergutEmb28metaG_FD_89873 | JGI IMG/M metagenome (GOLD analysis project Ga0123357, IMG submission 89873) | Embiratermes neotenicus P4 segment gut microbial communities from Petit-Saut dam, French Guiana - Emb289 P4 | ecosystem: Host-associated > Arthropoda: Insects > Digestive system > Gut ... | reverse complement strand
TGCGTGCCGGCGGCGTTCAGGCTCAGCTTGAGCCCCGCGTCACGAGCAGCATTGAATACGGTGGCGCGGTCGGCAGCTGATACATTCGCAAACGTCGAGGCTGCTGTGTACGCCCCCGACCCCAGCATATCCGTCAGGTTCAAATACTGCATCGTGTCATAGACGGTATTTGCCACCAGCGTATATTTGTGGATGTTCAGGGTCGTTTGGTTGTTGACGAAGGTAGTCTCGTCATAGCCCGAAGGATTGTCCCAATTGATTTCCCAGACGCTGCCCGCGCCGGTCGGCGTATAGTAGCCGTTCGGGGCCTTTACCTCTTTGATGAAATACTTCGAAGGCGCGGTCTCGGATGGCCCGCCAAACAGCTGCTCGATATAGCTCTTCGTCAGCACGATCTGGCCGCTTGAATCCGTCGTAATGGTTTGCGGTGTCGTATACCCGTCCGCGGTGCTGTATATCTGGAACTCAACGCTTGGTAGCGGATTGCCGTCCTGGTCCACTTTCCTCAGCAGCGCTGTGTATTCGGGGTTTTTCACGTTGTTGCCGATGACCAGGTCCTGTTTGTCGTACCTCTGGCCCTCGAAGATCAGGTTCCCGTCCTGGTCGACGCTGAAAGTATATTCGCTCCCGTCAGTGCCGCCGCCGCGCATTTCGTACAGGTCTTGTTGCTCCGGTGTGAGTATTTCCTTGAGCGTATACTCCTTGCCAACGTCAAGCCCTGTGAAGGCGAGCTGCCCGTTCGCGTTTGTCAGGGCTGTCGCGCCGCCCGTAGTGTGGGTGCTCGTCACATCCGTCGCGCCGTCGTACAGCTGGAACTGTATGCCGGCTAGCCTCCCTCCCATGGTAGCGTCCAGCTCGCTGTTCGGAAGCTGTTGGTACGCTGTGCTGTACAGCGCGATCTTCGTGAGCGTGACGGATGCGTGGTCGTTCAATACCGGTCCTAAGTCTTTCACCTGCCCGTCACTGTCCAGCGTGAAGGTGTCTGAATATTTCGTTTCCAGATGCCCGATCGCGCCGCCGCTGACTTCCTCTATCCGGTAGTTGCCAAGCGGCAGGCCGGTGAACGTCACTACCCCTTTGGTGTTTGTCGCTTTCGTGACCGAGATATTGTCGTTGACCCCGATGTCAGTCCCCGTGACTTTGAACTGGACTCCCACCAATAGATGGACACTGACGCTGTATTTCGTGAGAGTGACCGAGCCTGTCTTCGGCGTGGGCGGCGTCGGCGGCTTCGCCTTGTCGACCACCGAGCCAATCGCGTACACGTCACCGGCCAGCATATTGCCCGCCGTGACCGTGATCGGCGCGGCTATCGGGTCGTAGCCGTCCGGCGCCCGGAGCTCTTTGACCGTGTAGTCGCCGATCAGCAGGTCTTCAAACGAGACCATACCGTCGCTGCCTGTCGAGAGCGTCTGGACGATCCTGCCGCTTGAGTCGAGGATCTGGAAGACCGCGCCTTCAAGATTGTTGCCCTCTTCATCCACCTTGTGCAGGGAGATCGAGCCCCGCTGGCGTATCTCGTTGTAGACCGCGTTGCATTCAAGCTCGCGCGCGTTGGGGTTGTTGGGCTTGTTTTCTATATGCGCGGCGGAGTTGTACGCCCGCTGCCCCACATCCGCCTCGTCCGTGGGCGCGATCATGCCGATGATGAAATCCAGGCCATCCATCGCCGGGATCACCGTGCCGGTATTCGCCACGAATTTGATCCCCGTCACGTTTGCGGCGCTTGAGTATGTGGTACTCCATTTGGCGTCGGCGTAGAAAGTCCGGTCGTTCAAAGGCGGGTCTTCCGTATAGTACGCCGTCCAGCCTTCGGGGATTTTCAAGCTATCCTTTCCCGCAAACGTATTGCTGAACTGCGAGTTTCTCGGTATGTTGTACAGCGACGTCGTCGTCGGTTTTTCGATATATGTGTCGCCCTTGAACGGGAATATGTCGTAGACGACGCCATCCGGCAGGACGTTGTTGGTGAAATTGCTCAGCGTGAGCTTGTACTCAAACGCCGCGCCCGGGTTCGTGATGATCCCGCTCGACGTCCACGCGGTGTTGTCGCCGTCGACATTGCGGATGTATTTGCGCAGGCCCAGCTCATTGACCGTGAGGTAGCCGTTTTGCACAAACGCCTGGGACGCCGTATCCGACCCATTGAGATTGTAACTTTCGTCGGCCGCAATAGGGCTGAGCATAATCACGCCGCTGCCCGCTTTGGCGAAGTCATAATTGTAAAAATTACCCGCGTCATATTTGTCCGTGATCTTCACGTTCACTACGCCCACGGGGACATAGTACGTGCCGTCCGAAGTTTGTCCGCCGCTCTGGTTCACAAACGGCAGCGGCACGGCAAATTTGTACGGCGCCGCGATCGTGTAGAGAATGGCGGTATGCTTGCTGCCCTCGTAGTTGTCGATCACCTGCATCTTCGCGCCCGGCATGCTCGCAAACTTGTCCGTCATGCTCGCGCTCACGAGCTCGACGCAGTCCGGCAGTATATCCAAAAGCGCAAAGCCGTCCCACGCGCTGTCATACATCTTCGTACCGGACACGCCCACCGTGTAGGCGACGCTGTCGCCGCGGAACAGCGTCCCCTTCGGCGTATTGTCTTTTGTCGCCTGCAGCGTTTCATTGTTGTGCAGGATCTTCCAATAGCTGTAGGTCCAATTGTCAGGATCGTCGTGGTACGCGGGGAAGGCGGAGCCTCCGGCTTTGTTCGTCGCCATGAACTCGCCCCAGTCGTAATTGAGGAAGTTGACCCCCTGGGGATCCAGCTTCGCTTCGGCTTCGGTGATATCCTCATTTTTGAGCTTCGTCAAAAGCTGCAGCTCGCTGGTCCGCGTGAAATCGCCCAAGAAATATATATCTACATGGTCGATCTGTTGCTGGATAGATGGGTCGAATATATATGTGTCACCGGCAGGGACGTCGCGGCACAGCTCGGCGCCGTCCTTATCGCACGCCACGACTTCGACGAGGTTTGGCAGCTTGCTGAGCCCCGAAAGGCCGTAGTAGTACATACGCGAGTCGAGGCCATAGTCGTGCAGCACGGCTTTTGTCGCGGTGTAGTCCGGGCCGATGGCCAGCCTCAGCGTCCAGCCGTATGTCCGGTCGGTATTGTCCGTATTGTCATAGAACACGCCGTGCTGATCCAAATAGGGCTGGTTGGTCAGCGGGTTGATCGCCATGGGTTTGGCTTCCTTGTCCACGCGGATGACGTCGCCGGCAGGAGGCTCTTTCGCGGCCGGGATATAGAAATTGTTTGTCGCCTTCAGATAGAAAAGGTCTACGCCAGTGCTTCCAGACGGGGTGACGGGAGGGATGGCTTCACGCCTTGCTATTGACGCCAGAAGATCGGCTTCTTCGTATGCGTTCATGCCCGCCGGCGTCAGGATGGCGCTCACTGACGTATTGACCGTTTGATCGCCTTTTGCGTCCGGGAATTGCAGTTTGAGGGCAAAGGCAGTCTGAAACCCGGTGCGGGGATCCATTGCAACGTTGTCTGTATATGGCGCGACCAGCCGCACTTGCGTGGGACGGTTCTGATCATCCCACGCGATCGCTTCCCAGCCCGGATTGTTTTTCTCAATGAACAGGGCGGGAATCCTTTCTCCACTATTGGTATCATACATCGGTATGTCATAGATGATATCCATGCTCTCAAACATGCGTATAGTTTTACTTGTTGAATAAGTAAATTGCCACCCCAGATATACGTCGGTATCGTCGTCCAGGTTTACTGTGCGGTTTTGAGAGCTACCGGAGTTCCCCCCAGTATTGTCTTGCAGATTCGCCACCATTGATCCTTTGATGTATTTTGCCATGACTTTCGCTGGAGTTGCGGGGTCGGAGCTAGCGATCGCCATGCCGCCTTCGTCAAAGATATACGCGTCGAACGCGGCGGTGTAATTGTACGGCACGCGCCCGTCATTGCAAAACTTGAACAGTATCGAAAACTTGCTCGTATCGCCGCCTTGCAAGCCGTTGCCTAGCACGAGGTGAAGCTCGCCGTTTTTCACATACCAGGAGGTCACAAAATTGCTGTTCCCCTCGATATCGCCCATTCGCAGCGTCGACATGTCTATATTGTCGTCATTGAACGGGATGACGACCTCGCTGCCCGCGGCAAGGCCAGCGGAATCCGTAGAAGCGGTGAATTCCACGATGATCTGAGCTTCGGGATTGGAGGTAGAGTTAGAGTCAATGGTATATATGTTTGCGTCTTTAGGTGGAGTTCGATCTTGATATAGATCCGGATCCGACAAATCAAATACCGAAATAGTGACAAGCGGGCTGGTGATCTGTTCCGTATTCTTCGTATATACGAATTTGACCGACTGCGCGTTCGTGCCGTCCAGTGTGAGATCAAATGTTTCGGGATCCGGGATGCCATAGCCCAGAAAAGACGGCGGAGTCACCGTGATCACCCTGCCGATATCTGCGGAAAGGTTGCCGATCTCGGACATCGGTACGGCTACAATCGGATAGTCTGACGTAAGGTTCCTGCCGTTTTCGTCTTGCAGATCCAGCCGGTACCCGACCTTGTTCACATATATATGCGTCTCATTTCTCCCGCCGGGTATGTCATATGTCTCATCGCCATTCACAAGCTGGCCGGCCACGTAAACCTTGTCGTGAAGATTTGAGGCTGAGGAATTCGTATAGACCCAGATGGTCTTTTCGGGGCCGTAGCCAAACGGGAAACTGGAATTCGTAGAATTAGCCTGTAGGCCCGAGTCGGTAATACTGTCCGGCAGATAGACTATTGCGTTGTTGAGGATCGAACTGAATGCGGCATACTTTATCGTCGTCAGGGATGTGCAGGTACTCAGATCCAATGCCGAAAGAGGGGAATAAGTAAACACTCCATCATTTATTGTTGTCAAAGCTGAGCACCCGCTCATGTTTAATGAAACGAGCTGGGAAAAAAAGAACGCCTGGCTTCCTATGGTTTGCAGCGCAGAGCAGCCGCTCAAATCCAATGAGGTGAGTTGGGAAGAGGTAAACGCGCTTGCCCCTATTGTTGTCAGCGCGGCGCACCCGCTCAAACCCAATGATGTGAGTGGGGACTGCGTAAACGCGTTGTCCCCTATCGTATTCAATGCGGCGCACCCGCTCAGATCCAATGAAGTGAGTTTGGAACCGTAAAACGCAGATCTACCTATTGTTTGCAGCGCAGCGCAGCCGCTCAGGTTCAATGAAGTGAGCGGGCAAGAACCAAACGCGCTGATCCCTATAGTTTGCAGCTTGGTGCACCTGCTCAAATCTAATGATGTGAGTTTTGAAGTTGAAAATGCGCTTTCGCCTATTGTTTGCAACACGGCGCACATACTCAAATCCAAAGAGGTAAGCTGGGCGCTGTAAAACGCGGTGCTTCCTATTGCTTTCAGCGCGGTGCACCCGCTCATCTCCAGGGAAGTGAGCACAGAGTTTCTAAACGCGTAGTCCCCTATTGTCTCCAGCGCGGGGCAACCGCTCAGGTCGAGTGAAGCGAGCCGGGCGCTATAAAACGTCCCGTAGCTGGTTGTGGGACTGGATACAACAACCCCGATCGATTTCAAAGCGGCGCAGCCGCTCAGGTTCAATGACGTGATCTGAGAGTTCCAAAACGCGCCGGCCCCTATCGTCTGCAGCGCGGAGCATCCGCTCAAATCCAGGGCGGAAAGCTGAGCGTTTTTGAACGCGTTGTCCCCTATCGTCTCCAAGGCGGAGCAGCCACTAAGATTCAATGAAGTCAGTGGGGAATTGTAAAACACACCATTATTTGTAGATACTGATGAGGAAACTCCCCTCGCGGTCCCGATCGCTTTCAAAGAAGTACACCCGCTCAGATCCAGCGAAGTGAGCTGGGCGCTGAAAAACGCGTTGTCGCCTATCGTCTCAAGCGCGGCGCAGCCGCTCAGGTTCAATGAAGTAAGCGGGGAATTGCGAAACACTCCAGTGGTGCTCAGCGCTGAGTCAGCCAACCCAGCCGTGTTCCCGATCGCTTTCAAAGCGACGCAACCGCTTAGATCCAGAGAGGTGAGCTGTGCGTAGTAAAACGCTTCGTTCCCTATCGTCTGCAGCGAGGAGCAGCCGCCCATGTCCAACGAGACGAGCGGGGCGTAATAAAACGCATAGCTTCCTATTGTTTGCAGCGCGGAGCACCCGCTCATGTCCAATGTAACGCATTGTCGTATGCTACTGAACGCGAAGTTTCCTATCGTCTGAAGGCTCGTCATCTGCTTCAGCGAGATATATGTAAAGTCCTGGGTAAAACTGGAATTCAAGATTGAAGTCCCCGCCGCGATAGAGGTGATCGGGACGTTCGTCGCGCCGCTCGCCGCGGTGGGGCATTTGCCCGGGAAGACCACGCGCGTATTGCCGCCGTCAAACTTTGCCTGCCCGGCAGTACTGAGCCCGGTCACCTGCGTGCCGTCATTGCTATACGTGAAGTCGGAGTACAGCCAGCCGAGGCCGGTCTCCATCTGCATCGGGTCTATGCCCACGTTGACGCTTCTGTACTCGGTCGTGGTCTTGCCGTACGCGTCGGTCACGGAGTATTTCACGTTGTAGCCCATGGCTACGCTTGTGTCGATGGACGCCTGGCCCATCGGCATGTCGTTGATATAGAGGCTGCTTGTGATGTCCGCGCCCGTGTAGTCCGTAGCTGTCACGCCCGAGACCAGGTCTACCGCGCCGCCCTGGGCCACGTTGATATCGGAAAGCCCCGTGATGACCGGCGGGTCGCCGGCTGTCATATACTTCGCGATCCAGGTAGTGTCGCCATTGATCAGGATATCCGCGCTCGCGCCGCCCGCCGAGATGCAGCCTGTGATCTGCGGCAGGGCGACGGTCACGGTATTGCCGTCAACGATCAGGTCGGCGGTGGACGCGGCCTGTACCGTGCGGTCTGTCGTGTAGGTCTGGTCGGGCAGGAGCTGGTTGCCGCTCATGTCCTGGTATTTCACGGTCAGGGTGCGGAGCGCTCCCGCTATTTCGCCGAATTGCCCGGATACCGAGTATGAGAAGGCCAGCGGAGAGCCGGACACTAGCACATACCGGCCGTTGTTGGCGAAGACGTTTGAGCCGTAGGTGGTCAGGCCCGAGGGCAGGGCCACCGTGTCAAAAGCGCAGCCCCAGAAGGCCTGGTTGCCGATCGTGGCCAGGCTTGTGAGGTCTCCGAAATTGACATCCGAGAGGCCCGGGTTTTGCTGGAACGCCCCGTCGGACAACGCTGTGAGCGACGCGGGGAGCGCGACGCTCGTCAGCTGGTTGTCCCGGAACGCGTAAGCCCCGATGGTATTCAGGTGGGGGTCCGTCACACCGGGGGTGGGAGTAAACGAAATAGAGGAGAGCTGGTTTTGGAAAAACGCCTGGTCGCCGATATCCGTGACAGAGTCCGGTATATCTATGGCCGTGAGCTCGTTGCCCTGGAACGCCTGGTCGCCTATCGAGAGGAGGCCGCTCGGCAATGCCACAGAGGCCAGGGGGGTTTGCAGGCCGAAAAACGCCTGCGCCTGTATGGCTGTCACCGGGACTTCCCCGATGGTATCCGGGATCACGACATCCGCGTCTCCACCTATATAAGCCTTGATTGTCCCCGTATCGGGGTCAAACAGGAAGTCGCTTTCCGGCGACGGGTTTCCAGGCCCTTCGGCCATTGACCTCGACGGCATCAGCGCCATGAACTGTATCGTCATCACGACGCACAGCAGTATGACCGCTATCCTTGTCCAGGTCTTCTTTTCTTTCAGCAAACTTATCAACTCTCCAAACATGTCTATCTCCCCTTACTGAAGTGGTGCAATACGGCGTCCGGCTTCAAAGCAAACCGGCTATACGGATATATATTTTCGCGTCGCGCAAAACAGGGCATAGCCGTTTTTTCGGCATGCCCCGCATAGAAAAATTATTATGATTACGATTATTACAAAAAGATAAGATGGATTCTTTGTCAGACCGGGCTGAAAACTTAAATTGCCCCCCCCCCCGAACATATGTTCAATTGCGTATTTTAGACAAACCAATATCATATCCCCCTGTATCAACATTGTTTTTTCAAAATTTCAGTTTTTTTGCGACCCCTATAATAAATGACCCCTCGGCGGCGCAAATACACAATATTGCTTTTTTCGATTTATTTTTTCAAAATCAAAAAGTTGCTGTCCAGCACATAGTCGTTCCCCAAGGTGTCTTTCATGGAAAAGTACAATACATATTCGCCGTCCTCGGCGCTATCCCGCATCGAGGCAAGCGCTTCGTCCGCGTCGCCTCCCGCGCCGCTGAAGAGTACGGCCTTCCCGTCAAGCGTCGTGATCTTCCAGCTTTGTACGGTCAAATCGCCGCTATCGCTGTTTGTCACAGGGACCGCGTGTTTGGGATTCAGGTAAACGTAGTTTGCGTCGCCGCCGGAGAAGACCAGGCTGCCGTCGGCGTTGACGGCGGGCCCGGCCCCCGGACCCGGCAAATCCTGCGCCGCCGCCTGGCCCGGCACGATGCTTGCCCACAGGCCGAAAGCAGCGACGAACACGGCGGCGGCGATCCCCAGTTTTAAACCGACCGGCACGGCGCCAGTACGCACCGCCGTCCTCACGGCCATTTTCTTGATATACGCGGTACATCCATCCATCGCGTGTTGCGTCAGCCCCTTGTTGGCCTGGGCAAACAACCCCGATTCGTTTTGCAGCGCCTTCGTGATCATCGGGCCCAAAGGCGCCGCCGCGATGGACTGCAAAAACCCCGGCTCCCCCAATCCCGCGCGTTCGCTGATGCTGCCCTTGATCCTTTCTCGGGCAAGCTTCAGGTACAGCGACGCGGCCTGCTGGGTGACGCCCATCGTTTTGGCCGTCTCCGTGATGCTCATCTCATCGTAATAGTGCAGCACCACGGCCTCGCGCTGCCTTTCGGGCAGCATCCGCACCGCACCCATCACCGAATCGCGGGCCTCCTCATTTTCGATATATTCCTGCGGCAGACATTCCTCGTTTTCCTCCAATTCGGTTTCGGTGAAGTCGTCTATATCGAAAACGATATTTTTTGAGTTTTTCGACAATTGCCTCCTCGACTCATTGACGATGATCGTCCCGAGCCACGCATTGAAAGCCTTCGGGTCCTTGAGATCCTTGATTTTCGCGCACACGCGTATCAGCACTTCCTGCACCACATCATCAGCGTCCATTTGATTGTCCAGTATGCAATTTGCCTTGAAAAAGATATCTTCCACTATTGCTTTACACAAAGCCATGAGCGCGTTGATGTCCCCGCGCTTCGCCTGCGCCACAAGCCCCTCAATATAACTGTTTTTCATTTTCTGTTACCATTCATCCCCCAAAATATAGACCGGTATAACTTTTCAAATCACAATACGGGCAAAGGTTTCTTTTTGCTTTTTGCGGGCAAGGGGTTTCTACTTGCGGAGAAGGGGTCCCTACTTAATGAAACACCGAATACCAACATAGTACTGCTCCCCCTTTTTAGAAACACTTACGGCAAAAGCCCACTTCACTGAAATAGCGAACACAGATCCTCATACTTTATGAGCTCGTGTACGAATATCAACCGTGCCGATGCAAAACCAACATAACACTGCTTCACCTCCCTGATCAGAAACACATGCGGCAAATAGCCTTTTTATTAAATTCGGAGTCTTTCTCCCCTAAAGATGACCTTTAATGGTAGTATATACTATAGTTCATAGGTCTTGTCAATAGTAAAAATGCAATTTTTGCATTTTTCTTGCATTTTTTTGTTACGGGTCAACCTCAAGTCCTCTTGACCGCGCCATGCGGTGTCCGGGAACCACACTTGTAAAAAATTGCGATTTTGGACGAATTTGAAGCCGAAAAACCCGAAAAACGGGCGAATATGGTCAAATTTAGCCCAAAAATCGTCCAAAATCGATGTTTTTTACAATTATAGGACACCAGTGGTGACACAGAAGTACCGGCAGACTGTGGGAGACTGTGGGATACTGTGGGAGATTGTGGGATACTGTGGGAGATTGTGGGATACTGTGGGAGATTGTGGGATACTGTGGGAGATTGTGGGAGACTGTGGGAGACTGTGGGATACTGTGAGATACTGTGGGATTCTGTGGGATTCTGTGTAAAAACTCTGCAAACGGATCTGAATTGTCAAGAAGCAGATTGCAATTTCAACGTTTTTAAGTTACTCGAATTGTCGAAGGGACACTTTTCACACAGTCTGCCGGCCCTCTGTGCAAGTTTTAACTATAGATACTGGGGTTGAACAGCAACCCTGTCTCCAAGGTTCAGCGCCAAGCCGGATGAACCGTCCCCTTTCGGCTCGCAGTCTGCCGGCCCTCTGTGCAAGTTTTAACTATAGATACTGGGGTTGAACAGCAACCCTGTCTCCAAGGTTCAGCGCCAAGCCGGATGAACCGTCCCCTTTC